>Ga0210059_1004660_pt1 | contig 22160 bp, 14 predicted proteins | sample Ectturendosymbi2_FD_188042 | JGI IMG/M metagenome (GOLD analysis project Ga0210059, IMG submission 188042) | Ecteinascidia turbinata endosymbiont from Florida, USA - Sample 2 (SPAdes) (version 2) | ecosystem: Host-associated > Tunicates > Ascidians > Unclassified | place: Key West, Florida...
ATTGTTCAGATAAGCAAGAATAAGTCATTTTTAATAAAGGCGTAAGTTTGCAACAAAGTATGAAACATGTTGACCATTCAACAAAAAGCACAATGTGTTCTTTGGTACCATGAATTGAAATCACCAATTGCAGTACAACGTAAATTTAGAAGTGAGTTTGGAGAAGACCCTCCTCACACTAACAGCATCAAGAGATGGTTTAAAAAATTTATGGAAACGGGCAGCATTTTGGATGGCAAAAGATAGGGTAGGCCAAGCATTGATGAAGAGACTGTTGATGCTGTGCGTGTAGCGTTTCATCGCAGCCCAAGGAAATCAATTCGTATTGCATCAAATGAACTTGCTATTCCTCGAAGCACAGTTCATAAAGTTTTACATAAACGACTTCGGCTCCATGCGAAGAAATGCTGAAGAACACTTGGCGCGAAATTGAGTATCGCCTTGACATATTGAGAGCAACAAATGGAGCACATGTTGAAGTCTATCAATAGCATGAAAAAGCAAATTCTTGAAATATGGCTATTACTTAAACTACTCCAAATTTTTTAATTTTAAACTTTAATAAACAAACTTCACTTAGCAAAAAACTGTATGATTGTATCTACTTTAGTTACTTCGCAATTACATTTTGAAATGTGTGCAGGACTTTATGGACACCCTGTAGTACAATAGTGCACACACTAGTTAATATAAATACAAAACTTGAAGAGCGAGTCACGGTGCACTACGTATTTTTTCTGAGCTTCGGGGGCGCCAAACTCAAGGGCCGCCCTGGGCAGCCAACACTCTAGCTACGCCACTGAAGAACACATTTAAAAGCATTGTTCTTGTCGCCGTTCTCTTAAGTTTGTGCGTAGTTTTCCTATCGCTGACTTTTCCTTTCTCACATCCTGCTAACACGCTCCGTAGATATCCTAAAAACACGTCCAATATTGTGTCATTGTCATTAAACTCACCATAACGGCGGTCTTTATCTGCATTTTCAGTATTTCACCTACTCGCTCTTGCTCGCCATGCTTGCTTGTGCCCAGTTCCTGGAGACGTCCGCGGTCGCCAAGCTTGTCCTTTTGCTCGGTCAGGCCCTGGCGTACACGATCACGGTGCTCACTGTCGGACAGAACTTGTTCGACAACGCCGACATCCTCAATCACAGCGCGTACGAGTAAGTTACTAACCGAGCCGTGTTAGTTGCACATAGATATTACGTTTGTGCACGCGCAGTTCGCAGACCAGTGGTAACACGCTTTATTGATCGCGCGTTATCACCCTTGCCATGATCCATTCGATGTATGCGTGACAGCTGAGCAGAACAGCACCTTGGATGATATGAACCGCGTGCAGCAGGGCACGCGTGCGAGAACCGTAAAACGCTCTCTCGGGCAACAATGAAGATGCGCGCAAGATCGCAGCTGTGCATTCAGTGGTCGTGCAAGTTTGCCCGAAGGTGTTTTTCAGTTTGCGAAGTATTTGCCGCCGAGTTGTAAACGGGACTCATTTTGAAGCCCGAACCCGGCCTGACATTTATATTGTGAGGCCCGATGTAGGCCCGAAAGCCAAATTTACCGAGTAAACCAAGATATGCGCAACTGCGAGGTATTGGTGGCGTAGCAAAGTGAACACGACCAAATAATTCACACTCAGTAATATTTGATTATTTAACTCGACACAATGATCGAACCTGCTAAAGTTAAACGTTACACAAAGTCACTAAATAAAAAGCTTCCTTCAAGCTAGCTAGTAACTATAGTAAGAGACTATTAAGCCTGAGACCCGGCCCGACTTACACCACTGATTTGCCGAGCAACTCTCAAACCTTCCTGAAATCAGAATAGATTTTAAATGAAAAACACTCCTGTTGTGTTACGTCTGGGTCCTAATGGTTGTTGCCCTATTGGCGCGTACGCAAAGACATTTCAAAAATGTGTTTGTCGGGATCATTTTTTCACACGTGTGTAGAATTCAGTTTCAAACTTATAGTCCTGAGCAGTTATTTGTACTTCCGAACCTTATGCTTATGCTGCTGAACAGAAGCGCTGATCTCGCTCTTACGTCTTTCAGCGGCGCGTCTGCGAATATAGGTTTTAATAATTGATGCGCTGTCTTTATCGTAAGTCATCAATCAAGTTTGGTAAATCATCGCTTACATGTTCTTGACAAATTCCAAGCTAAATTAGAATTATTTGCCATATCCGCCAAGACGTTGGAATCTGGAATCTACATTAACGTCTCACATATAACGTTTCACTGAATCGAATCTAGTGATTTCAAAGCGTAGCGTACGTCGGTGAATGTGTGTTTTTTCGCTGCTGTTTTCAATCTCATTTTGATTTGCTTCACCTTCACTCTTTAAAATGCACCTCGCTTGATCAAGTTCGTTTTTGAAGCTGGTATAGAGTTATGGCAGAAGCTCATTTAACTGTACCGGCTGTTAGGAAGGTACTGTAAGGGTATACATATGCAATTGCTATGATCAAGCCAAATCATTACTGTAAACTCAAGACTTGCTTCAGAAATGTCCGGTTTTTGTTTTACTGTAAATGTCAGCTTTATCCACAATGGTGCTTGCAATTTATATTATATTTTGCATACTGTACATTTTCGCAAAGAGTGTCCCGGGCCGTAAAATATAAAAAAGAAAAACATTCACGTGTCCCACTACTGTTGAGCCGGTGGTATTTCTTCGTCAAGTTCATCGAAATACTGAAACAACTACAAGAACGCGTCCTATTGCAGATCAAACAAGTTCATTCGTCGTGACGTCCAAAGCATGCGACGCTGCTCAGCAAAGCGCTGATACATTTTCGCAGTTGCTATTTGTTTCCGCGAAAATTACCAACAAACTGGTTTTAAGACCTAATAACACGCTGCTTTCGAAGCAGACGAGAAGCTTTTCGCTGCCGCGATCAAACGAGCTTTGCCGACAGCGTTTTACGGACATGTGCAGCGCAACTGATTTTGCAAGACGAATCGCAAAATTGTCCTCGTCGCCACTTGCATGTGCTGCCGTGTTAATCTGTCTGTTGTGCGTTCTGCGGGAGATCAGACAGGAGTGCAGAGCTCCCTATTCACTTCTTTTCATCACGCGCAGCCAAACCACATCGCTTTGGATCGTTTCAAATAATATTACAACCAAAAATAACGGACGTACGTAAGAGAAGCCCTAACAAGTGACCTGCAGTCCGTGTGTTTCTTGCTTTGACCGTCTGGGTTAGGCTGCACAGGAGCTTAGTGAAAGGCGTGAGGAGCAGAACAAACACTGTTCGTGCCGCCCATTTGTTTCGTGGTGGCTGCGTTTTCGGTGCGTTGTTGACTTTGACGTACGTGCGATTAGTCGAAATTACGGAAGATGTTCGTAAAGCGTGGCACCGTGGATGAAGTAGCACGTGCAACATCAAAGCGTGAGAAGTCCCTGTCACGTCTCGGAACTGAACTGCAAACACCAGAATGCTTTCTCTTTTCGAGTGTTTCACGTTGTGTTTACCAAGACCGTATCAACCTCGTGCCTTCGCAAAACACGAATCCATCATAATGGACGGGTCGCTGTGACAAGTTTGGAATCCCGTGTTGCGGTTGCTACAACGTTAAAGAAAAATATCAATGTCGAAGAAATTTTGAAAAAAAATTAAGTTTAGTTCTGACAAGGAGCCGCTACTAAATCACGGACGCAACCGCCGTGATATAAAAATATGGTATCTGCGAAAAAATATCACATCTTATGACAATACAACCTCTGTGAAAGTCGTGTTTTAACGTCGGTCTGATCAAAGCATATTCATAATTGTCGTTTATTCCTAAATTCTTTCCTCCGTGCTCAAAACAGTAAATTGAAGATCATGCTGAGGAAGGTGTCTGGAACAATATATTTTTTCTGCTTTTTTAGCGAAACGCGTGTTGCGTGGCTGGTGCCTCTGAAGATCATGACTCCGATCATCTTGCTGATGTTTGTGGCTGCTGTGTTTTTGCAAGGTCAGCAAGTCGAGATGACGGCTAGAACGGATTTCATGTGGAATCGACAGGTGCGCACCTTGCGTTCGTTATTATTAGCACAAAATTTGGAAAATTTAAATATGTTGTAGAAACTTTGGTTCAGACATAACACGTTTTGCCTTACTTTCAAGAAACGTTTGGAGCTCTTTTTGTTTTGAAAACATTGTATTACGGGGTAAAGTTTTCGCTCTCCGACAATATGTTGAGAAAAAGCGTTGTCTGCGCTATTGCTGATCGACCTAGCAACGGTCAACACTTCGTTGTTTTCCAAAGCTGTAAACTTGTTATTCATTCTGGCAGGCGGCAGAAGAACGGGAGGAAATGCAAAAGACGCAGGCGTACAATCGAAAGCTGCTTCATAATATTTTGCCGGTTGACGTCGCGAAGTATTTCCTAGAAAAAGAAAAGTAAGCAGATTTAACTTTTTAGAGCAGTTTGAACGGTTTAAATGTGGTCGTTTTTGCACAGAACGAAAGGTAAACGTACCATGTACTTCGCCCATAATGAACTTGTGTGACGCATCCACCTTTCGCTGCATTTTTATCTGGTTTCCGCTTCATTTGGCCTGCTTCCTGCAATTGTTTGAGTTTTTAGCGTTTTCGAGTCGCGAGGCAAACTCCCTACGAACGCCCGGCGCGTTTTCTTGGCTTTTTAGTAAAAGTCGTGATTCCTCAGCAAAACTCTCGATTCTTCGACATCGCAGAAACAAAGACGAGCTCTACTATCAGTCGTGCGAATGCGTGGCGGTCATGTTCGCTACGATTGTCAACTTCTCCGACTTCTACCAAGAGCTGGAAGCGAACAACGAGGGCGTCGAGTGCTTGAGGTTACTGAACGAAATCATCGCTGATTTTGACACAGTAAGACCACGCTTCTTTCTATTATATTTATGAGGTGTCAACCTGAAAGTATAAATCTTTTTTCTTTAAAGAAAGCAAAACACAAGATGCCAATGCAAGTCCAATCATATATCACCCATGGGGTTATTAATGTTATTGTAATTTTTTGATTGAGGTTTCGCAAACACTGCTAACACGTTGCAACTTTACCCTTACTGCATCTTCTACGCGCGTCGACTCAGCAATGTTGGGAGGGTGTGTTGCGAATGTTCTGTAGCTGTTTTTGGCGTTAGTTGATTTCCAGTCATCACTTAACTCATGTCAAATGCAGACATGTAGTTTACTCCAACTGCAGACATGTAGTTTACTCGAAGCACAGTCGATTTTACTCAGACCAGATACGGTCCCGTCAGCTACAGGCTATGATTGTATTTCATGGTCCTTCAACATTCGGGAACAGCTGTGCAGGCCTTCTACTATGCAGCCTGCAATGTGCTTAAATGACTGTCTTACTTCTGGTATAGAAAGAGTTCATTGACTGCGCTGGAGTTAATTGCATCAGTCCCGCTTACGACCACCTTTACGTAAGCATAGTTCTACTTTATTGAAGCTCTCTTGATGATGCAATGAACTGCATTCGAATACGTTGAATTTTACTTCATTGTGACAGTGGTTTGTAAAATAAAAATGCGCTTTTTGTCCGACTCTGTTGCTTATAGTTACCGGAAAAGCAATGCTTCGAACGTTTTTGCACAGATCATCAGTGAAGAACAGTTCTACCAACTGGAGAAGATAAAAACCATGGGCAGCACGTACATGGCGGCGTCTGGTCTTAACGACACCACGTACGACAAAGACGGCATGACGCACATCACGGCTCTGGCCAACTTCGCTATGCGCTTGCAAGACCAGCTCGACTTTGTCAACGTTCATTCGTTCAACAATTTCAAGTTCAGAATAGGTATGGCCCGCGTTTCACTCAAGTTTTAACGAACAGACTGTGTTGACGAGGAGGCCCTTTCGAATGCAAGCACGCTGGGGTCAGGGGAAAAGGGAACAACCGAAAACTTGTTGACATTTACGCAGATGGAGAAAGAGAAGAGTCGAAACTGATCTTCCCGAGTAGTTAACCCAACACAAGCTGCACTTGATTTGTCGCGTTTGCACGGGTTGTTATTTCACTGCGCGTTCACTTTCGAGTTGGGTTGCGACAAGTGCAGTGTGCGGGCTTCGTGCATTGCACCAAGCGAAGTTCTCAGGCGTTTCGTTGGCCTTTTGCGGTACTCCGGCGCAAGTTTTTCAGGTTTGACCTTGCTGGCCGCAGAGATATTTCGAGAGACCGGAAAAGTTTTACGTGAATACCGAGGTGATCGTAAAACAAGGTTTTAGTGTATTTTGATGCTGGTAGTAAAGCGCGTTTCTACTGTATTTTGAGAAACCGTTGGAAAAATTTGAGAGAACGTTCCGGTCACTCAAAGCACCTTAAAAAACGCTGCTTGTGAGCACTGGCCGGTTAGCAATCTCGTCCTCACTGTGAAAGATTCTGCGGAGCGAACTGTTGTTGTTAACATGGTACGTTGATTGCCCCACAGTGACCTTTCGAGTTCCAGCGCAACGGCCGCAGGTGCACCACGATTCAGTGCCGTGTCTTTGCATCCAGGTCTGAACATGGGACCTGTCGTTGCGGGAGTGATAGGCGCGCATAAGCCGCAGTACGACATTTGGGGAAACACCGTCAATGTAGCGAGCAGAATGGACAGCACTGGTGAAAAAGACAAAATCCAGGTAAGGAAGAAATTTTTTGTTTGATTTGATCAACTATATGTTTCTCGAGACACTGCAAATTACAGTTGCATACCAAAAACGGTACACGCACACTAAGACCGAAGCTAGGTAAGCTGAAGAACTTAAAAAATTGCAATGCCTTTGAGTGCATTGTTTACCGAAAAGGTATTCAACAAAGCTTTGTGGTTAAATATGGTTGTTTGTTTGTTTGCGCACTTGGAAACGATTACAAAACTGTAAAAACGAGCATACTACTCAACACCAAAAACAGATGATGAACGCCTTTGAAAAACAACAGCAGTTAATTTTCCCAGATGTTCCACGCACATTTCTAATTCCTACATTCCATGTTTGCTTCGGTAAACACAGGCGAAAGCGGAACCTAATACACCTCTACACATTCGCGTCTAACAGGTGCCTGAAGAAATGTACAAACTACTCAAAGAGAAAGGATTCGACCTAGTGCCGAGGGGTCATGTAAAGGTCAAAGGCAAAGGCGAGATGATGACCTACTTCCTGGAAGGCCCTCGTCCGGAAGCAGAGCCAAAAACGTGATATTTGTTAAAAAGGCACTTGTTTTCTTTTCGGTCCGACACGGATAGGCAGAGCTGCGAAACGCGACTGCCGCAGAACGACGTCGTCCATGGAGCCATCATCACGTTCACTGTGACGTAAAGTTGGCGCTATATGTGAGGGGCGCTGGGACAACGGGCGGCGCTCTCTTCGCCCGTACGCGTTGTCTTGTAATTTATTGCCGAAAGCAATCGTGTGCGATTCCTTTCTTTCTGCCAGATTTATATTGTGCGTTTTCTGTGCTCTTTGGTTTTCTTTTTACTGATGAAAGAAAAAGTTCTCTGCATTTTTTCCACGCGATCGTACGTAACGATCTTTGAGCGCGATCCTATTTCACGTCACCTTGATTCGACTGAACTGCCTGCTGGGGCCGGAATAGATCACGACTTTCCAACGGGCTGTTGCAACGAAACCGCTCCACTAACCTCTTCTCCCACCGGTCTCAAGGCGGTGCAGCTCAAATTTACGGTAAAACTTTGCATCGCGGACGCGCATGCGGACACCTGTATTGTTGGGGGGGTCGTACAGATGCGGCGCGGCGTGGCATTAGCTCGCTTGCTGTCGCTCTAGCCTCAGCGAAGACGCTGACGCCAAATCTAGAAATTTCTCTGCCAAATTAGAAAGGCCTGTAGCAAGTGTTATGTTCTTGCCCTATAGCGTGTTTTGCAGCAAATGTAGAATGACGATCTTGGCTGGCTGGCTTGGACAAGGTTACTCTAACGTTGCGTGGTGAGGTGCGCTTTGCAATTACCAGTACCTAGCCGAGGCTGTTATGTCTCATTAACGATGAAGATCCGCACTGCAGCCCTAAAACCAGTGGGCCGGTCCTACTACAACAATTTTTAACTGCCTTTGCAAGGGTGTGCATCGCGTGTCAGATATTGGTGTCGCTGTTTATCAACTCGGCTTGATTGTCATGGCAAGTTTTCCACCAAAAAGCTGGCACCGCCCAGGACGTATCGTGGCCAAACCTCGGCAGGTAAAGAGCGACTTCATTTCGCGGTGTTTGAATACGCAGCTTGCGAACTATGTGCAGGCAGTTTTAACCTCCCGGGCTTGTTTTGTCGCTATTTATAAAGACAAACAAATGAAATCAACAACTTCTCCACCATCTGTTGATGAATCACTTTCAGCGCCAAATTTGCGTGAGATCATGTCTGTCGTCTGTCAGTCACCAGAGTAAAGTACACAGAACAAAACGCGCGTTCTGAAAATTCTCTCAAAGCGCGGGATTTCCGTGCTCCATGTAAGAAACAACGCGATGAACGTGCCAAAGCTTCTGGCGTGGCGGGGAAAATTTTTGCATGGCATCCTCGTCGATATGTTTATCTCATTTTTAAATGTACAAACGTACCTTTGCACATTTGTTCCTGTCCCGGACGTGTCTCATTAGCATATCTTGTTCTCTTTTTCCGATCAGATGTTCGTTTTTTGATTATATCGCTGTTCTTCCTTTTTCTATTTTTGATTACTTTCCGCGTCGCTCCGGTCATCGCTGTGCGTGTTTACGAAGAGTGCTTCGTTTTGCCAACACCCGTACTTGTAGCTCGCAACATGTTGATCTGTGTTAAGTCGAGTCACTGGAGATGCGAACGCACGAGTATGTCGAGTACACAAACCGATGAATACGTTGTGTTTCCTTTTCTACATCAAAAGCTAGTTACAAAGGGAGAGTAGTATCAACTGAGGCCGACAGTTCAATTGCGTAGAGGCACTTCCCTTTGCTACTTCCCAAGCGTGAGCTGGTTGGTGCTGGTGGACGTGCGTAGTGAATACGTTTTGCGAAGTTTTTGTTTGTGGAGAAGTAATCAGACAACCAATTTTAAACCGACCCAAAATCATCGTGAGCATCGATGGAAGGAGTTTTGATCAAGCTGCTTGTAGAACCAACAGCTTGAGTTTCGTTTCAAAGGACTTTTTTGATTGATGTATTTAAATACGGTTGTGATTTACTGTTGCAATTGAGTTTTTCTCAATAAATTAGCAATAAGAAGCAGCGTTCCGCGTGAGTTCTTCGCAGAAACGAGAGTTAACTGATTTTATGGTTCAGGTGCCGTGCGTACCCGCTGGTACTGATTGGTGCCGACTTTGGATTAGAAATGTCTTGTTGGCGGGACGAAGTTTTATTTTCGTCTTCGTGATGTCTCTGAAAAAAGCGTCCATCTTCATGGCTCGCTTACACTGCGAATGAAGTTCGTTGCTAACTAAACCTGGCGTTTTTATGTTGCAATGATGCCACCGTAACATCTCTGGCCGTTGCGTAAACGTGCCATGCATTTTAGACACTACTTTAAACATTTATTTGAAGAGATGAATAATTCTAGGTTTTAATACAGAAGAAGCTTTCAGGACAAGTTGTGCGATTAAAACTACTAAATTTTCTCTTCCACCATTCCCAATGATGTTGTGTTTAGAAGTAGAATATACGCAACCATCACTACAAACTCTTGAATGAACAGGGGGACCACATGCGATATGACCCCCAATTAAAATGAATAATTTAAATATTTCTTCAACTTTTTTCTTTTTTTAAACCTGTGGAGCGTGCTGTGCAGCAAGAGAGCGTTCACGTGCTACATAATGTAGGCAATTTTTTTCACCTTTTTTACCCCCGTCCCCGATCTGTAAATCGAAAAGCAATCCCGCAGTTACGTACGCATTCGTTGACTCCCCCGAAAAAACAGCAGAAGTGGTTTTAGTGCAGCACGGAGGTTTTATTTCAAGCAGCAGTGTATATGCGACCACTGTGCTGTGACGTTACTAATCACAAAAGAACCAGCCCGCCCAAAATAATGGGTGAAAATTTATTATGTAATCGTTTCAGCAACCCATCCCCATAAACAAACGTAAGCATTTGACAACCCCCTGTCGCCCTCTTGAGCTTGCGTAATATATGAACGCTCCCGAAACTGATGTGATCGTTGGGCATTTATCTGGTATTTATAGTACCGGTTGACAGAAGTAGTGTGTCTACAGAAACATGGTTTTGTATTATGATCTGCATGCAGAGCAAAGCTAGTTGAGGTTGCCTTTGAAAAGTAACTTCGTTAACCAAGTACAGTAGAACTCGTTTAATTCGTTGCTTTTTCGTCGGTCCCGGCAGAATCCCTATCTTTTGTGTACATTTCTGTCCGTCTAATTCGTCACCGCTTTCTATCCCTGAGAGGCGTTTTTTTGTCTAATTCGTCATTTGCGGTTTCGCTTTTGATGTCTAAGCAGCTAGTACGTATGGGAATTCAAACAAATTGAGGATCTTTATCTGAGAATTGTTGCACCTCGCAATTTGTTTATCGAATTTATACACGAGGTTCGAAGCGCGACCCGACTCCCCATTGAGAGAACGCGGAAAAATGTATTAAAGATTTGAACGGTGCTTGATTAAATGGAGGAGTCCAGATAGAGCAGAAGAATTAATTGTTGTATTCAACCATAACGTCATAAACTTGTATTTTACTGCAAATAAAAGCACTATGTATGTAAACGAGTTACTATGATAACAGAGCCGGCGCTAGCAGGTGCGGGGCCCAATGCAAGACAAAGGCGCGGGGTCCCTCCAACCAATAGTTTTATGACGTCATCACGTTTAGTCAACCGTGTTATACGACCATGGTAGAGCGCAGATATAAAGCCTTAGCATGAGAACTGAGCACGTTGGCATACGTTCGATAACAGAGGAAATTCATCGCTAGTTCTAACAAGAGCGTTGTTTGTTGATAATGTGATTTATAAGCCGTTTCTACTAAGCTCTCGAGCGCAAGTGGTGTCTGGGAAAATGAACAATCTACCTAACACCATGGCGCGGGGCCCAATGCAGCGACATCGGCTTAATGCCGGCCCTCTAGCCACTGTCAGATATTCCCTACGCCAGTGTGGTCTAACTATAGGCCCGCAGGCCGAATGTGGCCCTCGAACAGAATCTTTAAGACCCGTGAGGTTTCTCAGTATTGATTTAATGTTGTTTGTATGTTACAGTCAGGGCCGGAATAACCAATGGGCAAACCGGGCAAATGCCCGGGGCCTCGCGCTTGAATATCAAAACACTTATTTACTGTTTTTTAATGCATTTAGGCCGTTCACCACGCGTCAAAATTGTAGAGCTTTTTGTTTAGTGCGTTTAACATACAGATTAAAGAAGCTGACAACTTTGGCATTTATCGTTTTTAAGTGACTTAAAAGAATTGAAGCAAACAGCACCATGCTTCATGACTCAAGGCTTAGATCGAAATCAGCATCCATGGGCGTTCGCAGAAGTTTTTCCAGGGTAGGCAACGTCGAAAATTTGATTATCATTTTCAGGTTGCTGACAGTGCAATGCGAATGTATGTTCACAAAACGCTCAAACCTTTCTACCCCATTAGTCTATGCTGGTTGAACCTCAATTCTCAATCTTTTGTATTAAATGTTTTTTATCAGATGCTTTTTCTTTTCATAACTGCCTAATATCCAATTTTTCGAGTACTTTCTACAAATAGGTCATAATTTTAGAATAATCAACGGCCAGAACAATATGAGCAGTGAAATAACAAGAAAGTTAGACAGTCTCGCAAAAATATTTCAAGCAATGAGAACTAGAACTATATGTTGACCAGAATATTGGACAAATTACTAAAGTGGGAACACCACGCAGGCTTAAAAAACTGAGCAGATGAATTACAAAAACACGCCACAGCAATAACAGTTTCGCACTTAGTGAGTGCTCACTAAAAAGTCAGAACTAAATCTTAACGATAAAGACATATTCTAACAAGCCACGTATTTTCATACTGTGTGCAAGGAAGTCTGCATAAGAGTCGTTTGATTAAGCTATTCACTCGGACACGTTGATCAGTCTCACACTAACTATGAATTTTTCAATTATGTGGAGGCGCTGCTACAGATTTACTCCTGCTTCTTTTCACGCACTATAAAACTATACGTGGCTTACCGCAATCAGCAGTGTTACTGTCTCGCTGCATTACCCGCCAAGATGTAAGTGTTCAACAGTCACATGCAGCAGTCCATTCAGTTATTTCAAATAAACCCAGATTGCACATAAAAAATCCATGTTCGTACAATAACGTCAACTTGGACAAGCAAAAAGCTAATCTTGATCACAGTGACCGAAAATATACAGAATTATGAATGAGTTTGTTAATTGTGGAAAACGAGCTGCACTCTGCTTTCCCAAAATACTGAAATTGCCCTTCACGTATACTTGTGTCTCATGGTTTCCAACTGTACTGGAGAGTCTTTTTCTAACTTACGCAGAATTAAGAATTATTTTCGAAGTTCAATTCGGCAAGGAAAACTGAGCATGTTGTCTCAAATGAGCATGGAGCATGAGATTCTTGGAGATACGGACCTGGAGACAATCATTAACGATTTCGCGTGCAATAAATGCGGTGTCATGAAACTTTTCGTAGCTGACTTTTCTTCAAAAAGCACACATTGACAGAGTGACAGCGACCAGGGTCATTTCAGTAAGACCATTACTAAATATCCTTCGCAATCTAACACCTTTGCAATTACCGTATAATGCGCTGACGTAACAATTAGTTGCGAAGTGCTTGTCGTAATCGTGAGAGTATTAGTCATCCAACAAAGCGCTGTTGTCCACAAGATCACGGAACAGTTAATAGGCGTAAATATTGTAAAGCTCCCATGGTAAAACTTCAGTGAAGTAGCCAGAGCTGGGCAGTAGCGAGCTACTAAAATAGCGAGCTACTGTAGCGAGCTAATTTTCTAGTAGCGTCAGCGGGAGCGCCGCTCTATTTGAAAGAAATAACGGATGCGGTAGCGAGCTATCACCATTTTACCGCTAGCGCTATTCGCTACTTCGGCGCGAGTGGTGGCCAAAGAAAAAAGTTCGCAAGGGCTCCTCCGTCAGCACACGTTGATAGTAACTGCTGTTCTCACTGTTTTGCGCTGATTTTGGATGATTTGTTTGCAGTAAGCTAGCAGCATTAAGAAAGATTTAGCTCAGGTTGCTTTTGACCTGACACCTGATCGATAAGTTCCACGTTAATTCGGTATTCGGTAAAAGCTCAGCATCAGCGAAAAACTTGAAGCAGTTGGGGCTTCGAAGCATTGGCTACTGCTACCGGCAAAGTTGCGTATGACTGAATTGAATGCTTGTAAAAACATGTCACTGGGTTCAACATTTCGCTGCATGTGCAACTATAGTTTTTGTTTCGAAGTATATGTCAATGTGATAGTTTTTGTAGCTTGGTTCGACTTTAGTATATTTGTCTGTATGCATAACTTGAAGCAAACTTATAATTCTGTCTTGAAGACTGTGGCGTAGCCACAGAACCGTCGCCAGAAAGTTTTCAATGGGGTGGCTTTGCAATTCTGCGGAGGTCTTTTCGTTTGTGCGGGGGGGGCTCGACATTATAAAATTAACCAAAACTCCACTTATTTATAGTGTTTCATGTTTCAAATTGGGGGGCTTGAAGCTTTGTTTGGGGGGGCTAAGCCCACCAAACACCCCCGTGGTGACGGGACTGCGTAGCCAGGAGGCAAGGGGAGACATATGCTCCCGGGCGCAGCATTTTCAGGGCGTGATTTGGGGTTGGAATGTCACGTAACAATTACGAAATGTCATATGTTAGCGGATACTAATAATTACGATTTACAAAATGTCGAATGCCAGTCGCTGATACCTATTTGCAAAATCTCATCAAAGTCACCAAGGTTCGCAAAGAGAACAATTATGAACCTTCGTGACGTTTTAAATCGTCGCTTGTGTCTCCAGCAACCAGTGCCCGCATGTGTTTAACTCACAGTTGCGTCACAATGCTTTCAGATATACAGGGTTGCGAACTTTTCCACTTCGTTCTCATTCTATAGTTGCGTCACTATGGACGGGAATCCAGCATTCACAGTGCATGCAACTGTGCATGCTTTTAGCGCAGCGATAAACCTTAAGAGTATGTTGTTCTTGTTACGACATCAGATCTGATGTTAAGAAAATTAATTTATCTTTGATAGTTTGACCAACTTCATGTTGAAATAGATTTGATGTGGTTCTGAAGGTAATTGTGATGATTTTTTTATTTGTAGGATGTTTAAATAAATCCTTACTACTTTTGCAAACTTCTAATTGGAAATGGACAACAGCGTTGAGTATATTAGTTAGCCCAGGGTTTTTTAAGGCGTTTTAGGGACCCGATTCGGGTCCCTAGAATTTCAAATCGGGTGCCTAGAACCAGAGAAAATTATCATCGGGTCCCTAAAATCAGAGAAATCGGGTCCCTACAGATCCATTCCGGGTACTTAACATTTTCCTTAAAAAAATCCCTGAGTTAGCCTATAATTGTGTAGGCTACTTTTCAGTTACTCTCAGTGACGCGCGGAGAACGGGGCATTGCTTCCTCTGTTCTTTCAAAAGGGAGGCAACGGGGTCGGAGCTAACTTATCATCACAGTATCATAGGGAATTTCATGGTTAACAAGATCTAGTTGAAACAAATTTATTGCAGCTATCCACGCACCCACAACATTCAGAGTGGTTTTCTACACTCTCTGTCATTATTTTTGAGGTCAACATTGTTGCTGAGCAGAAACAAGCATATTGGTGAAGAACGTTTTGTTTTTTATAAGTTTGAATTTCAATTTAAATACTTTTACTGACCCCTGCACTACCGTTGCTGCGGCTGCTACCTGTGTTTTATGTAATTCCACCTGTAAACTGATCATCTCCACAGACATGATTACCGAAATTCAGAGAAAAAATTGCTAGCAAAACTTCTCACAGAGAGCCACTGGCGTTAAATATTTTCTAGGTCAAAATATGTGGCACATTTAAATCATATCAGCTTTTTGATAAACTAATCGATCAATTTTCAGCAACAAAAACAAGAAAACCTTGTCCTTGGAATTAGATAATTGCAAGTAAAGCATTAGATTGCAGTGTTTCTTTTATTTTATGCTGCCACGAACGGGCTGGGTGGGACCCCTAAACTGAGTTTGTCCCCAGGCGCGAGAAACCCAAGGTACGCCAGTGCTTCAAGCGTCGTTTCTTTTTTTGTGAAATGCTTTCATGTCTGTTGCTGCAACATGATACTGTAGATAGAAATGCTGTTTGGAAACTACGTAGTCGTATTTAATTTCGTTTAAACCAGCACGAAAAAATTCTTGTAGCTTGCCTTGTAATGAAATGTCGCTTTTCTGCTACATCGCATGTTCTTTTTCTAACAGGCGTCACTGCGTTTCTTTCACATTACAGCTGATTCCGGGAAACGTTATTTTTGTAAGCGTGGTCTCACGGGTCTTAACTTTGAGCTTCGTGCCTCGGATTGTGCTAAATAAACTTAAAACAACCAGATAATTTCCTTTTTTCTATTCTGACGATTTTAGTCGTATGAAAAAAATACCGCCTTGGAGAAACGTGAATGACATTGTTATCACTCTAATAGTATTGTCTGCATTGATTACCATTTGCATTTTCTGAGATGTTTACAACGTTTACAAGCCCAGCAAAAAATTTTTGCACCTGTGAAAAACCAAAGTTTTCGCTGAACAAAAAAAATGCACGGCAACGTTGAATAAAAATCGCCAGTTGTCCACTAAGCGATGTCAATCGAGAGCAACATAATCTATGCGATTACAGGCATCCACTGTTCTCTTCAAGTAACACAATCAGTAGTTGCGCTACGTATTTTGCCCAAATCGAAATGTTTTGATGCAATGTTATAAATCAACGGTTTTGCTGGGCTACCCTCATACTTGTAACGAAGTTGTTATATACCTAAGCACCTTGGAAAACACTCTTCAAAAGCGACGAAGTTGAAAATGCAATTTTTTACGGCTTAGCATTAACGCGCACAGAAAGCAAAGCTTCTTTGTATTCCAAGGGTTACACTGCTTGTAAGCAAACCTGCTAAATGGTTGCGGTTATTTTTTGTACTGAAACATCACGTTATGTTAATTATAAAGTATCAAACCAACACTGAACATCCAGCAGTAACCTTTACAATGAATCCAATGCGCAGAACAAATTTGAATTCAAATGTTGAAGTTTTCATGCTTCTAACATTGTGCACCAACTTCCAAGTTTTTGCGACCTTTGCTTTGCAGTTTTCGCCAATGAAGTTGTACTTTTGATACTTGTCTTGCAAACATTTTCCTGAAACCACTCACCAACATATTTTTTTTGCTCCCCTCTTTCTTCGTTTGAAACATTTTGAAGTATCTGCGTTACTTTGTGTTGTAAAAGGTATATTGCTAGACGTCAAACTTATTTTGTGACATTCCCTAGTACTCCAATCGCAAATCAGTAATTTTCCCTACTCACTAAAAAAATCTGTCTCCTGTGTGAAATTATTTTCGTTGAAGAATTTTACACTTTCACTAAACGAACCACTGAAAGCGCATTGTTTTTGTTTTCTGCTACTCATTCAACGTTCTGCTGTTCAGCAAAAATCAAATAAGGCTACTTTGCCAAACACAAAAAGTTTTTTCCACTGTAAAACTCCCGATGTACGTGCAATCGCTATGTTTATTGCTTCACAATATTTTTTTAGTTTTCAACATCAGTGATAGCTGTTGAAAAGTTCGCATAATCTGTGGACGTTACCAAATCACAATTCCCGGTCACTTGTGGGTTTAGGTTTCCGAGCATGCTACAGCGCGTCTGCTCAATCTTCTACCGCTCCGTTTTGAAACCGAAACGTTCATGGGGAACTACAGCAAAGTGTTCTCGTTGAGATGGCGGATAAATCACTTCGCGTTCAACTTGTTATCATGAGTTTACTTGAACATAATTTAAATCAACAAATATCACATTTTCGTTCTTTTAACTCTACACGCAACGTTCGCAGTGACGAAAATTTTGATTCATCTACGTTTAAACCTGACACAGCCCTACCAAACGTCTAGTAGTTGGGCTTTTTTATCATTGCAATTTCGCTGAAAGTTTATTTGCCTCCATGTGTTAGGTAAAAATTACATGACGTCATACTGTTGCAAGTGGCCATCGCCTGGGCTAAACAAGCAGAGTTGATGTTGAAAAATATTTTCTTTGATTAACATTCTTACCTGACACAGCCACACAACGTCAAGTGATTGATTTCTTTTATCATCACAATCTTACTACAATTTTGATCATCTCCATGTGCTAAGCCGCAAATCACATGATGTCGATTTTTGCTTGTGATTGTTGTCCGAATGCAACACCAAACTTTGGATGCTACAACTTCGCATTAGAAAAAGAACTGTTTTCTGACCGCTTGGCTTCGATTTTCTCAGTTGTTAAATAAATTATTATTTGTGGTTCTTAGTGTTTTTTGCTTATTTTCATGCAAAAGTTGTTCAGATCTTACGAAAAAGTACGTATGGGCATTGAATGTACTGACAGAGAAACTTAATTTCATAAAGGAATAAAAAAAATTTATGATAGGATATTTTATATGAATAAGATTTCAGTACTGTGGATGCGTAGAGGCACGTGAAAACGATGTACTATAAAAATAATTAGCTTGACTGATTCGCTTGCTTGTCACCTTTGTGGGGACCCGTAACTTCAATAAGCCTACAGATTTGTGAAAGTTTAAATCATGGCAAAAAGATTTAAGCAGACTCGTCGGCAGATTTCTCGAAATCTTTTACAGTAAATCGAGAGGTTTCGATTGTTGATGTTCGGAGGTTTATTTTTTTAGAGTTGATGCCGGCTGCTTAATGCGCATTGCACACCTTTGAAACTAAAGCATTCAACACTTAGGCTGCACTTTCAAAAGCTGGAATGTTAAGGAAAGTGTGGTTGGTCAATTCGCTCTCAAATATCTAAATAACTTTGCACGCAGGCTATAGAAAATACGCTTTACGCAAAACTACTATCGCGAATAAATTGAACCATGCAGAAACAAGGATCTCAGCAGTTCAAAATATAAGTAGCCAGTACTTTGTTCAGGGCTTTCACATGAAACATAGATCAGCGTATCATTTTATGAAAATCTAAAATAACGCAAAAAGTTTCGTGGGAGGCTTTGCTTGCTCGGTTTGTCCCCCACCCTGGTTGCGGGCCTAATTCAATTTACACGCGCATTGAACTCTGTGAAAAACAGTTTTGATCTTTTATTGCTTGACCATTCTCTTGAAGTCTTGAGCACTGTACACACAGCGCGAAACTTGCATTGATAAAGGCGATTTATTAAACCTATGGCAATTCACTCACGAAGCTATTGGCGTTTCTGCAGTCTATGTTTCATTTATATGTGTATACACTGTCAGCTGTGGCGAGGATAAAGCGCTGTGCTCCTCTCAATGTTGGTCATGTCCAAACACCGCTTCTGTAATGTGCGCTGATGTATAGCTAACCACTTTTTGTGATCTTGTGTCTGTGACATGGACCATGAGTCCGCAAGAAAATATTATTATATTATTATAAAATAACTTTTCCTATATCATAACTGTTCAACGACTATTTTTTTCAGATTACGTTTTTTCTTTAACAACATTTTTCAAAAAGAAATTCAAGGTTAAGTTTTTCAAAATAGATCCCACGTCAGTAGAACAACACCAAAAAGTTTTTTGAAGTGCAGCAAAAGCAGTGGTAGCGGGCTACCAAATAGCGGTAGCGATAGCTCGCTACTATTTTTGTTCAGTAACGGATGCAGTAGCGTCGCTATTAAATTCAACAAATAGAGGGAGCGGTAGCGACGCTATTAATAAAGTAGCAGTTGCCCACCTCTGGAAGTAGCACGATTGCTTTTGCGTGATATTTCGTTTGCTAACATTTTCTCTAAACGGTGTACGTTTTGATCTGCGAAAGTGTGTAGGCATATCTTTACTCACTAAATATGTGAATGGAATATTTGTGCAGTGAAGATGGTCAGAGAGTCTATGACTAAAAAGTTTGTTCTGTGGTGCCACTGTCACGGTAGCAAAAATATCTTTTTTTTTATACAAGTTTCTGTTTGAACAAATTAACCACATACGAACCGCCGTACATGGTCACCCCCAATTGTCTCTGAAGTCTAGGCTGCCAAATCGTATCAGTTTTGACCGGTAGAAAAAAGGGCGGATACAGGGGGGGACCATTGCCCCCAGTGAAAACTACGAAAGTAACTTTGTTCACCATAATTTTGTACAAATCGGAAAACAACATTCGCGATATAAGGCCATTTTGTCGTCTAATGTTTTGTCACAACCGTTTTGTGAAGCATAGGCCTACTTCAGCTCTCTTGTAGTAGCGAAGCTGCTATGAGTAGGGCCATTTAAAGTCATAAAAGTCATATTTTGTTCTGTGCTTCAAGAAGCTATGAAACGAAATTTAAAACAAACATTGCACTCCTACGAAGTCTATAACAAAAGTTATGAAGTCATATTTTCCATGTTCGGTCGTAAAGTCATATTTTGCATATTTTCAAACTAATTCAACAAGGAAATCATTCAAACAATCTTAAAATATCAGGTGAAACTACTTTGTCGCTAGGTCTAAGCTGCTCCTGCAAATTGAACCCATACTTGGGCACCCTGCGAACAATTCTTTTTACCTAAACGCCATTAACTGAAACCTCAGTGATTGCAACATTTATTTTACATACAATTGTAAATTTGCGCAATCAACATGCTTCGTGAACAGTGTAATAAAGGCACTGCACAGCGAACGTATTAAACAAATCTGCCGTTCTTCTACGAGCATGTAGATGATCTAGCAAATGACATCATAATAGCATTTTGTGACACGAAAGATTTCGCTCAAGTTCTGTATCTACTTCTGTTTCTCTTTTTACGAAGGAGTGTGCCAACTGTCATTTTGCGAAGTTAAAAAGAGAAGTCATAATGCCAATGGTAAAACTGTCCAGTGCTACAAAGATTGAAGCCATTGGAAAAGATTTTGAGGAGTTTACAGCTACACTTAAATGAGGAACTCTACTGCCCAGTGTGCTGTTGCATTGTTAAGCACGAGAAGCGCTTTTTACTGAGCAGCATGTAGCAACAGGGAAGCACCAGAAAGGGACTTTGTTTGGTCATATAAAGTCATATTTTCTAAAAAATAAAATCATATTATCAAGTTTTTTAGGTCATAAAAATGGCCCTAGTTATGAGACTTTACTACCAAATATTTCTGAAATCGCCCCTCCTAATCCTACTGATTGGATCCGCCCTGAGTTGAAACAGTGGACATGTGAAAAGTTACGCAGTTGTGCAAAGCGTTTAGGGAACCTCGCGGTCACGACTTTGCCCGGGGCCTCGCGTTCATTTAATCCGGTCCTGGTTACAGTAGGTAATTTTAATTGGAACAAGCATAAAATCTTTTAATAAAACGTACGTGACTTGAAAGAGCTTCTGTAAATTATTCACCAAAGATGGATTTTCCAAACTGAAAGATTTCGCACTAAAAATGAACTCGATGTTTGCAAGCACAGACGTGTGTGAGAGCACGTACATTCGCTACGATGAAGCAAGTCAAATTTGAAAACAGAAATCGAATGGCAAAGGAAACGCAGGCATCTAACTGATAGAGATTTCTAATAAATTGGTATTGTGTAGTAATTTCAATGACGCACTCACTTCCTTTTTTTGGTTTAAATCTTGTGAATCTGCTGTTTCGTACATCAATTTGTTGGACGTTGCCCGCAAGTTGTCTCGTTTTCGTAAAATGGGCCATGGGCAAAATCAGTTGGACCACGCTGCCCTACGTTACCACGTAAAATTCAGGGAGTTTAGGACAACATCGGCTTGCCCATCATTTGCAGGACTCCCCATGGTCAGCAGTTTGTGCTGGAAGCGGCAGCGACAGTGCCGAATTAACAATAGTAGCAATTGCTACGGGCCCCTCGTTTTATGGGCTGCGCGGTCTTTTGTAATAAATCTTATACTTATTACATTATATATAAAAAAAATTTCAGTCTAAGAAGTCAGTATTTTGCTAGTTTTGCCATAAGTAGTAAGTCAGGTCTGTGTCCAGAAATTCTTGTTTGTTTGATCTAGCTGATTTGCTACTAAATCTAGCAGGCCTTTCTCACTGTTAGCTGTAAAATTTTCAATCTAGCAGTTAGTTGATTTTCTAGCAGGATTTTACCAACCGTTTGGCAGGTCAGTAGGTAACAAATTCCTGACCAAAAACCTTGTTTCAACAATTTTTCAGGATGAAAACTTTTACACCTTCTTCATCAAAAAATATACAGTACTTCCCTTCTTTATGACGTTTTTAATTGGGTAGCACCAGGACAAAGCATAACCAGCTGCCTGCAATTACAGTACTTGGAATTTTTATTATGATGCAAAGAAGCTGCTTCAAGCAGATAATTGTATCATGATAACAAGTAATTAGATGGCTTGGTGGCGCCTAAATGATTTGCTTGTGTGCTTAGTGAGCGCGTTAGGTTAAACGAGAACATTGGTGGAATATGTTTTTATCCCAAGGCACAACATTCCCAAGTGGTTAAGTTACGCTAGTAAGTACTGTAGTAATGTCTGGCAAAAATCTTTCAGGTAAACCAAAGCTGCCGAAAGTTTCGACATAAATGGTTACAAGATTCAGAACTTCAAAGTTGGCTCGGTGCTACTGCCTATCCTGCTGTCTGCTGATTCAGGAAAAGCCTTTTGCGAAGTTTGCAATAATGCAATCATAGCGAAATGTTGTGAGCTTAAAAGGCATAACTGATGGCAAAAGCACTCAGATAATACTAAAGAACTTTTGCATGTTCCCTAATGTAACACAGTGTTTCAAGTTACAAAGACCAGACTTAGAAAGTTGTAGAGCTGAAGCTATGCTCAGATTGTTTATCGCTGAGCATTGTTCTACCGGCTGTATAAAAACATGTAACCATTCGAAAGAAATCGTCAAGAACTGTGTGTCATTCAAGAAAACGAGGCAAGCTGCAGTTACCGTATTTACTCGATTGTTAGCCGCCCTTGATTGTAAGCCGCCCTTGATTGTAAGCCGCATGAGATAGATTTAAAAATTTAATGTAAGCCGCCCTTGAATGTAAGCCGCATATACTGTACCGGTGTCTATATGGGTTTTAGGTATCTGGGTGGGCACGAAAAT
>Ga0210059_1004662_pt1 | contig 22160 bp, 13 predicted proteins | sample Ectturendosymbi2_FD_188042 | JGI IMG/M metagenome (GOLD analysis project Ga0210059, IMG submission 188042) | Ecteinascidia turbinata endosymbiont from Florida, USA - Sample 2 (SPAdes) (version 2) | ecosystem: Host-associated > Tunicates > Ascidians > Unclassified | place: Key West, Florida...
TGCAGAGGAGTTGATTGCTACAAGTGCCAGAAAAAGGGACATTTTGCTAAAGTGTGTAGAAGCATCACATGCTCCGCTGTCGAAGTGTCGGAATCATTTAAAACATCAGACGTACAGAGAGCACCTCACGCTACACTTGTGATGATGAATCAACCACAGATTGCCTCTGTGATAGATAACATGCCTTCATCGCTTTCGAAGTCTTCTGGTGTTGTACGTGTCTGAGGGCACAAGGTACACATTCTGTTCGACAGCTGCAGTTCAGAGAGCTTCATTCACCCTCATTTGGTTAACTCGTTGAAACTTAAAGTTCGGCCAACCTTTAAAACTATATCAATGGTCGCTTCTGCTTTTTCGACTGAGGTTAAGGGCCACACATGTGTGAATATTACGTATCAAGGTCAAGACTACACCGGCGTTCGGCTGGGGGTGTTAGATTATCTGTGCTGCGATATTCTGTTAGGGATTGATTTTCAAGCACAGCATTCTAGCGTTGTTTTTAAATTCGGTGGTAACAAAACAACTTTGACTGTTTGTGGGTCTACTACACTGCGGACAAAGTCACCCAAACCGTTCAAAAACCTCACTGCCGACTGCCATCCTGTGGCTGTGCGATACCGGAAATACTCCCAAGAAGATCGTGCGTTCATCAACGAAGAGGTGAGACGATTATTGAAAGAAGGTATAATAGAGCCCAGTTCATCTCCGTGGCGTGCTCAAGTGGTGGTCGTGAAAGGCAAAAATCATAAACGACGTATGGCAATAGATTATTCGCAAATATTAATAGATTTACTTTATTGGATGCATTCCCGCTACCAAATATCAATGAATTGGTCAACCAAATATCTCAATTCCGCATTTTCAGTACAGTTGACTTGAAAAGCGCTTACCATCAAATACCTTTGCAAGAAGAGGATAAACCTTACTCGGCATTTGAGGCAAGTGCAGGATTATACCAATTCACCCACTTGCCATTTGGTGTCACTAATGGCGTTGCCTGTTTCCAGCGTATAATGACTCAGTTTGTTCAGAAAGAGAAGCTGCATGCTGTGTTTCCCTATTTAGATAACATAATGATTTGTGATCATTCCAAGGAAAACCATGATGAAAACTTGAAACGATTTTTCAAAGTAGCCCAGTGTAGAAACCTGGTTTTAAACGAGTCCAAAAACATTTTGACAACCCGCAAGCTTCCGATTCTGGGCTACGAGATGGAGGAAAGCGAGATCAGACCGGATCCAGAACGCCTCCAACCCTTACGTTAGTTGCCTGTTCCAGAAAATACTCGATCGTTAAATCGGTGTCTTGGTTTCTTTTCGTATGACTCCAAATGGATTCCGAAATTCTTGGATCGACTTCATCCGTTAACTGTTAATGAAGGCTTTCTTTTAAATGAAGCCGCTGTTCGTGCATTTCAAGATCTTAAACAAGCTATTGAAGATGCAGCGGTTGTGGCTGTTGATAAAAGTGAGCTTTTTGAAGTGGATGCAGCGGTTGTGGCTGTTGATGATGCAGCGGTTGTGGCTGTTGATAATGCAGCGGTTGTGGCTGTTGATGATGCAACGGTTGTGGCTGTTGATGAAAGTGAGCCTTTTGAAGTGGAAACAGACGCTTCTGAAGTAGCGATAGCAGCTACTTTGAATCAGAATGGACGCCCTGTTGCGTTTTTCTCGAGAATGCTTCAGGTTTCTGAGTTAAAGCACCCATCCATTGAGAAAGAAGCCCAAGTGATTATTGAGGCTGTACGTCACTGGAAGCATTATTTAACAGGCAAGCATTTTACACTGTGCACTGATCAAAAGTCCGCGACATTCATGTTCGATCAAAAGCACAAGGGGAAGATTAAAAATGATAAATTACTGCGTTGGTGAATTGAACTTTCGTGTTACAGTTTTGATATTGTGTATAAACCGGGTTGGGACAATATTCCGGTCGATGCTCTTTCTCGTATTTCATGTGCTTTACCAAATGATGAATCGCTTCGACAGTTACACGATGCGTTATGCCATCCAGGTGTTACCCAATTAGCGCATTTTATTCGCGTTCGTAATCTCCCTTATTCTATTGCAGACATCAAACGAGTTGTATCCACTTGTCAAATTTGCTGCGAGTGCAAAGCGCAATTTTATCGGCCTGAACCAGGTCACCTTGTCAAAGCCACGCAACCGTTTGAAAGGCTCAATATCGATTTTAAAGGCCCTCTTCCTAGCAACAACCAAAATAAATATTTCCTGACCATTGTTGATGAATACTTTCGGTTCCCATTTGTATTTCCGTGTCATGACTTATCAACTGAGAGTGTCATTAAGGCATTAACATCACTATTTACTGTTTACGGTATGCCGGCTTTCATCCATTCCGACAGGGGAGCTTCTTTCATGAGTCGCGAACTTCGAGAGTTTCTCACTTCAAAAGGAGTACCTACTAGTCACACGACTCCGTACAATCCTACTGGTAACAGACAGGTTGAAAGGTACAATGGCGTTCTTTGGAAAGACATCTCCTTGTCCGTGAGGTCGAAAGGCCTTCCCTTGGTTTACTGGCAGGAGGTACAATGACGTTATTTGGAAAGGCATCTCCTTGTCTGTGAGGTTGAAAGGCCTTCCCTTGGTTTACTGGCACGAGCTTCTTCCAGATGTTCTACACTCAGTGTGTCTCTGCTTTGTACCGCAACCAACTGCACCCCTCATGAGCGATTGTTCAGCTGGGCGCAGCGCTCCACCACCGGAAATTCACTTCCTTCATGGTTGACCGCACCTGGACCGGCATTACTTAAGAGACATGTCCGAAATTCAAAAATGGATCCTTTAGTTGAGGAGGTGGATTTGATCGAAGCTAATCCCCGTTACGCCTACATTTCATTTCCAGATGGACGTCAATCAACGGTTGCCACTAAACACTTGGCCCCTATAGGGGAGCGCACTAAAAAATGTTTAGTCACTAACATTTTTTCCATTATAAAAAGTGGCCTTTTCTTTGTCTTGCACTTTGTTCTTGAAGAAAAATATAAGAAAAAAAAAGATTGTTTAGGAAAACGCTATTAGTGATTTTTAACCTTTTCTTTAACATGTCTTCGTGAAGTAATTGTCCTTTGTTTCAAACCCCTAACTTTAAATAAGTCAATTGTAAGGGAACAATTTCACTTTCAAAAACTTTCCATGCTATAGAGTGCGCAAGGACTATCCCTGGCAAGGCGTGCCCCCTGGTTAAGAACCACTGATACAAAGGGAGATTCTTTACCTGGATGAGATATTGGCAGCTTCAAAGAACAAACAACATTCAACCCTTATAATTCAGTAAAAAGTAATGCAAATTAACAAAATTATGAAAAAAACTCTCAACTTTGCTGAACCTAAAATTGGGAAAATGTCCCAAAAGAAATCAAGGTCAAGTCCTTGCAATGCTTCAAAAAACTATACTGTAACTTACATTCTTTCAACCAATGTGATATGGATGGTATGTTTCAGACAAACATATAAGAAAAAAAAATTAATCTAGAGCAGGGCTACTCAATTATTTTAAGAAAGGGTCCAGTTACAAATGTCAAAATTTTTCGAGGTCCGGTTACTCCCATAAAATCATGCAAATGTGACATGTCCTGGATTGTTATAACAAAAAAACATAATATGAGAATATAATACGACTATATATAGATATGAAAAATCCGGTAAGTGGATACAGATATTAACAAACGCTGTCAGTGTTTTTTATTGTTTTGCTGGTGGGAGCAATGGCATTCTGTACTTCTTGGCAGTTACCTAAATTTTTGTTCCAAGGTAGTGACAGCAAGTAGAAGGTAGTGGTAAAGGTTTTTATTCGTCATACAGTTGCAAAACTTGTTTTTGTTAACTTCTTTTTCGAAAGCGTGGACTGTCAGCAGTCATGGGCGTAAATAGATGTTTGAGCCAAGAGGGAAAACATAGCTGAAAGGGGTCCACTGTCCACTGTAGGGTGGACTCAGAATAAAACCTGAGACATGATGGTGAATTCGGATGTGGATTGCTTTATCGAAACCCTAAGTCAGCAAAAATACTCTAAAAAAACGCAAAAAAACTATTGAAAACCAAAATATTACTAACACTGAAGTATAAGCTAAATGGGGACCTGAGCTTTGCATTTACTATAGCTTGCAGGAGGGGAAAACTCATCCCTCCAGGAGCAGGTTCCTAGACTCAAACACTGCAATTTGTCAGGAGTGGAAAAAAAATTGGAGATACCTTCCTTTGACAAGAAGTTTTCAGGCGTGCCATCAAAAAATATTTTTTCACTGCTACATTCTATTGGAATTCAATTAATTCCAGTTTTATTGCGGCTGCGTCCACACAAGTGGTGTCAAGCTGCCAGAGCTCCACTTCGCCACCATTATCAATGAATGCAGTGAATGATGGATCGTTGGCTACAAATATAAGCATAGATGCCGAGCAGAGTTCCAGTACCTATAAAAATTTCCACTTCATCTTCGGTCCACACATGTGCATGTGTCTTTTGCTTCGATTAAGAATTGGGTAATGTTTTTCACTGAAAAGGGTTTTGAGAAAAGAGCAGAACTGTTTTCAAAAGGAAAAGCCACCAAACTCTTCGGCAATGTTGGTAATCAACTTTTCAATAAAATGAATATATCTGGAATCTTCTTGCTTTTATTTTTCCCAAATGGGTCAGAAAATGACCAAGTTTGTTTCGAATGGCATGTTTGAGGATATTAAACTTTTTCTGAAAAGGGCGAGTAGTAGTGATCAAATCAAGAGTAGTATGTTTTACTCTTTACTGTTTTACATTCAAGTCGTTGAGGTGTTACACTATATGTCAGCAGGGGTGTAGTGGGGCGGGAATGCGTGGGAACGGCGTTCGCACACCTTTTTCACGTTCTGCTTTAAATTGAGTTTAAAGCTGCTTTAAAATGGCTATTTGTTGGGTGTGTGTTCCCACACATTTTTTGTTAGCACTACATCCCTCTCTGTTAGCCAAAAATCCAACAGTTTCCCTTTCTTTATCATTTCCTAAAAAAGCTGAATATGCCCTAGCTTTTAATCACCTTTTGTTGACTTCACGTAAAAAAAGCAAAAATACTTTACGAAAGGACCAAAATCTCTACAAAACTCTTCCTTTACTCAAGAATCTTTCTTAATTATACACAAGTAAATTTGTGTAATTGCATTGTTTTCAGAAAGAAAAGTTTCATTGCTCTTTTCTAAACTTGAATCCACTATTTCCAACAGGATAGACATTGCAGTGATGAGCTATTGTTGACCAATTGCTTTGAACCAGATACACATAACAAGCCCAACTCAGGCATGTGCTGCCATATAGCTGAACAACAGCTTGATCGAAAATCACTCACACAGTTGGCGAGAAGTTAATGCTTTACAAATACGGCCAAAAGCGCAAAATTTTGGGATAAAAACTTCGGGGTATAAGCTACTATGCACCTTTGAGAGACTGACAAGGTCTGGCTGTTACCATCCAAAGGTCCGGATTCTGACCGCGGTCCGCCATTTGAGTAGCCCTGATCTAGAGCATAAGTTACCCTAATAGCACAAGCATGTGGTTAGACTGTTTGCAATTTACAATTTTATTTATCATCTTTGGTTGATTAAGTCTTTGAGATAGGTCTGTTATCTGTATAACATCAGGTGTATAAATCATGCATACTGCATATGTAAAATCGATAACGAAATTGATATATTCCCTCAATTATATCTTTTTATGTTGTGTTTATGTACCTTTTCACATATGTTTTTTCCGTTTTTTCTCATATGATAATAATTTTCTACATCTTTGTTGTGTGCATTTTAACACCTTTCCTGCTGGTACACAAGGTATCTTGTGCTTTCACACCATCAGTTACCTACCAGGATATGAAATTTCTTGTGCTTACAACTTTTGAAATTACTTTACGTGTTAAGTGCAAGGTCAATTTTGCCATTTCACGACAAAACTAATTTTTGCTATTTTTGTGCCAAAACATGGCAGTAGGAAACAATTGGCGTGCTAGTCATAGTCAGAATCACAAACTTATAAACATTAAAAATCATTTCATGACATTAAACAGACAACTATGATACATAATTGTAAATGCTAAAGTAATGATAAAATAGTTAATGATATGAGATACTGCTAGTCAGGGATGTCTACATTTTTTTAAGAACATTCCCAAATTTTTTATTGGCAGTGACAACAGAACTGCCTGTGGATCTTAAATTTAAAACCTAATTTGAAAGCCTCCTGTAACATGACAGTAACACATGATGAGAATGCAGTAGGCTTGGTAGAAATATAGTAAACGTAAAAGGTAAACCTAAACCCTAACCTTAACAGTAGTCTTGAACCTAATGCTAACCCCTAAGCCGAAAGTTTGGAAAGTTTTGAAAAAACAAAAGAGAAAGTGGTATCATTAATGGAAACAAGCAACCACTACTACCAAAACAAAAGTCACCAAGGTGAGAGCCGAACTGAAAACCTTTGGCACAGCAGACCTCAAACGCATCTGCTACGTTACAACATTGATGCCGTTCAAATGACAAACTCAATGTTTTATTCAAACCATGTTATGCAAGGTGGTTAAATAGTCACTACCTTTTCATTCTGTTTATTCTTTTCTAATAAAGGCTGTAAATGTAATGTATAATATTATCTAATCCAATGGTTCTCACACTTTTTCATTGTGACGCCTTCGGAAAAATTTGCTAGACTTGCGACACACCAGCAATAAGATGTTGGTAATTAATTATCAAACTTCTATTTATTGATGAAACAACAAAAAGAAACATGCATCATTTATATTAGCGTGATATGTGAGCTTGCTTATTTTTACAAGGTTAGTCAAATCTTGGAAGATTTTGTGAAACTAGCATCCGCATTCCCCTCTCAAGGCTGATTCGTGATCAGCATTTAGTTTCAATCATGGCCATGGCAGAAAATCCTGCTTCACATAAATACAATGCAGCAAAAGGGATCATCCGTAGCATTTTTTTGCCAAAGTTGGGGTTTTGTTGTTGAATGAAATCTAAAAATTTGTCAGATGTTCTGATTAAATCTTCCTTTTCAGGATGTTATCACAGGTAAGGTCATTATAGTCCTTTTTTGTTGTTCTGCAAAGGACGATGGGGCAGCTTGGACAAAAGAATGGTGAATCCATTAAGCGCTTGATAAATTCTCCGGAATGTACTAAGGAAAATTTTGACTCGAACTAGACGGACATTGCAAAAATATATTTTGTAAATTTGAAGGCAGCATCATATATTTTTTTCTAGCAAGTTATACAAGAAGGTAAAATACTGAGAACTTCTCAGTGAGTGTTTTACTTTCTTGTATAATTTGCTTGAAAATATCTTCTTTCCACAACAATAGCTGTTGATAAACGCTGCAATTTTATCTGATACGTCAAACATACTTTTATCTGGCCTTTGCAAAGAAACGTTGAGTTTATTTATTCAGCCAAATTTAAATAAAAATTTGTTCTAACCTTGGAAATCAGCAAGTTGATTATTATATAAATTACTACTGCAGCCACCATTTGTCTGATGCAAAGTAAATTGAAAGGTAGTGTCTATTTTACCGCCAATATTCTGGCAGCAACAGATCAGCTGGAGCTATTGTGCCGCTACTTGAACATTTGGTCTTGTGGCATGACACAATTAGATTAAAAAGTTGAGATTGTCATGCAACCGGCGTGCTGCTCGTGGTGTAATGGTTATGCTTCAAGTCTGGCATGCCATTGCTTGTCAGTTCGACTCTCACCTTGGCAACTTCCTTTTATTTTTTAAAACTTTGTTCATAACTTTCCAAACTTTTCCCTTAGGTGTTAGGTTTAGGCTTTGGTTAGCGTTTTCGTTATGGTTAGCCCTCAGTATGGGTAAGTGGTTAGTGTTTGGCTTAGGGGTTAGCATTAGGGGGTCATTCCACGTCAGGTGATCCAGCAAAATGGGTTTTTTCATCTGGCCCTCACCAAAGTTCACGAAATTTTATAAGGGGAAAGATCTTACGCTTCTGAGCTCAACGAACTTGGAATTTTTGAAATCAGACCTGTATTTCCGAAATTATGAGCATTTGAAATTTTGATGTTTTTCAAGAGGATTGGACCAAAAAATTCTTGGAGTTTTACTGTTGGAACTTCAACTGCTTGTCACTCCATTATCTCTGAATATTTTCATTCAATATTTTACAGTAAATTGGAAGCCTCCATGCTGAACAAAACAACACAGGATGTTTTTCACTGATGACCTTTGAACCCTGGTTAATCATTGTTATGAGGCAACATGTTTTTCATGTGCATTCAAGCATGACGATATTTTAAATACCTATAACTCAAATAGTGCAACTTCAATTGACTTCATTTTTTATGGAAGGGCTGGTGTTACGGAGATACTACTGTATCTTGGTCACCTATGCTTATTTACGAACTTCAGGCAAAAAACTTTTATGTTTAAATAATAGTATATATCCATTACAAAAATTTTTTAATCAAAAATATTTTTTTTAAATATTATCATGAAATGAAGCAAACTTAATTGTTTTAACTAAATTTAATTTTTTAAATTGAATCTAATTCAATTTTATTTTTTCAGTTAAATCTAATTTAATTTTATTTGTTTACCTTAAAATTTTTTTTAAATTAATGTTTAAAAATACAGTTCTTAAGTATGCTCAATACCCTCAAGAAAACTTTTTAAGATGAAAAACACATTGAAAAATGTGAAAAAATTAGAAAAAAATGTCAATTTTAAAAATATATAGCTAATTTTTTTACTTTTTGGAATTTAAACAAATTTAACATAAATTTGCATATATTATTTTCATGGTCAGGAAAATTACCATTACCATTGTGAATTCTACCATGTAATCTGATTTACAATATACTTAGTAGTAACTTGTTCTTTTTTCTCATTTGTAACTACTGATTATAATATTTTTGTCTGGTTGACTTTCTTTATAATTCCATTCAATTTAAAAACCAAGAGTTGCATGATCCAGAAATCTTACTTGATACAAACATAAATCTTATGTCCATACATATTAACAGTTGTTTTTGCTTCAAATTCACCCATACATGATTGTCTGATACATACTTCAGATGGCATTATTTTTGTTTTGTCAAATAATCAGTTATATAGTCAAGACTAACCTTTGATACTGAGACCTTGTTAAAACTTCGACACTGAAACTCGAGATTTCAAAATTTGTGCCTTTTGCAGAAATTTTTCAAAAAATTATCATCACCACTTTAAAGTTGAATTTTTTTGCAATTAAGGTAGCTCCATTAGTATCCAGCAAAAAAATCATCTTTTTGTGGCCAAAACAATGAAGAGATTCCATTAGGATGCATAAATTGTATTGAAGCATACTTGTTCCTGATCAACATCTTGCACTATGGCAGTGTACTATGTATTGTTATACACAGTTGCAACAATTTTTTTTCTAACATATGGGTTTGGGTTGATAATTAGTAGAAGTTTGCACTACTAAAGAATAAGTACGAACAGGACTATTCCTTTCATTTTATTGTGTTGGATGAAAGTGGTGGATGTTTTGTGTACCCTTGGTAGCATAAGATTGGTAAAATGAAGCTGCATTGCCTCTTACAAGTTGCAAATATTTTTGCTTGAAAAACTAACACCATACTTTGAAATATGATGTCACAGACTGACCACACAAATGCCCTTGTTTAATCTTTCCCTGGTTAATCTCTTATTTTTTTGAGGGCATGTTCTAGTTTGTTACCACTTGGCAGTTATGATTTTATATAACATTTTATTTTTTGCATTTTGGGGAGAATCTGATAGATAGGACACCACCTCAGAAAAAATAAAAAATTAATTAAACAAACGTCATAAAATACAATTTTTGTCCGTTTATTATACATAGAATTACCATGATTAAACTTCTGAAAACTGCTTTATCTTCAACTAACTATCAGAAACATGCATCATGTCAAACAAATAAACAAAAGTTGAGAATAGAAATTATTATTGCAGCTTGCTCAAGTGAATATAATAACTATGAGTCAAAATTCCCTTAGTTACTTAAAATGATAAAAAGCATATCGAATAGGTAAATAAGCAAAGGTTTCCTGAAACCAAAAAAATCTTCTGCTCTTTGGCTTTCAAATAAAACAAGAATCAACTTCATACCAGTTGACCTTTTTAAGCTATAAGCAACTGAAATATAGTCATGAAAGAGTGCACACAAAAACTATGTCTAATTTGACCTTGATTTACATAAGTTCAAAGGTCATAAGGAAAGTGCCAATGATTGATTTTTAATAAACACACCTTCTGAGACATAATAAACATCCTTCTGAGACATCACAAATTTCCTGATAAAATTAGTCATAGATGAAAAAGATACAAGGGTTTTTATGTCAGAGCACTAAATTCACAAAAAATATACGCAAAAATTAAATGGGAACATTGCAAATTTGAACCAGCCATAACTTTGCGAATACTGGTCCGATTAAAAAAGTTCAAAATGTTTTGAAATCATAATGATGAGATTTTTCTGCTTATGAAATTTCATGGATTTTGCTCACGGTCAGATATATACCTCTGGATCACCTGACATGGAATGACCCTAGGGTTAGTGTTAGGGGTTAGCATCAGGGGTTAAGGATTAGTATTACGGTTAGGGATTAGATTTATGGGTTAGGGTTAGCATTTGGGTTAGGGGTTAGAATTAAAGGATAGCATTAGGGTTACCTTTAGGGTTTATCTTTTGTGTTTGCTTTGTTTCTGCCAAGCCTGTTGCTGCTAGCATCTTGGCTACAAAATAGATACTGCCAAATAAAAATTGTGCAATTCCTTTATTATTAAACAATATCTACTAAACAATAACTGCATTTTTGTATTCATGATATAGTAGATAAGCTATCTACTGTCAGTGTGACTACACTTAAGAATACCTTTTCTTTGATAAAGTTATTACATTGAATTTTGCTGTTTTTAGCTCAATGAATAAACTGCACTTTTCAGTTTACTTTTATGCAATGCCCTTAAAAAACTAAAACAACGTACTAGGGCATTGCGACGTGCTGTTTAAGAACCATGGATCTAACCAGTAAAACAGTATTCAATGTTATTTACATTTTTACATTATTCTTCTCCACTGGCTGGATGGAAAATTTGATGTGACATAAGATTAGGATACATTAAAAATAAGTCCATTTGCTCAAAGGCAGTGTCTATTTTGCTGCCCAGATAGCAGCAGCAAAAGGCTTGGTAGAAACGAAATAAATGCAACTAAAAGATAAACCTACAACCTAACCCTAACCATAGCCCTAAGCCAACCCTAATCCTAATCCTAACCTATCCCTAAGCTAACCTATCGATAACCTAAACCTATCCCTAACCTTTACCTAACGCTAAGCTAACACTAACCTAACACTAAGCTAATGCTAACCTAACCCTAATTCTAACCTACCTAACCCTAATCCTAACCGGATAACACTAATTGGAGGGCCGGGCGGGCTGTGTTGCCAAATGAAAAACTTAAACTTTCGGTGGGCTGGTGAGCTGCACAGAAAACAGAAGGGTGGGCCGGCGGGTTGCACAAAAAGACTGTTCGGTGGGCTGCAGAAAAGGGCAGGGCAGGCTGCAGAAAAGGGCAGCCCTCTGACCCGCCCTTTTCCGCAGCCCAGCTTCATGTGCAGCCCGCCGGCCCACCTTAATGTGCAGCCCACTGGCCCGTCCTGTAGCGCAGCCTGCCGGCCCGCCCTTCTGTGCAGCTGGTCGTCAGCCCGCAGAATATTCATGTTTTTCTTTTGGCAACACAACCCTCCAGTCTGCCGGCCCTCCGTTTAGTGTTATCTATCCTAACCCTAATATAACAACACTAACCCCTAAATGTAAGACCTAAGCGGAGCCTGGAAAAAAGCAAAGAAAAAAACAAAAGAAAGTCGGCAAAGCAAAAGGTGAACCAGCAACCATTGGCATAGCAGCCTAACCATTACACCACGAGCAGCACAGCATCGCATGTTCCTGACATAGCGATCACCTAACCATTACACCACGAGCAGCACAGCATCGCATGTTCCTGACATAGCGACCTTTTTCTTTGTATTGCGTCATGCCACGAGACCAAATGTTCGACTGGCGGCATAATAGCTCCAGCGGATCTGTTGCCGCCAGCATCTTGGCAGTAAAATAACTACCTAACCCTAACTGTAGCCCTAACCTAATCATAGCCCTAACCCTAAGCTAACCTAATGCTAAGCTAACACTAACCTAATCCTAACTTAACACTAAGCTAATGCTAACCTAACGCTAAGGTAAATGCTAAGCTAACACTAACCTAACACTGACTAAGGCAACCTAACTTAACCCTAATCCCAACCTAACCGTAATCCTCACCTAAGAGCACTAACCCTTAAACATAACACCTAAGCGGAGCCTTAATAAAAGCAAAGAAAAAAAACAAAACAAAAGCCGGCAAAGTAAGAGTCGAACCAAAAACCATAGGCATAGCAGCTGTAACACTTAACCATTACACCGGCTGTTGACCGACGCTCACAGTTTACAACTATGATATTCCACGTTTACGTTGTTACCTGCGGGGCAAGTTAGGTTGCTTTTTCCTCTCAGCGGCCAAGCCCTGAGCCAACCAGTGTTTTGTTTCCAATGACGAAAGAACGCTAGATACGCATGAGTGCCTTACGTCCGTTTATTTCATTATGATGCCATGTTCAGGTGCCATCAAGCAGCCGGAGTAGAGCGGATTGTCATATCATAGTCCAGGGCTACTCAAATGGCGCACCGCGGTCGGAATCCGGTCTTTTGTATGGTGACGGCCGGACCTCGTCAGACTCTCAAAGGTGTATTCTATACCCAGAAGTTTTTATCCTAACAACAATAGTGTTAAGAATGTGTCTGTAACCCTATGGTTCTGTCTTCAATGCAGTTGCAAACAGTGACTGTAACCCTGTGATTCCGCGAGATTCAGTGCCTTGCACTACGTTCTGTTTTGTCTGTTCTTATCAACCTGCGTTCTGCAGAGTGTGTGTGTTCGTACTATGGACTTCGTGTCTGCTCATAAAAAAATAAATTAAATTAAATATCCCAAAATTTGCGATTTTGGCCGTACTTCTAATCCAATGCATTAACTCCTCACCAACTGCGTAACTGATTGTCGATCAAGCAGTTGTTCAACTACACACCTGAGTTAGGCTAGTCATGCTTATCTGGTTCAAAGTAATTGTTTCGTCATAACTGTTCAACAATAGCTCGTCACAACAACGTCTATCCTGATGAAAATAGTGGTTTTAAGGCTAGAAAATAGCAATGAAAACTTTTCTTTCCGAAAACAATGCAATTACACAAATTTGCTTGTGAACAATTATGAAAGGTGATTCAGCAAAGGAAGAGTTTTGCTAAGATTTTGGTGCTTTGGGAAAAAATTTTTTTGCTGGTAGTCAATAAAATGTGAGGAAAAGCTAAGACATTTTCAACTTTTTTAGGAAATGATAAGAAAGGAAAACTACCGCGTCAGTTCTCTTCTGCCAGTATACTTTCATATTTGACAGCCACATATTAAAGAAATGAGTTTTTTAATACTTTATGCGCATTGTCAATTTCCTTGTAGTACAGCATGTTTCGACGTGGAGGCATCTAGAGATGAACAAATTTAGGATTTTTAAATCCACGTCCAATCCAACAAATTCATTTCAAAAGCCAATCCATTTCCAAATCGGATAAACTGACAGTTTAAAAACTCAAATCCTGGTTGAGCGCAATGACCAGGACCAGTAGTTATCTCGCAGGGTTGCTAGATAGTGCCAAACATTGCAAATGTTGCCAAAAATCACAGTTTGCCAAAAAGTTTGCTAATTTTTTTTGCAATATTTTTCATGACTCTTCGGCCATTTTTTGAAATACCAGATGTCAGCAGCCTATGGACAAAACAATCCATTTTCCATTATTTATCAAATGAATGCCAGATATGAGCAGACTGTCATATTCTGCGATCTAGATCCAGTCCTGATTTTTAAAACTCAGTCCAAGTCCAACCACAGTCCAAAAAATTTTTCAAATGCAAAGTCCAACCCAAAATGAAGTCCCGAATTTTTGAAAAATGCTGCCTTTCACAACAAAAATCCCGCTTTTGTTTTCCATTAACTCAGTCCAAATCTGGTCCTGATCCTAGATGTTGAAGAAATTTGCAGACCGGATCAATCCAGATTCAACAAAATTTGCTATAGGCCGGATCCAGTTCAATGCTCGTCTCTGATGAGTACCAAAATTTCAATACAGCTCGACATTAATCATTGTGTATCTTCGAGAAACGCACGAGATAATGCTACAATTTTGAAGCTTGAACACGATGCTGCAAATTTACTAAATGAATACCGAATAGTGGCGTGCAAAGTGGCAGCGAACGGGACGACGGCCCCGGGCAAGCAAGGCAGGGATGCATTCAAAGAGTTAAATTGCAAAATTAAGTGCTGCAAGCAAATGATTTTTCCTATTGTAGGCTACTAACACATGCTGTATGGAGTTAATTTTTCGAAACTTGTTTTTTTGTCAACACTAATTTTTATGCATTCAAATACCAGTAATTCTCACATTCTTCAATAACACCAGGGAACTGTACTCTAGGTGTGCGGCGCAAACCCAATCAAACTGATAGCATTATCACTAAATAATAGAGTCCATGCTTTTATATAAAGACCATGAGTTATATAGAGACCATGCTGATAGTGATGTCACTTTTTCCAGATCATGCAATCATGGGAAAACCACCAAAAAGGATTGAGAGAAAATTATGGAAGTGTATTTGATTTTCTGAGCAAAATTTTAAAACTGTCTTCTTTCAACTTGCTTGATTTGGCCGACTTTCTGATGCATCATTGGTTTCCCGTTTCGTTTTTTTGATGTTGCAATCTTTGGAGTGTGACCGTGTTGCCACTTCTGATGCTTCAACATCAACATCAGATCTGATGTTTTGAGAGTAATTTCTGATGTCTGATGTTTTGGCGACAAACCTGATGTTGAGTGGGTTGTTACTCATTGTTTCCACATTTCCTGTCCTTTCAGGTGAAAAGAAGTTAGATTCATATTGCTTATTAAGTTTCTTTCATCAATCTATCACACTCATTTGCAGTTGTAGCGTGATTCGACTCGACTCGAGTACCGGTTTTTGGTGACTCGGACTCGACTCGAGTCAAGTTGAGAAAAATGGTGACTCGATTAGAGTCACGTTTTTCACAGAACGACTCGACTCGAGTCACAATCAATCACACGAGACTCCAGTCAGGGTCATTTTTACAAAATATCTGAGCCTTTGATGGACAAACCCAGTTTGTTTGTACACAAAGAAATGAGCATTTTTTGCTTCAGTGATGATCAAGATTGGCTCAAATTTTCTCTGTCTAGTGTCTAGTCGTGCTATGCTACCTTTTAAAAGAATCAAGTGTCCTCAGCTTGCACAGAGACCTGAGACTCTCATTTCACTAAGTGTTAAGCAGGGCACAATATATTAACACATCCGTAGCTGCAATGGAAGAGTGAACCTAGTCAAATTGTTAATCTCAATTGCTATCATGCTGAGGATCGTCGGTTCGACTCTTTCTCTGGTTGGCTCAGGGCGACACAGCATTGTGGCTCCAATAAATTGGTTCCAATACGTCGATGGCTACAGTCCAGTGTTGAAGGTCGTCTGGAGCTTGTGAAATGAGGAAGTAATGTGGAGACATGATTACGCCACATATAGATCTGACCATGGGCGCAATTAGGTGGAGGACACGGGGGGTGCGTCCCCCCACTTTTTCAGACAGTGGGGATATAATATGTCATTTCCCCTACATGTTTTTCTTTAGGTTTCGTAAGATATTGGTTTAACACCAAGCTGTCCCCTCACATTTTACAACAAAATTGCACTTATGAGCCTGACGATGAGTTCAGAGCAGCTACAGAAGTGTGGATCTGGGCGAATGGGGATTCTCGATTGCTGTTATGCCGAGGGTGGTCGGTTCAGGTTGTACCTGACACTAGAGTTAGCAGGGGCCGCTGATGGTCCGGTTTCTGGGCGGGCCGCTGCGGTTGAACGTGCGGGCTGCTGACGCTATTTTTAGCGGTTGGATTTCACCGAGCCGCCCGTCAACGTTGAAAAAACCTTTGAAATTTTTGAGTTAAAAGAATCACTCGGTGGCCATAAAAGTGAGTGAAAGCTCTTGGCATTGCTCTGCCGTTGCTGCATTTTTGGCAAATGTGCTTTTCCCATATGTGAGCACTCCCTCAGGCGCCACTTGCAGGTACACTTTAAGAAACTTTTCGTGTATGGTGACAAGTTCTTGTATGAGCGTGGCGTTCAGCAATTTCGGTGCTGCGTGGCTTTTTGGAGGGAACGTGTTATGCAACATTTTGATGGTGTGGCGTGCTATAGGTGTTTTTCTTTATATATGTACCAAATTGCTTTGTAAGTAAGGTTGATTGTTTTACATTCAGAGTTTTAAGTTTAGGGTTTTAGATTAAGGGATTTAGATGAAAGGTTTTAGGTTGAGGGTTTAGGTTTAGGCTTGAAGGTTGAGAGTTTTAGGTTGAGAGCAGAAACGTTGCTGAAAAGTCTTCAACAAGGGGGCCTTAATTTTGTGCGGGTATCTTGACATTCCAAAATTGACAAAACTCCACTGATTTATTCAGTATAGTTTAATATTTAAGTTTGTGGGGGTTGATGCTTTGTTTGGGGGGTGCTAAGCCCAACAGAGTAACGCCGTGACGACGAGACTGGTAAAGAGTTTCTTTCTTAGGATGAGGGTGTCATTTTTAAATTTAGGGATTTAGGTAGGTTTAGGGTTTTAAGTTTAGGTTGCCGGTTTTAGGTTGAAGGTCTTAGGTTAAGGGATTTAAGCTTACACACTAATCCAAGCACGTAACTTTGTTTATTGTGCATGTCACATGACATGTCCACTTCAACCAATCATACTCCACAAAAGGCAAAATAGTCTCAGCAGATATTTTGCCTCAGAAGGCAAAATAGACCTGGCAAATATTTTGCCTCAGAAGGCAAAATAGCCCTGGCAGATATTTTGCCTCAGGATGCAAAATAGATAAGACTGCCAATTGTTTTGCAGGTCAAGTGCGGCTGGTTTACAAAATAATAAATACCTTCGGTCCACGGGTGGTTAATGGGCTGGATGTTGCGATCTATGGGCGGTCCGGGCCTGAAAAATCTAGGACTGTGCCATCTCTACCTGACACCACCTTCACATCCTGGTCCGATAGAAGCTAACTTTGTTGCGACTGGAAAGCCTGAGTGACAAGTGCGCAAAGCTTCACATTGTGGCAGCACTGAGGTCAAACGTCATGCTCATTCTACTTCTGCATGTTTGCACCACATATATATGGGTGTTTTTCTTCACATACATCTCGTTTGTGGTGAACCGCACATTCAACACCATGCTAACCGAGAGATTGCAACACTTGCAGCAAGATTGGGCTAGACTTGTTGAAATGACTGAGAGTGAAAGAGACAAGTAAAATGCAAACTGAAAAAACTTAGATATAATAACTTGTTATTCAAACTTGCTGAAACAACATTGGGCACTATTTTTTAACTTATTGGGCGCTATTTCATAGCATGTTGGGCACCATTTTCTACCTTACTGGGTGCCATTTTAAAGCATGTTTGGGCACCATTTTAAAGCATAAAAAAGCCATAGAAAAAATGTGAATACCATTTGACTCGACATTGACTCGAGCTTGCAAACCAATGACTCGAAGTGACTTGAAAGTTCTTGTGATTCGACTCTGACTCGACTCGATCAAGTCATGACTCAATTCTGACTTGACTCGAACAAATTTTAGATGACACTGACTCGAAGGGCTTGTGACTCTGACTCGTTTTGACGTGACAAAAATGCCTCTGGCACATCACTGTGAATTCGTAGCTGCAATTGAAGAGTGAACCTAGTCAAATGGGTAATCTCAATTGTTATTATGCTGAGGATCGTCGATGCGACCTTTTCTTTAGTTGGCTAAGGGCGACGCAGCACTGTGGCTACAACAAATGCGTCCCAACGTGTCGGTGGCTGCAATCCACTGTTGAAGGTTGTCTTGAGCTTGTGAAATGGGGACGTAATGTGGCGACATGATTACGTAACATACAGGCCTGACGATGAATTCGTAGCAACAATAGAAAAGTGGACCTAGTCAAATGGTGAATCTCCATCGCTGTTACACCGAGGGTCATCCCTTCGACTCTCTCTTTGCTTGCCTCAGGGCAGTGCATAATTGTGGCTGCAACACTCATACGTAATCCAACTCAAAGACAAATAATTCGTTTTGAAAGTAATTAAAGTTCACTTATGCCCTACCATTGGCTCACAACATCATCACGATTGACACTACACAGACTTCAAAATGTTAATTGAGAGAAATGCAATGAGAAGCTCTGTTTAGCTAAGCAATAGCGTGTAAGATGTCAAACCAGAACACTAGCCAGTATGTAACATAAATGACTCATTAGAACTGGGCTACACATATAAATAATGATAAACTGTGCTAAATGCTTTTTTAAAGTATAGGCCTATGCAAGACATAACAATGATGATTCATGAAAAGGGATTGGATGAATAAATGTCCAACCCATCTGTAAGTTTGATGACATGATAGACAATGGCGCAGACTTGTTTCGATGGAAAGAGGCAAGGCTCGATATTTAAACAAACACAATAAACAATCTCAAAGGATTTGAGAAACTCTTATCAATACAGTAACTTGCAGTCCCAAAACTGAGCCGAAAGTTGCGAAGAAGTTCAAAAGAAAATCATCAATTCCAATCCAAATCTGGTTAAGCAAAATGCTCACATCCCAATCCGTCAATACGTTGGAATGTCGCAAGATTGAAATCCAACTCTTAGTACATTTTCATCTCTGGTCATTTCCATGCATTGGCCATGTGAAAGACAAGGTAATATATTCCTTGTGTTGCTATCAAAAGGGCTTGAACGGCAAAAGCACAAAGCTTCACACTGTGACAGCAAGCAACAATAGAGATCACATGTCATGCTCATTCTATTTCTCCTTGTGTGGGCCACATATATATATATGGGTGTTGTTCTTCACGCACATCACGTTTGTGATAAATCGCACATGCAACACAACACTAACGGAGAGGTTGCAACCAGGGACCGAGTTTACTAAAAAACTTTGGGGGGACGAATCGTATTCTTTGCGTTTCGATGACGTCACCATGTTCGACCTTTTTGTAAAATTGGCAAAATGCGGGACACATCGTGGAATTTATATATTTTAGTGGCCATGGCCCAAGTGCCTCCCCTGGCTACGCCCATGGTGGTGGCAGGTGCTATATCCAGAAATCTAGCACTTAGCACTGTATTTACTATGAAAACACATTAATTCTGAGAGATGGGCTTAAATGGACATAATTATGCTCAAAAATTGTGATAATCAATTCAAATTTGGTCAGTTCCGAAATAAAATGTACTGCTACAAAAAAACACAAAACCACACATAGATCATATCAAAAACAAACCACAAGATCGTTTGGTATTTTAGTTGGGTGAACATCAACCGAGTTTCAGCATTAAAATATTTTTAAGACTCACCATCCATGAAACGTGCATGCTTTTGGCATTTTTCCTGGACAATTGCGTTCCGACAAATAAAACGTCTGCTGTCATTGAATTGATTAGTTTTAAAAGCTTTGATAGTGAAGTTCCAAGCTTCTACTTTGGATCAATGCCACTGTTGCAACCTCTCCGGTGGTGTTGCGTTGATTGTGTGATTCACCACGAACGGGATGTGCGTGAAGAATAACACCATCATATGTGTAGCGCGAGCAAGCAATGGTAAGAGAGATTGCGAGCATGATCTCTATTGTTGCTTGCTGCCACGGTGCGAAGCTTTGCGCGCATGCCCCTCGGGATTTCCGATCGCAACAAAATGGTGCTGTGACCAGGATGTGAAGGTCGTACAGAGTTCAGGCCTTCACACAAAGAACGTGTGATCGGTATGGTTCGCTGTAAAAAGGAGGGGATGTTGTTGCAACCTCTCCGGTGGTGTTGCGTTGATTGTGTGATTCACCACGAACGGGATGTGCGTGAAGAATAACGCCATCATAGGAAGCAACAGCAAGAGAGATTGCGAGCATGATCTCTATTGTTGCTTGCTGCCATGGTGCGAAGCTCTGCGCGCATGCCGCTCGGGATTTCCGATCGCAACACCACCATTTGCTCATAAAACTTTCCTGCAAAGGAGCTAGTAAACCTCTCAATGCTAGAAGTGCACGATCTGCAGTATGCTTTTTGCAGACAATATTGCACTTAAGCAAGAAGTCATCGCGGCCGACAATATGACTGCGTTTCTTATACTGCATTCACACGCTTGGGGTGCACACCAACACAGCTCGTTCAATCGAAGCCTAACAGAGACTTTGCTCTGAGACAACGACTTCCGATGAAGTAGGCCTTCTATAAAACTTTCGCGCATGTATAGAGTGGATCCCGTTTACATCTAATTCTTGAGCGATTTATTCACGCATGCAGTTGGTAACCGTAAACGCTAGAGTCTTTCAATGCGTTTGAAAATTTTTTGGATTTTTGATAATCCGTAAGATCTTTTGGCTATGCTCAACTTATTCCGTAAAACCTTTGTAGCTACTTTAAACTTAGTTCGTTTAAATTGTTTGAGACTTTGTTAAATTTAACTGACTTCATTGAAATATAAAATGGAATTAAACTGTAAACACAATCGTACCAACAATATTACAAAACTTCTTGACCCCGCTCAGCTGCATGTAAAGATAGCTTAACACTGCACGTAATCAAATCTGTACAAATCACAGGTTTACAAAAAATACAATAACTTGCCTGGGGAATTTGAAGCACTGATGGGAAAAATTCAAATTTAGTTTCATTTCAGTCACATGCGCTTTGCTAACAAACCACATTCCAAGCTCAGGGATGAATATTAGTGAAGGATGATGAGGCAGTCGCCTCGGGCCCTTCTTTTCCAGAGATACCGTGCCCACGCTTGAGAGCTTTGCACAATTCTTAGTTCAAAAAGTCATTTACCACTCTAGAGCCACATTTAAAGAAGCACTGAAGCAAGTCACATGTTTTTCAAAATAAACCAAACCTTTGGGAAAATGTGCCAAAGAAGGCAGCTTTCAAGTGTCCAGCTGCAAAACTTTACAAATTTTTGGTCCTTTCGTATGCATATTATGCTCTTGAATTTAGTTCATAAATTTGAATGTGAAACAAATTTAACTCTTTTATCCACGTAAACCTACATTTGGCAATGGCAAATGTTTTAGGGACCTTTTCTGAGAGCTTGCTCCTAAATTATAATATCCACCCCTATGCGAGTTATAGTATCTCAGTATTTATAATATAATGGCAGTGTCAATTCACTCAGCACATACAAAATAAAAAGCTTGCTACTTACGTTAGATTTTGCTGCTGACTCTTTTTGTTGCAGTTAAATGATTTCAAATTATTTACTGCAGGAAAGGGTGGGTGCAATTCACATCAGATGAAAGTTGAAACACTGAGCTTATGAACAGTAGGACAGAGTCTAATATCTTGACAAGATTGATGTTTTACTCGCCAGCAAGGCAAAGAGAAACCATTGATGAAAACGTTAAGGCTCCACATAATTGTGATTAAACCATCATAATACATGCCATCACAAATACATATCTAAAATGAATGCTATTGTTGCTAAACAGTGACTTTGGCGCAATGAAGAAGACATATAAACTGAATCGCTTGTTAGCCAAAGTTTCAGCTTCAAGACATATAAAATATACATCACCGCCATATTCACGCGTCTAGTTTTAGAACTGTGCAAAAACAAAAATCTACGATATTGATTTAGGCTTCGCTGACACCGGAAACAAGGATAGGTTATAATTGTAACACCCACAGCCAGGCCCGTAACCAGCTTGGGACACCAGGGAGGCGAAGAGTTTTCTGAGAGGGGGACAAATGTTTTAAACCATGTCCAATGGTTTTAATTATGTCCAACATATTTTTCCAGGGGGGATTTACCCACCCTGGTTACGGGGCCTGCCCACGGCTATCAAGGAGAAGTTTGCAATGGTCTTGAAATGAAGCATAACCATTAGGGCTTACATAACCATTCGAGCTGGTGCGTCAGAAATAGCTGCAAAAAGCGTTGCTCCTTGTTTACATGGCACGCGATAACTGTGGC
>Ga0210059_1004663_pt1 | contig 22158 bp, 13 predicted proteins | sample Ectturendosymbi2_FD_188042 | JGI IMG/M metagenome (GOLD analysis project Ga0210059, IMG submission 188042) | Ecteinascidia turbinata endosymbiont from Florida, USA - Sample 2 (SPAdes) (version 2) | ecosystem: Host-associated > Tunicates > Ascidians > Unclassified | place: Key West, Florida...
TGGGCTTGATTGAGTGACTGCTTTGGCCGTCTTTCGCCCAACCTGTGCTGTTTGTTTTAAGCTTTGTTTATTGAAATGTGTTCTATTGCTGTGTACTTACAGCGCAAACATGACTTGACTTGACTTTAAAGGCCTATGATTTGACCTGAATCATTACTGGACCGTGGTGACTCGACTAGCGATACTTGCCTAAAACAAGTTACAGGACTCTATCGCTGTCGCAAACCAGTTTATTTTGACCGCTAAGTATGACATGTTTTAGTAAGATTCTTCTTTAATGAGAACTGGTGATGCCTACCTATCAGTGATGAGCATTGGACTGGACTTGGACTAGAACCGGAGTATGACAAATTTTGTTTATTTTGTATTGGAGCCGGACTGTAAATTACTGCATTAATTTAGGATCAGGGCCGGATTTGGACTGAGTTATTGGAAAAATGCGAAATTTTTGTCATTAAAAAGCTGTATTTTTGTTCATTTTTTGAACTTTATTTGGACTTGGATTTTATATTTTTTCAACTTTCTGAACTGTGGTTGGACCTAGACCGCGTTTAAAATTTCAAGACTGGATCTGAATCGCAAATATGACAGTCCGCTCATCTCTGCTGCTTATTAGGCCAAATAAGGCCGACAAATATACATTCTGTAAGATCTCAGTGTCTCTTCTCAGCTGGGAAGCATTGCTTCCGGTGGACAGTGATTTTACACGCATGAATTGGAAAACCCAGTGACGTATTTTATCGCATAGCAACAACGCCGCTCTTTCTCCGGGTTGTTGGAAACCGGAGCTGGCGTGAGCATACAGTAGGATGTTTGCTGCTTTTGAGGTATCGCCGCTGTGGAAGTAGTTATTTACGCCGAATTTGTCAGCCTTAGTGGTGATGGCTGGTGCACAAAGCGACCCAGAAAAGTGGAATTTGCCAGGATGGCGAATTGAACAACGATATTCTAATAAAACACTTATTGGAAATTGGTGTGAAGAAAGAAAATTGGTACTCTATCATGTTTCCATGTATTTCTCTCATTGATGTCTGAATTTTAATCTTGGTGATAACTCAAATCATTGTGTTTGTTTTACTCGCTCAATTTGATTAAAGTGCCATTTGAAATTTGTGGCAAAGTTTTTTATTATTTTGTCTTGTTGTTGAACTTTCTTGCGTAAGTTAAAACTAAAATCTATCTTACTGCATAAACGATTCCAATCTGCCAAAATTTGTAAGCATGAGATAAATTTGAATTGATCACTAGAACAGTAGAAGTTAAGCATATTTGTGTCTTGCCTGGCTTGAAACCTCTTGTTTGTTTAATGGGTTATTAAGAAAAAGGATCTTTCCTGATTGTAGCCTATTTTCATACACATGAAAGTTGACTGTTTTTATCCTAGCTTTGCGTTTATCCACAAAAAAATTAACTTTTAGCAAAGATTATATACAGTACACAAGCACAAGTTTTCTAACATTTACCCCTACCATTCCTCAAAGCCAACAATAGTCCTGTTTGTTTAACAAAACCTCAATCAGACACTTTCAAATACTAGGGATTTTTCATGGATGAAAACATTAATATAGGCTTTTAACAATTCAGTTTGTGCTGTAGATAATTTTTGCTTAACAAAAAAAAGCTTTTTTTCTAACAAATTTGAAGTGAATGTTCAAACATTTGTTTTATTTTAAAACAATAGAAAACAAGAAAAACAGGACAAAAAACATAATACAGAGACACACCTGAAAGATTCAAAACTGCAAAATCCTAATAAAAACAATTTTTTCTCTTATTGAAATGTGTACTTGAAAGATATTTCACGTTTTCAGTAAATTTTTGGCCATCTGGACTTCTGTTCTTATTACTTTGGATTAAATTAACTAGTTTATTTGGGATTTGTAGTGATTATGATATTTATGATAAAAATTTCAAAGAATTCACCACACATAAAGAATGCAAAACACTAGAGTCTGCTATTTCTTAGTAATTTCACTTTCTTACTTTTGATTTGAAATGTATTTGTGGATTTGGCACTAAACAATAGATTTTACTTCAACAAATTACTTTGCATTTAGTTGCCAGTATATATTTAAAGTAAAGTAGCATGTCACAATTAAAGAGTATTTTTACATAGGTAAGTTTTTACTCTTATTAACTTGTGGATGAAGGCCTAAGTATATTCATTTGCATACCGTTTTTATATGATTCTTACTGGATAAAATATTTTCAGTTTGTTCACTAGTGGTTCAAGCTAGCAGCACTGAGCCATGGTGTTTACCACTCGAATACTTATTTTGTTTATCTCTGAGATTAAACATTTATCACTAAAAGGTTTTATAGACTAATGTTATTCTCACAAGTGATTACAAAGAATTCCATAGATGAATAACTTTTTGTTTGACTTCAAGTGATTCAAAGTAGATTATCTCACCAGAGTATTATTCACCAATCAGTTACATACACTGCGAATATGCATAGCATATGAAATTTCATGCAAAACAAAAAATAAAACATAGACAAAAAGTTTACAGATGTTTATGCTTATAAAGTTAAAACAAGAACCAATTATGCTTTTGAGTTGACAGAATATGTTCCATTTAAAAACTACTTTGCATATCTTTAAATATGACTGGTATCACTGATGTTTCAGAAGCAAATAGTTATAAACTACTACAGTTTTTTTTTTAAGGAAAATGTTAGGAACCCGGTTTGGATCTGTATGGACCAGATTTCTCTGATTCTAGGGACCCGATTTTCTCTGGTTTTAGGGACCTGAATCGGGTGCCTAAAATGCCTTTAAAAAACCCTGAACTACTATATATGTGTCTTGCTTAGAGCTGCAATCTGATGTTTAACCAATTTATAAATACTTTGTGTTAATTTTTCACTTAAGATATTGATGCGATCAGAAATCCCAAGTGGCATATGCGCAAAGCTTCGCACCGTGGCAGCAAGCAACAATACAGATCATGCTCGCAATCTCTCTTACTATTGCTTGCTCGCTCTACATATATAATGGTGTTATTCTTCATGCACATCCCGTTCGTGGTGAATCACATAATCAACGCAACACCACCGGAGAGGTTGCAACAACATCCCCTCCTTTTTACAACGAACCACACTGGTCGCATGTTCTTTGTGTGAAGGCTGAACTCTGCACGAACTTCACATCCTGGTCACAGCACCATTTTGATGCGATCGGAAATCCCGAGCGGCATATACACAAAGCTTTGCACTGTGGCAGCAAGCAACAATAGAGATCATGCTCGCCATCTCTCTTTCTATTACTTGCTCGCGCTACATATATAATGGTGTTATTCTTCACGCATATCCCGTTCGTGGTGAATCACACAATCAACACAACACCACCGGAGAGGTTGCAATAGTATAAGTTGCTTCATGAATATACAATAGATTAGGAAGATGTCCACATAGGCTTCTTGTATATGTGGATTTCTAAAACATTATGTTATTCACAAAAGTGAGAAAAAAGACACCTGATTTCTTTGCACTACATCTTCATCCCTAGTGAGCTCAGCATGCATATTTGTGTAATGGCAGTTTGAAAAATACATTCTCATTCATTGCAAATTGAAACCATAACATTTCGTACTCACATAAAACACTAAACAATAATTGCACAATACTTATGATGCAAAACTATTTTACACTTCAGCGAAATTTCAATATGTCTTATTACAATTGTAATGCATCAGCTTTGAGAGACATCAACACATCAGTTCACAAAAAATTTTCATGACACAATTGCTTGAAGTTATCTGTTTATAGCTAGTCAGACCAGATGAAAACCTGCTTAGTTCAAGTTTCATTCAGCATACCAAGTCCAATCATCTAGATTGTCTTGGTTAAATAAAATTGTTAACCCTATTTGTCATGGCTGTTGAGAGCAAACAATCACTGTGACAAAAGCACTTCTCATATAGTCCTAAATTTCATGTTAGAAAGTTTCATATAGTTGGAAGCTATTGTTTAAAAGCAATTATATGGTAAGTCTGGTTACTCAGATTTTTTCAGCATATGAAAGTTTTTGAAACTTGTAATTTTTTTATTAGAGCATAATTGTGTCATTTATATTCTCAACTAACATATAGTCAATTAAAGATTTCCTAAGTCATATAATTCAGCTGATTTGTTGCTTATGACTAAACTAAGCGAATGTGATATAATATTGAAAAAATGTTTCAAATACAGGACAGTTATTCTTAACTCAGTTAACTCAATGCAAAAAACATAGATAGCATTAGCTAATAATGTGTTTTTGAATAATAAACCAAATATTCTTCAGCTCTGAAACTGCTTTTCATGCTATTGTGGGCAGCCATTACCTGAAGCCATGAAATTGATGTATATGCATTTTATGGGGAAATTCTATTTGATCATTTCAAACTTTGCCCCACCATAGTCATTTGTATTCTATAAAACACATAGTGGCAACTAGGCATAAAATTATGTTGATGTCAATAGCATGTTTATATGCATTCATGACACTCGTAAAGTCCCTATATGTAACAGTATATTAACAGTTTATATTAAAAACAATTCTTAATTTTGTATTTTTTGTAAAGGATTGAAGGATTATTTTTCTTAGCAAATAACTTTCAAATGCTCCTAGCATCGAATCTTAACAAAGCTTTTGAGGTATCTTATTCAACAAGCAGCATAGTCGACAACTTCACAGTCATGGTTGAATATGAAGACTATATAGTTCTATCAAAGATGATGGTGATTTCATTGCTTCAAATCAACTTCATTCATTTTCATGGTTGCTTTTTCTCTAGGGATGGTTGCAAGAGCAGCAGCTCTAGGAGGACTTGAAACACCTCATGGTCAACAATATCACTTAAAAACTAATCTCAAATATTTTGGTGCATTACCTCATGCATCACTAAAGGATAAAAATAACACAGCGAGGTAAGTGAAGCCATTTATTGTGCAGCAAACAAGTTCAGATGCACCTTTGATCAGTGCTCTACCATATTTAAAATGCTATTTTTCATGCTTATTGATTGCCAGTGAATGCCTACCAATGATAAAACAATTATACCCAATCTTGTATATATAAATGTCTCTGTGTGCCTATAGCAGCACCTATCAGATTTTCATAGATTCCCAGGAATGTGTTTGTCAACATCATGTTACCTATTTCATCAGGACATTTGATGATTTGATTAGAAACATTTAGTAGCTGTTGTTCAAAGATGTACATATCCAGTTGCTTTTTTATCTGCTCACTTCAAATGTCTAGTGCTTCTTGCAAATCTTCAATTTTATCTCATGTAATGCTTCTGTATGATGATGACCTAATGCAGTAGTCCTTGTGTTGTTTCAGTGTCTCTTCATAATCATACAGATATTATAGATAGTGGGAGAAAAATGGAAATTTGTAAAGCATTAGACATTTGAACTAGATAGATAAAAAGTTAGATGAAGATGCACATAGGGCAATGAAAGCATTCAGATTGTGTTTCATCAAGGCATCAAATGTCCTCACCAAATGGGTAACTTCATGTTGTGAAACGCTTACATTCTTAATGATCTAATGCAAAATTTTTAGGCGTTGAAACTGGCAACAAGGAGGTGTTTGAAGCAAGACTGTGTTTACTTGTTTTACAATTGACAGATATATACTTGAATGCACTAGGTGTGAAACAGAGTGTTTTTAACTGCAGTTGAGCACTGAGCAAAAGTACCTGTTAGCTTCTTTGCTGCACAACAAACTGACTTATTTTGGCTGTGGATGTCATTGTCATCCTTCATTGAGGTGTTAACTGATACACCAAGATATTTGACTTCTTCAGTAAAGTTGACACCTACGCCATTCATAGAAACATTTTGTGTTGCAAGGAAATTATACTTTTCTGGTAAAAAATACTACACGTATTGTCTGATTACAATCAAAGACAACTTTGTGTTCTGTAGCATACCAATAGCAAATATACAGAAGGTGTTGAAGACAATTATTAGTGGGACAAAGCACACAAGTCTCATCAGCAAACATTAGGTGATTCGCAAACACATTTTCACAGTATATTCTGCCCGGGTTGAGCAAAGCTGGCTTGATTGTAATTGCTTATTTATTTATTTACAAACAGCCAATGATGGCTGTTAGCCAATGCAAAGGCTAACAGAAGAAGGAGGCACATACACACACATAAAACATTACAAAGAGAAGCCACAGTAGATGGTAAGGGTATATCAAAAAGGTGGGTGCTTTTATAAAAACAAACATGTCTGCTTAAACTGGCATAAGGATGGATTTTTAGATAGATAGGGGTGTCCCAACAGAAGTATTTTGGTTGATTTGATCCGATATAGTGAAGTAAATTCACAGTGGGAAAGTATATTTTCATCAACAAGAATCTTACAATCTTTCGAAATCAACATTTGGCATGCTGTGTAGGTCGGACATTCAAAAAAATATATTAAGTTCAGTCTTAGTAGAAATACATTGACAGATCTGATTGTAACGGCCATCTACATTCAGTTTACTATGTCCTAAACAAAGCATACAGGATGGCAGTTGCATTTGTACTGCAACCATGCAAATGCCAAACATAAGTTTTTAGTAAGGAACAAGTCTGATACATTGGAGCAGAATTGGCATGAATGCAAATTGCTTATGTCAGAGTGATTAGCTGTGGACTATAGCCTGTAACTGGATATAGTTGTAAATGAAATCTAAAAATACTGTGCAAAGCAAAAAGGAAAATGTAACAAAAGTTAATAGCACTTTTAAAAGTTGAACATGCTCAACTCCAGTCTTTTAAAGAACTTATTCATTTCAGAGTGAAGATGTCAGATATCGAGTTTTTTCAATGTCCAATGCATCTGTTTAAGTTTTTCATTGTACTAATGGAAGAACAAATTAATCATAATTATTTCACAGCAATGAAATAGTTTGAAATGTATCAAAGTGGAGCTTAAAGTCACTGATCAAAAAGTTTTAAAACTAAAATAGTGTTGGCTTACTTTTTCAAAAACTATTTCATAATCTGTTTTGTTTTGAACCTGCAGTTTCAACGTGGAACACACAGTAATTCAAGTACTCACAGAACTGACTTTCGGTATTACCTGGATCACAAACCCGATGTCATTGTACGAAGGTCAGCGTTAATGAGAAATGATGGATTACCGAAAGATCATGTGTTTACTCATCATGGAAAAAGGTTTGTAAGATTGTTTCACACAATACTGTAAAATTAGAGCATAAATTATGCAACAGTATTTAGTCAATGCATCATTCTTGTGTTTCAAAAATTTTTACATGGCTTGTTCTAACCAAACATACTGGCATAGAGAAATTAACCAGGCAATTCGACATTCTAAGACAAAATGTGAAGGTGTAGTGCCTCTTTTTTACAATGTAAACCTGTTTGTATGCAAACATACACAGTGTGCAATGGTTTTAATAACATTTGCGTGGCTTGTTTTACAGAGGTTATCCTGCCTGTTGATACTACTAACAATTTATTTAGGCTTGTACTCAAATACAGTATTATTTTATTATACATGACTAAAAAACAAATAAACATTTTTTGGCTGTATTTATTGAGTTCAGTCAGTATGCACCTAGCACATTGCTGATTTCATAAAAGAAGTTTATCCTATTGGTTTTGCGCCTGCTGCCTGCAATCTTAGCTTTCTGGAGTTTTAAAACAGTATTCATTTGCACAGCATTTGGCCTTATGTTGCTCTCACAGTCTCACTTATGTATGTCTATGACAACAGGCTACATTAGGTATTATTATATTGAGTGAGTGCTTCTTTTTTAACTCTAACAAGAATTTGCAAATTGGCACCAAACCAACCACTATGATTGGTAGGCAGTGAAGTCTGAGTATTAAAAGTAGATTCATAAATATGTCCCATAATTTTCCCACAAACAAGTATGCTCATAAATAAGTTCCACAATGATTTTTCATTTGTGAGCAGATTCCATGTTTTTTTCATATATCAATATCTTCCATAGAGATTCTTCCACTCTTTTATGTTCCATTCCTCAGCTGATGATTGTGCAGATTAGTCAGAAGAAGTGAGCTAGCAGTGAGTTTTAGAATATATTTATTGTTTCTGTATTATCATATTATGCTTTGTCTTATTTCATGTGGTAAACTGATTTTGAAGGTATGTTTATCTTGCAATGTACAAAGCAGTACACCGTGTTGCAGTTTTTTCAGCAAGCTCAGGTAGCAATGCTCCATAAGCATTATATCTGATGGTTGTTTCCAGAGCAGGAATGACCTCTTGAACTTTGAGAGGTAACTTATTCTGTAGCAAATACCAAGGCTATGACTCTATGAGGAACACAAATTTACTGAAGACAGTTCTTACTTCTTTGACTTTGTCAACTCCAAAGCCACTCCAGAAAAGTGAATCAAGGTTGTTTTTAACTCATACTCAAGGATTACAATTGAACAGGACAGCAACTACAGTGGCTTTCCTTGGCTCCCCACAAACATCTATAAGTGAGGAATGGAACTATTTAGTGTCCAGCTAGGTAGAAAACACTCTGAAGTACTTACAACATACTTGTAGTATAATGATCACTTCTTTCAAATGAATGAAAGACAGTCGGTGGAAGGTCTATGTCATGTCTTGCAGGTTCCACTTTCTTAAATTCATGTTTTTGGTAAAGAATCCAACATTGCATTTTATTAACCCATGCTGGTGACTCTTGATCTTGATCCAAAAATATTGCCTCAAATATCCAATCAGGATGCAGGACTTCACCTACTTGTCAACAGTGAAATTGCATCACCTGAAGGAACAGTTGCAAGTTAAGTACCATACTGACTGACTGTAGCAGAGTGAAATGTAAATGACAGCATATCAAGGTGGAGGCTGTTAAACATGCTAACAATTACTTCAGAGCTGGTCAGCCACCAGGAAGCTTGCAGCTTCACCAAGACAAACTAACTTGCTTTTGTGGCTGTTCTGGGTCTGAAGAGTGAGGACTGCAGGCTATTCTTAACATGTGAGCTAGAGGTTTGAAAAAAAATTCAAATATACTAAAATTTGATGATAATATATCAAAGGAAGCCTTTTCTCTCCAAAATATCAGCTACTTTGGTGTTAACAGAGCATATCATTTTTCTGTTCTGCTTACATCCTTAGCACTTAATCAAATGGAATCATCCCTACACCTTGTAGAAATGCACAAATGTTATCCATACATTTATACCATTCCTATTGTTTTCATCAAGCATCATATAACTTTCTGTCAGTGCAGGAGTGTATAAATGATGTTGCCGTGTGACAGTGATGAATCCCCATAGGTGATTAAGAAATCATGGGAAGCAGCCATCGTTACCAACAACCTCTAATGTCTTTAATGTAATATAGCAGTAAAAACCTGCTTACCTCATTAAAGCATGCAAAGAAAGATGATTTCAATGAAAGCATTTTCTGGATAGGAAGTTCTTCACCATATGTAACTGGTGAATTAATATAAAAAAGAATTAAATTAAGTTTAATTGCAAAATGAAACAAGCACCTGACAAAACAAGTTGCAGTTGTACTGCTATCTTGATCTGCCTGTGACAGTTACCAAGTCTCACTCTTAATTTCCTTTTCTGGAGTACACCCAAGTTTTATATACAGCATGAGCTCCACAAAATACTAGGCTGGTTGAATTACAGTTTCATTTTGCAATAGATGAGTTGTTTGTCAAGCAAAGGTAATTAGTTCACACATCTACAGTGGCTGCACGCTTATTTTCCTGCAACAGATCATATACACACAGAAGCATATGACTAGTTACAACATCAGATGCTCAATTACGTTGCATATGTAGAAACAACAAAGAATTCACGCATAGATAACATTTTTCAGGGTAGGATACTTTTGTAAAATTACAGAATAGTGCATTCATCAGATGGCCAAGCATCTTCAGAGAAAGTTTTTTTGGTGTCTTTTAGCTTCAGGAGTATTGGATCGCTCTATTTTTGCTTGGATATGGTGAATGCTGATAAATTCATTGGTTAGTCAATCGCAAGGTTCTGAGTGACATGCAAATTGCATTTCCTGACTGTGGGGGCATCTTCCAGCATGATTTGACCCCTTAGCATTCTGCTAAAAAGTATAAAAAGTGTTCCAAGGAAGTGGAATAAAGGTGTTAGAATGGCCAGAAATCTGCCAGAATTGAGGCTCACGAAAAATTTAAGAGATATCGATTGAGGTCAAAAAACTGTATAGCACAACTTCAAAAATCTAATTTAGCTGATTATATCGGTCTGGCACTATGCTGACGAAATGGTAAAAAGTTGCCAGAAATTGGCCAGTTCCATGCCCAATCGCGTGAAGGAAGTTTTCAGAAACAAAGAAGGCCATATATTTTTTTAATGTGAAATTTGTTTTGTATTTTGAACAATTTAGTCCATTTTTTCTGCGGTGTAAGTAGTATTAAAGTAGAAGTTAGAAGCTTTTATCTTCTTTCAAAATGCAATACAGATGAAAGAAACACTTGAAAATCTTCATTCGTTTCTTTTCTAAGTTTCCTTCATGCATCACTCTAAAAATTCGCCTTATCTTATGCTGATTTGAAGTATAAGTGCCTGCTTGCTTTTTGCGTCAAGCACTGTTTGTGCAGAAAGTAAGAAATTTCACATAATCCTCTTCGTTGAAGGTGCCAATTTTCACAGCATGTCGTCCCACGTAGAACCTGCGTTGTTTTTTGCAAAATTTATATAAATTATGAAAATTTTGAAACGGATGTGGCGTCGCTGGTTGCGTCTTCTGATTCAGCGCTAATTCACCTTTTCCATGTAGCGGTTTTAAATATTTCTTCCGCCGGTGAAGTATAATCCTTTTCCAGGCAATGCTCAAAATATTCTAGCTAAGACTGTTTATGCTAAAGACTGCTAAGCTTCGATGCTGCATTCCAACCATCAATTTTTGGATCTTCTGTCATTTCTTGTTTTCTATATGCGTTCAGATGAACTGAGAAACCGTTTTACCAAGGAAAGTGCAAAAGGACCTTGATTCTCCTTTTTGTGTCTGAGCAAATCAGCGTAGATCTGTGAAAGCGTCTCTGACGTCAGCATTGCAAGCTAGCCGAAAAAGCAAACACAACTGTGCTGTGCTCTTTTTTATTTCTGATAACTGCAAATTTTATTTGCAAAAGCGATGAAAATCTTGCTTATGGCAGAATTCGAAGAATATTTGAGAACTTTTTCCCAGCTTTCTTGCTATGTCTCACTTTGTAAAAATTGGTCACTTCGAGAGACGCCTGACCTATCCGTTTCACGGTTTTGACCACACGTAGGTATTGCCACTTATTGCAAGTTGTTGAAATTGAGTAGATCACTTTATATCCGTGAAAGAAAGCAAATGAATCACTTTGCATGATTTGCAGGTACAGCAATAATATGATTTCTTGGTATGATGAACAATACAACAAACGTGTTCGTGAAGAAGGAGACAAACTGCCCGATCTCAGAAAATGGGACGGACACAAACTGGCTTGGGCTCCAGAGCGGTCAGACTTTCCCATGCAAGGTATTTCTATTGCATGTGCCTGCTTTTAAGTCAGTGTAACAATTCGACATTTTAGCAACAGGCTTAAGTCTGTCGTCCTTGAACATACAACACAGCTTCAGATCAAGAGCAGAGCACTTTCTCTGGTATTTCCGAGTGATATCACGAAGATGCTTTAATTTTCTAGTAAATGCTGCAAATACTAAATAGCAGGTCGTCAATATCAAACACACGCTTATCAAAGACTTAAGAAACAGAAAAAATTTTAAATATATCAAAAGTTTTGAAATTCAACGAAAATGTTTAAACGCTTCGCAAACTTTTAACAAGATGGTACGCATGTGGGATACGCGTCTCCAATGCCGCAACATCGGTTTTGATAAACGTGGTGGGCATTAAGGCATACATGGGTATTCCACGTAACTGTTTTGAAGAAAAGTACCTGTGTGTGTCGTTTTTTTCTGGTTTGTTTTTGTGTGTGTCTAAAGAAAACCACTTGAATATAGCCCATTCATTTGCTTGGCTTTGTGTTAGAGATAACGCGAGAAGCTTTTATTTTTTTACTACGGGTGGCGTTCGACCTGAGCTTGTTCTGACTGGGTGACATTTATAGCTGTTGGAAAAAAAACAAGGCTTCGCTCAACCGAACTTTTCAACCGGGTGAAGTGCCATTGTTTTGTGACGAAGTTTATTTTTGCAGGCACATCTGTTACTTCAACCTATCGGGCAAGGGGTTTAACTGCTATTGTTTTCTCATAGGTTTTACCAGCACCTGAGCAACAGGCAGAACACGGACCAGTTTCGTTTCAGCATTTCATTTCTTTACACAAGGTTTCGTTTTGCTGCTGGCACATCAATCTGTGACACTGCAGTCGTTTTTTTTGCATTTTTCCAACCTCTTCTAGCCTGTAAACAAATGCACATAACATTCAAATTTCAAAGAATTGTTTGGGTACTGATCACGCGTGTAGGGCTGACAAAAGAAGTTGGCCAAGAACGCGCAGAAGAAAAGATGAAAAGACGATTTTTCCCTTTTTAATCCAAAATGTGTAGAAAATTTACAGAAAAGCAAGAAATGCCATTGCCCCTCAAAATCGGAGTAACGTCGTTTTCTCACTTTTCCTAGCAAGTAGGACAATTGTAGCGCAGTCACAGATCTACTCTACTTCAAAGAAAGTTTTTTAAGCTAGTTTCGGCAGGAGTAAATGCGGTAGATCAGGGATGGCAAACCCGCGACACGCGTGTCCCACTTGGCACGCCAAACAATTTTCAATGGCACGCAGAAGCTTTAAGTTTTACTTATCAATTTTATTATGATTCACACCAAGTATATTGGCCTTAACTTGTACAAAAATATGTATGTATTTGGCACACTGAAAGATGATTTGGAACCTGGCACACAATTAGCAAATGGTTTCCGACCGCTGCGCTGGAGGTTAGTAAGTTAAATCAAAGTTTAACCACCCGTAATCTGCGACGCAAAAAATTGTTGGGAACTTTGGTTGAAATGCAAGTCTTGTGATTCCTTCGAATTCTCGCCACTGGTTCACTTTTTTATTTATTGTTGCACGCCTTGCATATTTTAACGAATCGTTTCGTATGCAGTCGATTTGATCCCGAAATTCTAAAATTGACTCTTCGACCCTTGCTTCTTGCATGTGGAGGACAACAGCCGATCGTTGTGAATAGGACAAGAAGAATTGCGTTAGTAATGTTGCAGTGATGTGACTCCTCCCAGACTAAATCTAACGTCAGCCGCCTTGGGATAAAAAAATTGTTAAATAAATGACATCCGAAGAAGAACGATTGCGCTGTCGATACTTACTTAGGATGTGATTCGAAAGGTTAGAAATTAGCCATGTTCATCATTTCCTTCGGATCTTCTACTATTTTCCCGGCCAGCCTCTTTGTTTCACTTTTTATTTTTAAAGCAGCACTGAATTTTGCACTGCTTTTCAGGTAAGCCGACAAACTACGGTCTTTATGGCCACATGAAAAACCGGTGGACGAGACAATTGCAAGCAGAGCAAGAGGGCCATTACGCGACTGATTACAGAATTAACTACCGTGATCTGCCGCACACTGCCTACCCGAACCGCTTCGCGTCGGCACCTCGATATCTATCAAGCCATTTCAACCCCATTACGAGGGTAAGTAGTCAGTGCGATTGCCGGAACTGTCACTGTATGCTACGCTTGTATTTGTAGCATCGCATACATTGGGCGCAGCGAACTTCTGTTCTTACAATGTTTGCACGAACTACAGTTTTTGTGCAATTCATTAGGTTTGTTCTTCATGGCTCATATTACAAACTTCACATGACTGCAATTCAGGATAAGCGTGATCGTGTATATCAAGGATGGGGAACCTACGGGCTGCAAAAATTAATAAGTTTATCTTAAAATTCTGCCTTTTATCTTCCAAAGGAAGTAAGGAGAAAAAACTATGTAAAGGAGCGAGAGAGATTCCCCTTGACTTGCTGTGTAAGTGCCTGCTTCTAATGTAGTTTCGTTTTGATGCGATGTTGTGTTCTAACTTGGTAACGAAAATCCTGATGCGGACCATATTAAATATACGCGCGTGCCACAGGTTCCCCACCCCTGGTATATATCAATGTACCTACGTTTCGGTCATTGCGTCATGTAATCATTTGGTACATAGTGGCTAAAAAAGTAATGTTTAAAAAGTTACAGCATCATCGCATGCGTGTACTATAAACGCTGTGTTTTATGTGTGTGGAGGGGATGCAAGATTGTCAAACCCTTTCGCACGACTTCTTGGAATCTAGCAATCAGCAGCCTTTCGCCTATGCAGTTGTGTTAAGTTGAAGTCAGCACTGTGTCGTACTTACAGTTTTACGCAGAAAAAAAACGCAATATTATAAATTACTCACATGCATTGCACTAGGCTAGGTTCATGCCATAAATGTAGAAAGGTCAAATGAACTTTACAAGTAAAGTAGAAATGGAGTAAATTCTATCATAGAGAGCTTTCAAAGTCCGATTTGAACTTTGGTTGCTTGTTTTGTTGTGCCTAAACACAGAAACTTGAAACCTTTGTAGTTAAATTGGAGTGGAGTTATGATATTGACTTAGTTTTTACGTGTTTATCATCATTTTGCTTATCAATTCTTAAAGGCGTTTCAGAATCTAGTTGACATTAGTTTTTGCGAACGAGGAACGAAGGGTTGCTTACACAAACCGTACTCACGATAAAGCTTCCTTGTACTTTTGCTAGCTCTTGATTACTTTTTGGTTTTGCGAACTTTGTCGCTGTTGCCGCGAAGTCAAGCCTTTAGTTTTCTTATATTTTTGCTTTGACTAATGAGCGGAATTTCACTCATTATTAATGTCTTTTTCCTATTACGATAAAACTGTGGGTTGTCCTATTACGCTGTCACTAGGGGTAACCTTTTTCGCACGGCGGACTGGCTTCAGCCTGACATTATTTTGCGGACCGGCCCTCAAAATATTGAATGCTTTGGCACATGCAAACTTATTACAACTCGTAAGTCATCATGGCACTGATTCAGTGAGAGATTTGGGCTTGCCTTGCCGCAATAAGATGCTTCGACCTGTAGGGATTATGGTAGTCAATGGCACCCGCAGTGTGTTCCTTCGGTCAGTCGTTCCTGTCACTTTTAGACCAATTTGGCCTTGGTTCCGCACGGCCCGGTAGCAGTTTCTTCACGGACCCCTGTATTATGTGACTCCCAACACTCGCCTTTCACAACGTATGTGAAAAACTACGGTTATCCGCTTTTTAAATTTTGTGATTAACACGCTTATAGAGTACATCACTAAACATGCTTTGTTTTATTGAGTTTTTTTATGCTTTCAGATAAACAAAGACTTATGGTTACGACGGACACCATTCAACATGGCCCCGGAATACCCTCCCCAAGTAACACCACCCTCAACTGTGTAACTTTAGAGTTCATTTTCTTTGCCCAAGTATTGCTTCAGGAGCCTGCTAGTATATGTTTTATTGCCCTGTCTTCGTCCAAACAATGGCAGTTCGCCACTGAATATGATGCATTGCGGCCGCATGACAGCTTCGCGTCCTTCACTGTCCTTTTCTGAAATTGTTTAACGTTAACCGAAACCGGTAAGCAAGCAAACAGAAGCCCTTTCTTCTTTGCCAGAATGATGGAGGATGCGCGATGCATGCCGCGTTTCCGTCGCTCCTCCTGTGGAAAGCTGTGACCAGTTAATTCGAACAAGCTATTGCATGATATGCGTCATGTTTTTATGCAAGTCTAAGCAAACGTTCTGCACTTGCAAACGCGTTTATCACGCTAGAACGCCTCTTCCAAAGGAACAAGCGTCTCATTTGCAAAAGACCTTGTTTGCCCATCGTCGTTTCATCCGCTATTCACTCTCAAGGAGCAAAGCGTGCCTTGTCCATGGCAGCTGTGTCATACTTGAACAGCTCCGCAGCGACTTCGGATGGAACCTTTGATCTTCGAGGTTTAAGACGCGCATTCGGAGCATGCAATGGCCGGTTGAGAGCCACGCAGTCAAGCACTGTTATTTGCCGCTGCGACCCCTCGTCATCCCGCAGTGTTTTTCGTAGCGTAGCCTTTTGTTACTGCGCGTATTGAGAGCACTTTCACTGTATTTGATCTTTGCGCCACGCTGTGACACTTTTCACGAACAACACTGTTGCTTCCACAGATTGTGTTTTATCTTTCGCCGTCTCCAAATGAAAGATTGAAGATATACAAGTTTCATCACAGTCCTGGTCGATTTGTTAGTGTTATGCTCAGCATTTGCGGGTTTTGAAACAGGGCGAACTCGCAGCGTGACTCGGAACTCGTCGGAGTTCCGCTTTTGTTCGCTTTTAGTCTGGCGTTAGCAACTAGCAAGCCTTCGTAGCACTTAATCAAGGTGAACGGTTCTTAAAGATCTTGTGCCCTCTTGAGTAGACGTCTTAAATGTGAGATGATGCAAAGGAACATTGCTCAAAACATTTGAAATTAACCTGCCCGTTGTTTGTGTCAAATGCTCGCAAGCTTCGAATTCAATTCAGGAAACGTCAATACGGATGTCACGTTATTGTAGCAACCACAACATCCTTTCCGTAACACGTATGAAATAATTTTACTATTTAACAACGAAAAAACGAAATATCGCCCCTCGGCGATCATCTCGGGCCCCCGAGTCCGATTTCATTCACTGCCCACCTCGGCCAGAAACCAGTCGCGTTGAAATGTCACCACGACATTTAACGGCAATGGACCACAACGCTGCAATATTCTTGCTGCACGAAACGGTGAAACCAGTGCTGAGAACAAGCAAAAATACAGTATAAGCATAATTGGCATGCATCAAAGTAAAAACTGTTTCGAGTTTACCTAAGGTGGTATGTAGGTACTTCCGCGATTGAGGCAATTGACAAAAATGATGGTCACTGACTGGTTCAGCTAAATTTTCATAGAACAAACGTCAAGCTCAACTAGGTGCTAAGTACAATTTAATCAAAATACAGTACATCTCGGTTAATCCGGATTCGATTTGACTGACGATTTTATCCGGTTTAGGCGAAGATCCGGATTAACCGAAGACGGTTGTTTCTAGCCTGACGTCATCTAAGTACTGAGATATCGGTGAAAATAACTTAAATTGAACATATTTTCGACCCAACAGCAGACTTTTGCAGAAGTAAAATGAATTTAGTGATGTATATACAATGGTACAACAGACCAGTAACCGCCATATCCACGCTGTTACGAACGATCTTAAGTTAATAATTTTAGATTACTTGGCTGCGAAGAAATCTGGGGTTTCGGACTGACGCAGAGATTTCTGCGACTGGTTCATAAGCAGTGATTAAGACATGTTATCGAGTACAATACACCTAGGGCAGGGGTGGGCAACCCCTGGCACGCGTGCCGAACTTGGCACGTGAGCGAGGCCGCGGAAAAGAGATCCTCCCCCCTTCAATAGGAAAAGTTAGTAACTTACAAGTCGCAGTATATTATCTGATGAAACTCGGTGTCCGTTTCTTCATTTTCATTTGTCAACAATCCGGTATTTAATTTAACCCTTATGTGCTTTTGATGCCATGTGGCTACAAACAGAGCTGTATCAGCCGCACTCCATACTTCCCAATAGGGGGGCACCCTGCCACAGGGGCCCAATATTCAGACCCCTCACCCTTTAGCCACCAAGAGAAAGCTTCGACCCCCCAAATTGAAATGTGAAGCACTGGAAATCAGTGAAGTTGGGGGACCCTTTGAAAGAAAAGTGCTTATACTGTACATTACAGTTAATTTGGGCCCATTGAAAGCAAGGCACTTTACACATTAAAGTTGCTATTGGGGGCCCTTTGAAGGCAGAGTACTGAATTATGATGTGGTCGGAAATGCCTTGAGGGGGCTCTAAAAAGGGGGACCGAGGCAAGTGCCTAGCTTGCCTTCCCTTAAATACACCCCTGTGTATAACCCTGACAATGATCGTATGTGAGAATACGAAACCGAATGAACACGATCTGCTTCATCCGATATGCGTACTTTCTCACCTGATGTGCACATGTAAACACTGTAATATAAAGTTATCTTTATATTATTGAACACATTGAAGTTGCTGATGAATTTATCACTTCAAAAAACCCACATTTAAGTCGATTTTTCATAATTAAACCACGACGCCCAGGTCGACTAAAAATAACAGATCAAAAATCTGGATGGAAAAAAAAACTCAGTGGGAGCCCTGGTCACATGCACAAAACGCCTACTACCGTAACTTGAAGTGAACATTTGAAGATTTATTGCCGTGTTATTGTTACGCAATATAGACCAAGAGTACAACAATCCGCTAGAAAATTTCGCAACCTGTCATATTGTGTTTTCACTGTTTGGGTGAATTTGTATCATTTCTTCAAGACTCTTCACGTACACCTTTAAGGATGTCAAGTACAATGTTCTCACAAATTTTGGTTGGCACGCGGAAGAATTCTGTCAGAATTTGCCGATTTCGGCACGCAAACCGAAAAAGGTTGCCCGCCCCTGACCTAGGGTAATGCTCCTCTACATACGTACACTCAACACTGATCAACAGATTGAACCCGTGGTTTGGGTTCGTGCCTTGAGCGTTATGTTCAAGGTGACATGCTACGCCCGCGTGTGACGTAAGAATCGTCCCTTCGATTAGCCGAATGTTGCGCGCAGTTGCGGCCGTTGTTGTCATAAGGCTAACAGTGGCGTAGCTAGAGTGTGGGCTGCCCGGGGCTGCCCTTGAGTTTGGCGTCCCCGAAGCCCATAAAAATGTATATTGCACAGTGACTGGCTCTTAAAGCTTTGTATGATATTAACTAGTCTGTGCACCATTATAATATTACAGTACTCTCAAATCCTGAAATATGGAATGCTTTAGAAACACGCCAAAAAACTCAAGCATTGTAAGTAACAGCTAAACAAAAAGCAACAATGACATGTAGGGAAACATAGTAAAAATGTATGAAAAATTAGGACCATCTTTATTTCTAAAATGAAAACTGCAATTTTCTACACCGTAACTTTTCTTGCCTTTTTGTTGGCAAATTCTTCAATGGCAATGTCAAAATTTTTATTGTCTGTCAATTGTTGCTCTATAGACAGTGTGGCAAGATTCCTCAACCGCAAGGTGCTCATACTAGACCTTAAGTAATTCTTGATCAGTTTTAGTTTCGAAAAACTCCTCTCACAGCAGGTAGCAACACTAACGGCAATTGTGAGGAAAATCCGCAGCATTATTACTATATTTGGAACAGAGTTCCCAAGGTTCAGGCCCGTAACCAGCTTGGGACACCAGGAGGGGCGAAGAGTTTTCCGAGAGGGGCCCAAATTTTTTGAACTATGTCCAATATTTTAAAACCATGTCCAACACATTTTTCCAGGGGGGGCGTAAAATTTTCTAGGGGGGCTTCGCCCCTTAAGCTTCGGCTTCGCCCCCCCTGGTTACGGGCCTACCATGGTTATACTTTTGAATAAACTGTAAAACAGTGATGCCGGGTTATTTTGTAAAAACAAGCAAGCAAAATTGAAAAACACGCTTCGCTCAACTTGCATTTGGTAGGAAAATTCAAAAAATATAAAACCAGCAGGCAAATTAAATATAAAAGCAGGGAGGCAAATCCGAAAAAACAAGCCCAAATGTGCAAATTTACACAAAAACACGCCCAAATTTCGTTTTGCAGTATATTGAAACAGCAAAAGTGCCACAAAATTTGAAAAAAAAAGCAATCTTCAAACAAAAATCTGCAAAAACAAGGTAATTTTAATTAAAAAAGCCCAAAAACAAGCAACACGCAAGTCTTCAAAAAAACCCGCAAATCCATAAAAAAAACAAGACCAACTTCGCTGGAAAACCGCAAGGTTGGCAACACTGCTGCAAAAGTTCAAGCGGGCCTTCTTTCTCTACTGTGAACTGTACATCGGCTACATCGTATAACTGTGATGCAACAATAACGTTCTTCTTAATTGCACAACAATGAACAACAAGCGACGCAACAACTATCAATAATTCTTTTTTGGCTATTAATTGCACTCAACCTCCTGTGCAACTAACTGACCTACTTGGAATCTTAATGCAGCATGGTGATCTAAAAGTTTTCATAATGACGCATCCACAAACTGAAGCAAGAAATCATTTCCCCTAAAAAAAAACGACCCTTAAAACTCACGTAGCCCCACTACATGTTTTAGGGAACACTAGGGTACCAAGGAACCAATGTTGAAGAATACTGAGCTAGATTATAGTTCTCTACACACATGGAAATCCATTTTGACGAGCACAAATCCAACTACACATTTATTAGATTTACACAGAAATGTTTTTTAGACCCAACAATGCTCTTTTACTCGCAGGTACAAAATTTAAGAGCACTTACAAAAGCTTAGAGCTCACCACAGACATACGTTTGCCCACAGTCATCCACCATACTCCTAGTCCTACTAAACTCTAAAACGTCCTGTAAGGAGTACGATCAAACGTCAACAACGACCCAACACCCGATCAATCAAACGCGTAGTGAATCAGTAAAATCTGACATCAAGTGAGTTGACAAGCGTGTTGAGAACCGTGTTGCAGCTTCATGTAAAAAAGCCTATTGATACAACATCCCTGATACGCGATTGTTTATTGTTTGGCCAAGATAACAATGGCTTAATAAATACACATGCCATAGTTTAAATTACTCAAAATCATAAACGTCCTTCAACTGCAAGTAGTGATCCGACATTAAAACCACTTTTATTTCAATACAGCCTTTGCAGGTTTATAGCCTACGCTACAACAGGGGCGGGAACCTATGGCTCGCGAGCCAGATTTGGCCCTTTAGATGACGGCATCTGGTTCGCTTGATATTTTCTTAACACGATTGTGACGAATGAAACTTTTTCTGTTAATTTACATCTACCAGAATACAAAGTCATCAGCAACACCATGCAGCACCAGAAGTCGCACGAACAGCAAGAAGCATGCAATTAAAGAAAAAATTCAGACATTTATCATTGTTTAAAATTGTTGACTTTGCTTAAAAATGCACACGTTAGTTAGTAAGTTAGTTGCATTAAGTGTTGAAAAATATTATATGGCTCTCATGGAAATACAATTAAAAATGTGTAGGTTTCATGACTTCCCTAGCCAAAAAGGTTCCCGGCCCCTGGCCTACAGCATTGCCCATAGTGCCGCCCAGGCCCGTAACCAGTGGGTCGCAGGGGGGCTTCTCCCCTCCTGGAAAATGTGTTAGACGTAGTTTAAAACTATTTGATATAGATCAAAAATTTTGGGCACCTCTCAGAAAACTCTTCGTCCCCCCTGGTGTCCCAAGCTGGTTACGGACCTGGTGCCGCCCCCATAAAAGTGCCGCCAGGGGCGGCCCACCCCTCCTTAGCTACGCCACTGAATGCTAAACGTTCGTGGGGTATCGTGAGCACGCTTGTGTTGCGTCTGAAAGCTGCCGAATCTTTCCTAGAGACCAGTCAATGCACTTTGAGAACACAAGAGCGTGGTAGTGCAGAAAAATCCGGATTACGAGATGCGAAAAGAGCAGATTTTATCCGGTATTGACGAAGATCCGGACTAAAAAATCCGAGTAAACCGAAGATTTTCATAAAGAAAAACGTTAGAAATCATTTGTACCACCACTTTTATCCGGTTTTGGCGAAGATTCGGATTAACCGAGGTTTACTGTATGAAACACGACAAACCAGAAGTGAAGGTTAAATCTTAACTGAATCTCCTCCATGCTTCTCTCTGGTAGCATCTGCTCGCGTCTGGACGCTTAATCTAACCGGATAAAAAACTAACACGTGATACGTTGGATTGTTTGTTAGGAAGCATAAATGACCGAAATTATTCTTGCGCCATACATAAAACTTCCGCGGAGTTTCTGGAATCACAAAAAGACTGATAGTGATGTCAATAAATTGTATGTATAAGACTTGAGTTTTGTCTGTGCCAATAGGTAGCGCCAGGGTTGCCAGATCTACTTTTTGCCAAGGGGCCAAATCTAGTCTAGAAAGAGCCAAAAAAAGGCCAACCATATTTTCAAACTTTATCAGCAGTTACAAAGTCATATGAACCCATACTTAGCAACTTATTCAACGGCAATGCTCCTCAACTACAATTGTATCGCAACAGCGAAACAAGTATGTGATGAAAGAACGTAAGAGAACAACTTAATTTCCGTGTGTAG
>Ga0210059_1004664_pt1 | contig 22154 bp, 15 predicted proteins | sample Ectturendosymbi2_FD_188042 | JGI IMG/M metagenome (GOLD analysis project Ga0210059, IMG submission 188042) | Ecteinascidia turbinata endosymbiont from Florida, USA - Sample 2 (SPAdes) (version 2) | ecosystem: Host-associated > Tunicates > Ascidians > Unclassified | place: Key West, Florida...
AGTTGAAACTCTGGTGAATGGTCTTCCATAAACTGAATAATGTGTGGTTGTAATTTGAAATAAATAGCTTTTTAATCAAAGTCACAATTGAAATTTTCATGGGTACACATCTTTTTGGGTCACCCTGTATATAGCCTTGGCTACAGTGCAGCCATAGCTAAATCTTGCCTTTACACGTATTTCACCCATGAAAAGCAAGGACACCCGGTCTGAACGAAAGTATATAACTGCCTCATGCAATTTGAAAACGGCTTCAGACGTCCTGTGCGACAAACTATACGCAACAATAATTCATTCGCAACGCCGCAAAAAGAGATTCCTCATCGTGATTCACCTCAACCGTTTGCGTTGCACCGTATTTCACTCATTTTCCGAGGTCGTACGCTCGTTCTTCTGCAGAATGTTTTGTTTACAGCATAGTAAAAAAACATGAGTTGAACAACAACAACAACACAAATTAGCGTACTTGAAACTCTAAGCGGAACGCCGTACCGGCAATAATTCTTTTACCGGAACGGCGTTCCGGGCCGTTCCGGCTTACTTTCACCACTGGAGCAAACTGAATGCCTTGTTCCAAAACACCCATCGGATACCCGGTGGTCTGCTCGAGCTGATGCCTCAGAAGCATTTTACAAGGGTTATCGCCAGTTTCAAAGTGCTCTCCACGAGATCTCCCTAGATGCTACTCAGAATAGCAGCACACGAAATGAAGCAGATGCATTGGCAAACACATGAACACCATTGAAATTGCCCTAATGTGTGAATTTTGGAATGACATTTTGCAGCGCTTCAACAGCAGTAGTACGTTGCTGTAAAGTAATACCATCGAACTAACACCAGCTATTAGCCTGCTGAAGAGCTTGGATAAATTCTTGGATGACAGGTGATCGCTGTGGCAGCAGTACATACAAATCTGAAAGTCAGCGAGTACACAAGCGTGAGAAAGGTATCTCAGTGATGGAGATGCCAGAGATGCTGTGGAAGGAATGTCGAGCCAGCATACGTTTAAAGTCACCACCTTTTATGTCATCATTGATCATCTGAAGAGCGCCCTAGAGAAACGTATTGAGGCACATTCCCTGGTGCTGCAGATATTTGGTGTTTTAACTGAGTATGAATCTACGTCAGATGAAGATATTGATATTGCTAATGCTATCACAAGACTTGTTGGTATGTATTCGAAGGACCTGTCATCCGATTTCCCAGCAAAAATTCGTCAATGTATATGCTGGATCAAAGAGCAGAGACACGATGAAATAACATCAACTAGAAGTGCCCAGATGATGTTTCAAATGCTGCACAATACTGGCGTTTATCGTGCATTTCCGAACACGGAAGCAGCGCTCCGAATTTACTTATCTGTAATGGCTAAGAATTGCTCTGGGGAACGCTCTGAAAAGCAATAAAGATGTCAAACCAGCGGTGTAGGAGGCGGGGCTGCAGGGGGTGCAAGCGCACCCACAAAAGTTTAGATTTGTTGAAAATCAGGGCAAAATTCCTGAAAATGTTGGCAAAAATTCTGAAAATTTTGGCAAAATCCCTAAATATCTAGGAAAAATCCGAGAAAATCTGGAAAAAATGGCGCCCAACGTTGTGTGACTTCAAAAAACGGTGCCCAAGGTTTGCAGAAAAACAAGTGAAGACCATTTTTTGGGGGGTCACATCACAAAAACGGTCGGCAAAAGTTGCACGACAACTTTTTTGGCAAGTTTGGGAAAATTTGAACAAAAATCCTTTGCACCCCCAAAAATTTGCTTGCTCCTACACCTGTGTGTCAAAAGATCAACAATGGGTCAACAACGTCTTGGTAGACTGGCACTTTTGCGTATTGAAAGTAATTTGCTTAAAAAATTGACTTAAAAAATAGTTGATGAATTTGCTGTTTCAAAAGCGCGCAAAGTTGTAATCTAGCTGGGCATATGAAGGCTACTTATCAAAATTACTGTTAAAAATATTGGCTGCTCTGAAATATTGTGTAATATATTTTCTGTTGCTAGGTCCAACTTTTTTTCTTTTGAGCCGGAAATATCCGCATTTTCAGGCCACTCATCAAAATATGCCTGAGGGCCAGCTGAGCCTTAATCCGGCTCTGAGTGCATGTGGACTCTTTGCTATGCTCCGTTGGCCGTATCCGGTTGAATTTTCTCGGTTTCGAACGGCTTACGGCTTTCTTAAAATTGGTTTAACTAAGCCGGATTGCCGTGGTTGTCGGTGATGGTGTTCCTGCTGCATGTGTGAAGACTGCCTTTGGCCATAAGCCGGTTCGTAAGCTGTAACCGGATTCTGTGTGAAGCCACCTTAACAGTTAAACCATTTAGGAAGTAACAGAAGTGACAGTTTGGTTCACGTGAAGTAAGCCTCATGATGTTCTTAGTTCTTATGTTGAAAGTTGTTTCATGAAATACTACCGAAAAAAGGTCATGGCATCAATCTCACACAGATTGGCGACGTAAACGTTCTGTGATGTAGCATAAAAATTAAATGTTGCAAAAATATGAAAAAGTGCAAAGGTGGGATGACTTTCCTGGAAGTTTTAGAGGAGACTACAGTATTTTTCTACTTTGAAAAATCACAAAGTAGATTTAAAGATATAGCGAAATCGGCAATCACTTTACGATATACTGTACTTCTTTCGTGTTAAAAGAGAAAGGAATATTTTAACCTTTTCCGGGATATTCAAAACTTGCTCAAATAACGGTTTGCACTCGTTAAACCGGTGCTCGATTAAGCGGGTTTCACTGTAACCTTTCACGTGTAAAGTACGTATTGATAGGCAGGTATAGTACTGGAGTGTTTTTAGTTTAACTGTCGATTTTGGACTATCTATTGTTAAGAATATGCTATCTATTATTAAGATTAAGAATATGTTTTTCTGCAAGTAAGCTAAATACCATGAGTCAAAGGCTAAGTGACTTAGGCCAAAAACATTGAGTGGCAGTCAAAAGAGGGCTATTTAAAACTAAAGCAAAAGAAGCTGAATCTGAGAAAGAGGATAGTGCATTGGACAAGCAAGTGCGTTGGACAAGCAACAGAATTGCCTCAGAATATGAAGAAAAAGCTTTAGAAGAGCCACATCACAGTGAAAATTGCGACAATGTAAGCAGCCAGACTGATGATGTTATGCCAGACAGCCCAAGAGGAAGCTTATGTACAAGAAGTGAGGCATATCATTTCGAAAGTGTTGAGTCTGGCAAAGGAAATTCGTCGGCTGATGTGTCTTGCGAGCAGGCCCGTAACCAACTTGGACACCAGGGGGCGCGAAGAGTTTTCCGAGAGGAGCCCAGGTTTTAAACTATTCCCAATAATTTTAAACTCTGCCCAACATAGTTTTCCAGGCGAGGGATTTTGCAGGGGGCGAAGCCCCGCTGCGTCCCCCTGGTTACGGATCTGCCTACGAACACGAAAATTCAAAATTTGCCGAAACCATTGGATCAGGGGTTCCCAACCTTTTTTGCTGCTCGTACCCCTTTGTCAGGTCAGAGCATTCTTAGTACCCCCCAAAAAAATTTGAGATATATATTGCTCTATAAGAGATATATAAGCTGCTCTGTGACCCAAGGATCTTCGTACCCCTTGATGTTCAATCTCGTACCCCTTGGGGGTACGAGTACCCCCGATTGGGAACCCCTGCTCTGCCGGGTGAGATATGGATATCCAAACTGCGTTGATCACTGCAGTCAAATGCTTGATCAAATTTTTTCGGATATAAACCAGATTGGATCGAATATTTGGACAGTGCTACCGGTTTAGGAACGGACTGGATTGCATAATGAAAATATTGGACTGGAATAGGATTGCAAAAATATCCGATCCGTTGAGCACTAATCCACCCCTATGGTCCGTAGTACAGGGACTCAATGCGTTATGACTTTATTCACTTCATGTTTTTCATAATGAACGGTACTTGATTCGGGTCATCACATCATCGTTGCAGAACGTGACTCGAGTGGCTGAAAATCGTTATTGGAGTCGAGTCATTCACTCGATTAACGCCATCACTGATGTCTAGTGTCCACACAAACATCTTGGAAATAAGCATGATCTGCCAACGCCGTTAGGGAATTCCTCATTAACGCCCTTTTGACACTAGCGGCGTGTTTTCATTATTTTATAACTTGCTGTGGTGTTTCATTCTATGTTTTTGGTGACCACGTTACATTGCTGTTGCACGTGACGTACCATAGTCAAATTCTATGGTGATGTACTGTCTATGGAAAGAGATCCTTTTTGTTACAGAGTACATATTTCGCCTACGATGTGGGCATCATCAGCTCTTATGCAAATAGAAAATTCAAATAGAATCTTTCTATTTGAATAAGGTCTGAGGATGCGTAATTTTACGTGAAATCGATTTCCTATTAAAAATTTGCTGATCGATTCCTTGCTTACACCCATCGTGGAAAGTACATGCTCAAATAGAATCTATTGTAATGTAGCCTATGTGGTTGGTGTTGCGCAAGCAAGGTTTGTCTTGACGCGCCTGTGCCAACTTCGACTCATTAACCTGCCTTAGCCTAATCAAAAACGGCGTTTTGTAGTTAGTACAAACAACAGTGTAAGGACGAATGTGACAAATCAAGGCGTGACAAACCAAAGGCAAAAACAAAGCAATGGGACTCCGAGGCAAGGGTACATTGCTTGCCAATGAAAAAGAGAAAAAATTAGCCTAACACATGACTTCCACATTTGATTGGAGAAGATTCAAAAATCAAATCATCAAACGAATTGCCTAAAGGAAAAAACTAAGTTTTATCTCTACATTGAAAATAAATTACTTGGCAGTTATTTCAATTGGAATAATGTTAAGTGTTTGCAACCAAAGAATAGATCATCGTGTGACATGCAAATGACAATAATGAGCATGAAGTGATGCTAATGCTATCGAATTCAGGTAAGGAACTCATCCATGGAACGCCCCCCATTATTTGCAGTATGAGTATGGTCTGTGGGCAAATTGTACTTTCTTCACAGTTTATACGTATAAACATTCACATTGTTTTCTGTCCCTGCTACTCCTTTTCGTAACTAATAAAATGTTTCTTTGCATTGCTTTCTGCCTTGTGACCTTTTGTTGTTCACTTCCTTCACCAGTGTTAGTGTGTACTTGCCTCAACTGCCCATCTCATCTAGATCTGTACATGTCATAACTCTTCACCCATTGCTTGCCCATCATAATCTGTGTAACATTGATGTATATTCAATTGTGTATGTACTACAAAACAATTATTTTATGTACTTTTTTTATGGAAGTGGCTATGGAAGCATCCAATCCATGGATCTTATTTCAAAGCTTATTCGACTGCACCTCTTCACATTAGGCTACATGTTTCAAATAAACCAGTCAGTGTGTCACTGAAACGTTGTCATCATAGTAGTGTAGTGGATGTGTTTCAGGTCTACTGTGCCAAATGGTTTTCGGTTCAGCTGTTATCCTGGTGCCTTACGTTTTCGACTTTTCGTAGTAGTGACTGGTTGCATGCTTCAATTTGTGGGACTAGTTTTTCTTTACTTTTTTCAAAACTTTCCAAACTTTTTTGGTTTAGGGGTTAGCATTGATTAGGTTAGTCTTAGCTTAGCGTTAGGGTTAAGGTTTGGCTTTAGATTTCCTTTGCGTGTACTGTCCTGTGTTTCTACCAAGCCTACTGCATTCTTGTCGTGCATTACTGTCATGTTTCAGAAGGTGGTCGACTAAGGTTTCAAATTTGAAGATCCACAGGCAGTTATGTAGCCACTGCCTTTGTGTTTACTATGTTTTTACCAAGCCAACTGCACTCTCGTCGTGAATTACTGCCACGTTACAAGAGATGGTCGAATAAGGTTTCAAATTTAAAGATCCACGGGCGGTTCTTTAGCCACTGCCAAAAGAAATAGCATGAAATCTCGAAGTTCCTATCGACATTTTTCATTGGTTTCAGAATATTTAGCAAAGATCCTATATGCAACTTTTTTTTTAAGGAAAATGTTGGAAACCCGGTTTGTATCTGTAGGGACTTGATTTCTCTGATTCTATGGACCCTATTTTCTCTGATTTTAGGGACCCGATGATAGTTTTCTCTGATTCTAAGGACCCGAATCAGGTCCCTAAAATGCCTTAAGAAAACCTGCTATGTATATGTATTCCTTTTGATTGAATGACACTGATAGACTACCTCAAGACTAAAAGTTTTGGAACTACTGATTTTAAAAGTTGTTATATAATAGGCTATAGCAAGGTTTTTATGTAAACCTTGGTAGATGACTCATCTCTGAAGGCCCTTGAAAAAAATCCAGGCTAGTCTAAAAGACACTCCTACTTCAATGATATGTATCATAAAAATGATTTTAAAATAATGGCATTTTTTAGTTGTAAAAAGGGTTTTCTTAATTTTATTAATCTACTTGTTTATTGAATGTTATTAACCAAAGCAAATTGACTTTGTAGCAATGTTCTTGGCAATCTAGTCGGTATGTTAATAAGAAATAAACAGTGTACTGTTGAGACCAAAAGTACTTGGATGTACAAATCTTAACTGATTCATCTGTGACAAGTGCACATTGAACAAGTGATTTTTTGTTGAACAAACTGCAGAATGCATTTCAGGTACAACTTGACAGTTACTGGTAACAGAAATAGACAATTTAATAGCCTTCATCAACAAAAAATTTTAAAGGAATATATAAAGTCAGACACTATATACTGCAACTGATGTTTTTGGTAAATAATGCATGCAGTTCTTGTAGATTCTTATTGCAAACAATATAGCCACAATAGTTGAAAACATTATTTTATACTCATTCTGGCCTATACACGCATTGGAAAAGTTTCATTCCTCACCACCAAAAAAGAAATCTTGTGTTTAGATTATTTGACCGAGCTTATAAAATCGCCAGCAAACACAAGAATTCATGAACATGAAAAGCATGCTGATCAACAATGGATACCCCAAAGCATACCTTGATCGCTGCATCATAAAATATCTCAACAAGAAACATCCTTTTAATTCTTTCACGAAAAAACGCCCATGACAACCACCAGCATGCGTCTCTTATCTTGGGGATATTTCCTGTGAAATCCGGTGAGAAATGCAAAGGCTTGTACACCGCTATGCCATCATGCCCTTTCAGTTTTGTTTTGTATATGAAAGTAATAAGTTGAAAAAATCTTTTACATATAAAGACAAACAGAATCATCTTTGTTGCTCAAATATAGTCTACAGACTAACATGCACATGTGGGTCAACTTAAGTTAGATAGAATCGCTGAAATTTAATAACCCGAATCAATGAATACAAATGATCAACGTTCCGAAGCTTGCAAACATCTGTTGGCCGATCCCATGTATGTACCGTTTTAACTTCAAGCAACCAGAAATATTGGGAAGCATCGTCGGTCAGAAGAAACTTCACCTACTCACCTATCTTCTGATGCAGCAACACCAGCCAGATCTCAATGTCGATGGTTCATCTATCCCTTTACTGCTTTTTAACACATAATGGCCGATATGACACAATATAGTACAGATACCTTATTTTTCTTTCTAACTGTCGCATTTCATTCATTCCTGATGATGGCTAATGCATAAGCCGAAACGTTGAATAAAATAATGTTTTTGATTTTTGTGGCTGTTTTGTTTGTAAGAAGGAACTGGTGTTTTGTCTTACCACAATCATCTACTTGTGGTGTAAACATATGCCACTGTGAAACATATGCCATCTGTGAAACATATGCCAAAACACCAAGAAATAACTTCTTATTTTTTGTTCAAATTTATCATTTCCAATTTTAAGTATGAAGTGAGTTATTGCATACACATTTACTAGTGTCCTGGCTTTATTGCTTGGATACCGATATGCATGTCAACAAGTGAGGCTGTGAAAGGTATTTCCTTGTGGAATCAGTTACTGGCATGGTTTATAATTAGCAAAGCAAAACATAGGTTATGTAAGGAGATCAAGCCATGGCAGTCAGTAGTTTTGTGAGTGCCTTCCTCACTACCTGTATTACTTGCTTCAAGTTCAACAATTTGCTTTGCAAGTTGTTGCATCAGCACTGTTCCCACACGGTATTGATTTGTGAAATTGATTTTCAAGACCTTGAAAAAGTATTGAATTTATCCAAAATGTACATAGAGTATTGAAAAAATATCAATTCCAAATTAGCCAGTTATTTTTTCAAATATTGTTCTTTACTGCTGATGACAGTTTTGCAGATCATGTTTCTTGCATTGTGTTCCAATCTTTGAATGAACTTTTGCAAAAATGAAGATAGTGATGTTTTGAAGTTTTTTTTCCATTTAGTATTGAAAAAGTTTTAAAAAAAGTATGGAAAATGGGTTTCAAAAAGGCAGTGGCTACAGGTCTGCCTGTGGACCTTAACACTTCGAGAGCCAGTCTACGATACATTCGTATTTCGATTTCGGCCTAAAAAACAGCAGTTTTCGGTTGCCTTGCCAACGCCCTAGCTCCTCCGCCGATTGCACTAGAGAGCTTTTCAAGGGCTCAAACGGATCGGCCAGTCTAGTAGATTGCACTCGAAAAAAATTTTTTTGGTTGGGGGTGTAGATTTTTTGTGACTGACTTCATAAGTGAAGTAGTTTTAGGGTCATTTTGGCTCATGTTGCCTGGCCTAGGGCCCAACCGCTAGGCTAAACTGTTTCGGTGAAGTTTTCATTGGAAACTAGGCTCGAGTCTTTTGAGCCTTTGATTGACTTTCTAGCGCAGGGGTTCCTAAACTTTCCTCGTCCGTGTACCCTTCAGCATTTCAATAGATGAACGTGTATCCCTAAACATGGGCACCAGAGGGATTTTTTTCTAGGAAGGGGCGAATAGTGGATTTTGTAGGGTTGGTCCAAAAATATTTTTGCAGCGGTGGCCAAAAGTGGCAAAATTACATTTTCACTACTCGAAACTAAGAAAACAACCTTTTTTGCAATAATTGATGGGAAAATTTCAAAATCTTGGTGCGGCCTTGGCCTCCACTTCTGAAGCTCATGCCTCTGAAGCTTCTTATGATAGAAAGGCTAAGGAAAATAACAAAAATATATTTACCAATAAGCATGCAGTGATTTTTGAAAATAATATTCGATTATTTTCATTTTAATCTTTGAACCAGACATGAAGTCCATAGAGCACAAGCACGCACTATCTGCACAACACAGATTTATAATAACAGACACAGAACATTTTGTATCGGCGTTGGTGGTAGGACCACAGGAATGCTGATACTTGTTCGCTAACTTGTAATACTTCGTACAATACCACATTACAGACACTTCTTCAACATAGTTGTTGGCCAAGTCGCAACACTTGGTACAACACTACATCCAGAGTTGGACGTGAAAATCACATTTAAGAAATGGAGTCCAACCTGACTAAGTCCTGGTGAAATACGAATGGTTTGTGGCCTGCATACATCCTCAAACTAACACTGTAACGTCTGGGCACTCAGTCACAAAGTAAAATACAGCTGTAGTGTTCATATAATAAGGACTAATACTGGTATAAACAATCTGACTGCAGCAAAGTGCGCAACCATACATTGTTGGACTCTTTGCATCGTTCAAGAAACAGATACACATTCTTCAGTAAGGTCTCAAAGGTAGGAATGCTACATTGAACCTGATAACTACTAACACTTGCTCGCCATGGCAGGTTGTACAGAGCCCTGCAACCAAAGTTATAGACCGCACGCAATCAGGGGATATATGCCTTCTTGAAATCACACCAATAATTATGATGCATACATGGACCTACAGAAGGAACGAATGAGTGCATTTTTCACTGCGTTCAAACATGAGAAAAAGAAGCTCGCAGCTTGTTCACTACTTCATATTGATATCGTATTTGTCTTTGAATGTCTTTGTCATCTGAGAGCTCAATATCTAATACAATCCCCAAATATTTGTAACAGGAAACATATTTTACCTTTAGTACACCCAGTGTCAGCGGCGGGACAGCCGTCCTTTTTGCGCTCTTAGCCTTTAACATCATATACAGACAGTTTTGCTGCAGTTGAAAATAATTTCATGCAATCCTGCATCAGCCTGACACACATCTAGTGTACTTGCAACTCATGTACACTTGGATAAAACACACAAATGTCATCCACGAACGTCAAGTGGATCAATAAGATTTAGCCAATATAATAGCCAAGCTTTAATGTTGCTTGGTTCAAGAGATAAATCATCTAAATATACAGCAAAAAAGTTTGGACCCAATATTCCCCCTGGTCTAACCCCATTAGTAATATGAAGTGGTTCGGACAAATTCATATATGTAAACAATTTGAAATGAATAATGTATAAACATATTTTTTTCCTTCTCTTGCTAACCTTAAATGTACCCTTTCAGATAGGGAAATGTACCACTAGGGGTACATGTACCCCAGTTTGGGGACCCCTGTTCTAGTGTTTCTGGGTCAAAGGTTATGATCTAAAATAAAAAAATTAATTAATTAGCTAATTAGTCAAATATTTTTACTACTTAAGATCACAACTTTTAAACCCGAAACCTCAGCAGGTTATCCAAAGTATCAAAAGACTCGGATTGTAGCCTAGTTTACAGTAAAAACTTCAGCGAAATACTACCCCCTAATGGTTGGCGCCCAGGGCCAGGCAAAGTGGGCCAAGGTGGCCTAAAAGTCCTCCACTTATGACGTCACTCACAAAAAACCCGCACCCCCAAGCAAAAAAATTTTTTTCGAGTGCAGACTAGAAGACTTGCCACGTCTTTTGACACTTCGACCAGGTCCGTAACCCGTACAGTTTGACTTCTGCTTCATTCTGCTTCATTTAATGCGCCTTATGATCTGGTGCGCCTTACGTATGAAAAAAGAACAGCTGGCATTCAAATTTTGATACTGTGCCTTATGGTCCAAAAATACAGTATTTTAGATCATAACTTGAGAACCACAAATGCTCAAAAGACTCGGATTCTAGCCTAGTTTCCAACAGGGTTCCCACACAGTATTGAAAGTATTGAATTTCAAAATTGGTTTTCAAGACCTGAAAAAATATTGAATTTGGCCAAAATGTACATTAGGTGTTGAAAAAGTATGGAAATTCTAAATGGAAAAGAAATCAGAAGTATCTGAGCATACTTTTACTGAAGGCAAAGCACTTCATTATTTATGCAATGTGTAAAATTGAGTTTCATGATTAAAAATTTTTAAAAATGAAGAGAAGTAATTGTATTGAACTTGTTAAATTTAGTATTGAAAAGCTGTTGAAAATAATTTTTTGAAATGTGTGGGAACCTTGTTCCAATGAAAACTTCAGCGAAATACTTCCGTCTGGTAGTTGGGCCCCAAGCCAGGTAGCATGAGCCAAACTGGCCAAAAACCTACCTCACTTATGATGTCACCCACAAAAAAAACGAAACCCAATTTTTTTTCATTGCAGACTTAAACTTGCTGAATCTTTTCAGTGTTTGAGCAGCTCTCTAGCGCAATCACCTGAGGAGCTATGCAGTTGGTAGGCAATTGAAAGCTGCTGCTGGTTTTAGGCCGATTTCAAAGTACAAATATGTTGTATGCCGGCAGCAAATGTGTTAATTATGGTCACTAAAATTACCATGCCATGCAGGTCAAGATTACTGGATAGCACATACATACGCAGTTTAGAGATGGCACGGTCCAAGATTTTTCTGGTCCAGACCGCCCATAGCCTGCAACATCCAGCCCATTAACAACCCATGGACGGAGGACATTTATTTTTTTCAAACCAGCCCGCCTATGGCCTGCTAAACAATTGGCAGACTTGTCGATTTTGCCTTCTGAGGCAAAATATCTGCCAGGGCTATTTTGCCTTTATTGGGACACGATTGAATGAAGTGGTCATGTCATATTACAATCAGAATATACAAAGTTACATGTTTGGATTGGTGTGTAGCCTACTGTAAGCCTAAAACCTGAAACCTAAAACCCCTAACCTAAGCTTAAAACCCTTAACCTAAAACCCTCAACCAGTCACGTCGCCACAGGGTAGCCTTATTGGTTCCAAACTGTAATACGAAACACCACTGTATAAATCAGTGGAGTTTTTGTCAATTTTAGAATGTCAAGACCCTGCACAAACGCAAACCCCCGCAGAAAAGACTTTCTGGCAACAGTTCTGCACTCACCCTAAAACTCTCTATCTACAAGCCTAAACCGAAGACCATGAACCTAAATCCCTAAACTTAAACACCTAAACCTAAAGCTCTGAACGTAAAGCCCTTAGCCTTGAAAAGTGATTGTGATTTGGTAGATATATAAAAAAACACCTATAGCACGCCATCAAAACGTTGCATAATACATTCCCTCCATCAAGCCACTCAGCACCAGAATTGCTGACCGCTACGCTCATGCAAGAAGTTGTCGCCACTCACCATACACGAAAAGTTTCTTGAAGTGTGCCTGCCAGTCTTGCCTGACGGAGTGCTCACATATGGGAAAAGCAAATTTGCCTCAAAATGCAGCATTGGCAAAGCAATGCCAAGTGGTTTCACTCACTTCTATTCCCACTGAGTGGTTCTCCTTACTCAAAAGAATTTTAAAGGTATTTTCAACATTGGTGGATGGCTCGTAGCAGCTCGGTGAAGTCCGACCGCTAAAAATATCATCAGAAGCCCACTTGTTCAACCTCAGTGGCCCACTTGTTCAACCTCAGTGGCCCGTCCAAAAACCGGACCATTAGCGGCCCATGCCATCTCTAACGCAGACTAAGAGAAAAAATCTGTACTAAAAATGCAGGTAATTGTACAAGATCATTTACATCAAAAATGGGCATTTGAACTACATACATTTTCATTAATAAACATTACAGTAAGAACCCCATCTTTTAATAAACTTTTGACAACTCAATTCAATTTGTTGAACCTCATCCCATTGTTCAAACATAAATTTTTAGTATGAATGGTCACCACAATTAGAAAATGCAAGTATATGTTTTAATGCGTGGTTATCTGCAAATATTGATGCATTTGGAGTATCCAGTGCTTTGTTAAAGACTTGAGCTTTTGGACTCAGTGCTTTCATATACAGCAGGCCTGAACAACTCTGAAAGCACAAAGGGTGGAATTGATCAACATAAATTTGCCGTGGGCCTCAGAAGTCTATTTCCTTTGTACAGTAATCTGTAGTTTAGAAGAAATCCTGAATTGACATTTATTATCTGAAGTTGTAAGCCACAAATATGGCGAAAGTAAGTTGATCACAGTTTATTTCATAGGGAAACTAGTGTCGTGTTTTTATGCACCAAACGTGAAACTAGTTTCCATGTTAAATAAAGTGTGATCCATTTACTTTTGCCATTTTGTGGCTTCTTCATCATTTGAGCCAGTTGTTATTATCCACTGCTTGGCTACACTAGATCTTGGGGCAGGTGTTGAGCTGCTAATCAATTGTCTCATTGTCTAGATTTGTCAGGCTGTGCATTCCATGGGGTGGTTGATGGATTGGACAATGATATGGTCAACAGTTCGTTCTTCTGCGCCACACTCACAGGCTGCAAAAGGGGGCATATCCCATTTGTGCAAGCAGGAATGGGAACATCTGATACCAGTGCAGGGGCGGTTAAGCCGGACCCACGCTGTCCTTGGCAGGGCCATTCAAGGAGGGTGGGTACCACTGTCGGGATGAAAGTATGGAGTTTCGTGGTGCTGTCTAGTGTTTCCAACTCGGGTTTTCCCAAAGCCAAAACATAACTTTTGAACCCAAAACCCCTGCAGGTCATCCAAAGCATCAAAAGACTTAGATTGTAGCCTAGTCTCCAATAAAAAACTTCAGTGAAATACTACCAGCTAACGGTTTGGGTCCAGGGCTAGGTGAAGTGGGCCAAGGTGGCCTAAAAGTCATCCACTTATGACGTCACTCACAAAAAATTAACACCCCCCAACCAAAAAATTTTTTCGAGTGCAAACTACAAGACTTGCCGAGTCTTTTAAAATTTGGCTGGGTCTGTAGCGTTTACCGGACCGGAGAAATTCCTGTGCAAAGCCACGTGCGATCAGGTTGTTTTGGCGCGAAAATCCTCTAATCCTACCGGACGCCAAAGTGTTAATTAGATAATTTAATTGATATGTTTATTTTAGATCATAACTTTTGAACCAGAAATGCTACAAAGTTCATCAAAGGCTCAAAAGACTTGGATTCGAGCCTAGTTTCCAATGAAAATTCAGCAAAATGCTTTGGTCTAGTAATTGAGCGCTAGGCCAGGTAACGAGCCAAAATGGCCGAAAAACTACTTCACTTATGAAGTCACTCACAAAAAACTGCAACCCCCAACCAAAAAATTTCTTTTCATTGCAGATGAAAAGACTTGCCAAATCTTTTGAGGGTTTGGTCAGCTCTTTAGCGCAATCGGCGGAGGAGCTATGGCGTTGGTAAGGCAACTAAAAACTGTTGATTTTAGGCTAATTTTCAGGTACAAATATATCGTACACTGGACACCAACATGTTAAGTGTACTAACTGGTCTCTAGGAAAGATTTGGCAGCTTTCTGATGCAACACAAGCATGCTCACTATTAGCAACAAACATTGAGAATTATGATAACACAATCAGCAACGAACATTTAGAATTATGAATGTTGTGTGCTGGAACTGTGCGCAACTTTCAGCTAGTCATAGAGATGATTATTACATCACAAGCAGGAATAGCATATTACGTTGAACTACATCACAAGCAGGAATAGCATATTACATAATAACGCTCAAGGCACGCCAAATCACCGTGGTTTCAGGCAATTTATCAGTCTTGAGTATGCATGTGTAGAGCATCATCCCTGAGTGTACTGCTTCTGCACCAGTCACAGTAATCAGAGTCAGCCCAAAAACCCAATTTTTTTGTGTAAATTATGAACTTCAGATTGTTCATAACTGCCTGGATTACTAGTCTGATGTACCATTGTAAATACATCAATGATTTCATTTTGCTTCTGTGCATCTGAGCTGTTGGGTAGTAAATATGTTCATGTTCAATTTGTGTGATTTTCACCAATATCTTAGTATTTGGATCAGCTATGTCCAACCCAAATGGCTTACTGGGCCAAAAACCATGTCGCTATCTTCACCAGGGGCGCACATTTGATGACATGTTAACACTTTGAGAGCCTGTCTACGATATATTCGTACTTCGATTTCGGCCTAAAAAACAGCAGTTTTCGGTTGCCTTACCAACGCCCTAGTTCCTCCGCTGATTGCGCTAGAGAGCTGTTCAAGGGCTCAAACGGATCGGCCAGTCTAGTAGATTGCACTCGAAAAAAATTTTTTTGGTTGGGGGATGCGGATTTTTTGTGACTGACGTCATAAGTGAAGTAGTTTTAGGGTCATTTTGGCTCATGTTGCCTGGCCTAGGGTACAACCGCTAGGCCAAAGTGTTTCGGTGAAGTTTTCATTGGAAACTAGGCTCGAGTCCAAGTCTTTTGAGCCTTTGATCAACTTTCTAGCGTTTCTGGTTCAAAAGTTACGATCTAAAATAAAAAAATTAATTAATTAGCTAATTCGTCAAATATTTTTACTAACTTACATCACAACTTTTGAACCTGAAACCCCAGCAGGTCATCCAAAGTATCAAAAGACTTGGATTGTAGCCTAGTTTCCAGTAAAAACTTCAGCGAAATAATACCACCTGACGGTTGGTGCCCAGGGCCAGGCAAAGTGGGCCAAGGTGGCCTAAAAGCCCTTCACTTAATGACGTCACTCACAAACAACCTGCACTCCCCAAGCAAAATTTTTTTTTCAAATGCAAACTAGAAGACTTGCTGTGTCTTTTGAGACTTTTACTGGGTCTTTAGAGCATACCGGACCAGAGAAATTCCCGCGCAAAGCCACGTGCGTTTAGGCGTTTTTTTTCTGAAAATCCCTGAATCCTAGCGGATGCCAAAGAGTTAATGAGGGTCGCACATTGAATGACTTAGATCTGAGCAAACCAAATTTAACTGAAGCTAATACACTGAAAGCGTTCGAATCCTAATTGCAATGTTTACAGACGTGATAAAGTGGTGGTGAGAAGACACCTGCATCAAAAATGTCAAATTCAAGGTTATCAACATAATAAAGGTTGTCGATATGTAGGGTGCTTTACTACAGCGAAAACCTAAACTGGGCCGCACAAAACCTTCGCCTGGGCTGCATGCAGCCCGAGGACTGCGGGTTGGACATAGCTGATTTAGATGATATCAGGCTAGAAACAACCATCTTTGGATAATCTGGATCTTTGCCTAAACCAGATAAAATCATTGGTGAAATCTAATCCATATTAACTGACATTTACTATATTACAAGTAAAGGTGTGCAGGGGCATTAGTGCACACCCTGGGTTGCCACATCAAGAAATGAAGCAGGAAACTACTGATGCATGAAAGAGTTGAAGCAAGTTCACATGTGAAAGCTTTGAAATTTGGTTCAGAAGATCAATACAAAGTCCATAATAATTTGGAAACTTTTTTGTGATTGTACCTTGATCACACGAACTCACAAACATCACATCCCAATCAGCTTGATTGGCTGTACGGTGCACACCCGAAGTACATGCCCCTGAATAACATTCGAACAGAGATCAGAACTCCCCATGAGATATTGGACAGGGTCATTAAAAATTCAAAGGTGCGAAGAGCCGCAGTGATTCAGCGCCTAGGAGCTTGGATCAAACACATAATAAACTGCTGATTTGTGCTCGCAAAATGGCGAAGTGCAAGGAAAAAACTTAACATATCTAAAAGACAGGACTATGAAAAACAATTGCAAAGTATTCCACCCAATGCAAATACTACATTTTCAAAATGGATACATTTTTTTGGACTATATTCGCTGTATATGTGGTTGGACAGGTCAACAACTCAAAATTGACAGGTTCCTGTAGAAAAGAAGGATACCATAATTGGTGCCAACCGACATGTTATTTTAAATGTATGGATATGTCATTGCTGTTATGATAACCTTGGCTCATACCTGGTATCATTTGTTGCTTGATTTGATCTCAGCTGTAGTCTCATTTGAGAAACAGCATAGAGATTTTATGTGAGAAAATAAAAATTCAACTGTTCTGGATTTGCCACCATAGATACATAAAATGTAAGTTGTACACTGTTGCACACAACAAGTTTGGTTGTTTCTATGTGGATCAGTTACCACTTACTTCTAGGTTATATCCATGGTACAATGAAATTGATTTGTTAGTAAAGTTTTTGATGAAGATATGTTGAGTGCTGTATGGAAGTAGCCTACTGAAATACTGTCATGTTGACTGCATTATACTGAGTTTCTGTCATTATTATTATAGGAACTGCAAATTACGTAAGTTGACTGTCGTCTCTGCAGTTTGCTGGGGTTTTGTTTCCGTGAGTCTGAAATTAACACAAATAGACAATTGTTTAAATATTTTCTTTTCGAAATTCATTATCTGAAAAAACCCTATGGCTGAAGCAGAAACCGCAGCAGATCGTAATGTTGAAATCTGGAAAATCAAAAAGCTGATCAAAAGCTTGGAAGCAGCAAGAGGGTAAGGTCATGTCATCCAGTTTCCAATTTTATAAAAATAAATTTAAGCAAATAGTTTATACTTGTTTTTCTGTAATACATTGCAGCTCACTGCTTGTTTTTGTCATGTAATACAATTTCATAGTGGTGTAAATCAAGCAAGCATACTAACTTAACTCCATTTGAAAAATGTTAAACATCACAAAAGTTATTTTTGAGTTACCGACCAACTGTAGTGGATAGGGTATCTTTACCCATGTTGGAAAGTTGCAATTCAGGGCCAGTTTATTTATGTAACATCTAGCATCCTTCTGTGTCTCTTGCATGATCTTCCACAAAAAAGTGTTGTTAAATCAACGTAAAATTTAAATTGTTTGAAAAGCATGCTACGGTAAACCCAATTGCAAACGTTAGAAGTTAATGTACTCAAAAATTAATTTCTCAGAAAGTTCAGGTACTCTTGCTCCTTGAACTAGGAGTTTGATTTTTATAGAATAAAGTTTTACGCTGATGAAGTTTTATTATTATCAGGTTTTGAACTGTGTAAGTAAAGTTCTTTAAGACATTAAAAGTCTTCAAGGTTCAATGTTTGCTCTTACGAAGTCATTTAATATTTTTATGCTGTACGTCTGTTGTTGCTTTCTCAAATTGTTGGCTTGTCTTTCACCAAACTGCTAATACTCAATATTTGAATGGAAAAGAGTAGACGTTGCAGGGTTGAGAAAAACCACGTTTAAAAAAAGCAACCCACCTGTTTTTTCTTGTTTTTTGTAAATAGAAACAAGATTTTGTTCTTTTTTCAAGGAAAACAGAAAAACCACATTGTAAATTTATTTTATTCCATCATGCAATATCACCATTTTCTGAATTGCACAATAATAACTTGTTATAAATATTATAGCTGTCAAAATTGAGGGAAAAGAAATGTACCCTATCTTTGTTTTCACGAAGTGTTGTTGGTCAATTCACTCCTAAGTAGTAAGGCTTGGCAAGCATGCACACAGCAAACTGAGAAAAACCATTCCCACACAAACTCTGCAATTTTATGTTAAATTTATGTGTATGTCCTGCTAGTTCAGCATCTATGGAGTGCATTTTTTCAACATATTATTTGGTATGGTCCAAAATCAGGAAAAGTTTAGATGCAGAGAAGGCAGAAAAATTGGTTAAAATATACCGATTGTGCGAAGCTGAAGAAGATAACCATCAGAATTTACTAAAACTGTTTGAATTATTCTTCTCTTTTTTTCAAGTCCTTCAAATTTCATTGCTGTTTGTTTTGTTTGATTTAAAAAAAAAATTATAGTCAACTGTACAAGTGTCATGCCTGTTTTATTTTGTACTTCCTAGTAGATTTTTCAAAGGAAAAGTGAAGAGTGGGTTTAATTGTTTTTTTTAAGTGGACTTTTTAAAAAAAAGCCGGGTTGGGTTTTTTTGCAACAACCCTGAGACATTGTCTCAAAGTTTTTCGCAGGTTAACAATTATGTGTCGCGTGATATCCACAAGCAACTCAGAATAAAATATCTTTACTTTCAATCTCATAAATATTTTTGTAAAACTATTTGTGCCCTGATATTTTGGGATCACTCTCAATCCATTATTAATTATGAAATGCTTGATGGTGTATAACTGCTTCTTTAACCAGAAATGGAACTAGCATGATCTCACTCATCATTCCACCTAAGGATCAAGTTTCTCGGGTCTCCAAGATGCTTGCTGATGAATATGGCACTGCATCAAACATTAAAAGCAGAGTCAACAGACTGTCTGTGTTAGGTGCTATCACGTCTGTACAGCAGCGCTTGAAGCTTTACAACAAAGGTGGGTTAGCATACTGTTGAAGCATATGAGACTCATGCTATCTGCAACCCATAATTGTTAATATAAAGCATGCTGTTTCAATTTCGTAGAGCATGTCTTCCATGCAGTCCCTAAGAAACAAAATGATAATCATGACAGCGGTGAATGTTGCTCTAACCTATTTTTGTAAACTGATGAATTGTCATGGCGAAAACGGTTGCAACAAATCTGATTGCAATATTTAAATTGTTTTTTGCTTCTATATCTTCATTGAATGTGTTTTTTGTAATAGCTCTTTTGCCTTAAATCTTACAGTGCCCACGAATGGCTTGGTGGTATACTGCGGAACCATTGTGACTGACGAAGGCAAAGAAAAAAAAGTCAATATAGACTTCGAGCCCTTCAAGCCTATTAACACTTCGCTTTATCTTTGCGATAACAAGTTTCACACAGAGGTTAGTTGGTTGTCAAGTGTAGTAAACGCAACATCATGTATGGCCAATGCTGAGGTACGAGGCCTTCTTGTCCATGAAAGCATAACCAAGAACCTTCGCATTATCTTATGTGCGGACTATCGAACCATGTTTAATCCATGCATATTTTCAGATAAAATCGTGTTTTCCAGTTTTTGTCATGTAATTATTAGTTCATCATACATGGTTATCAAAGGTTGGTTTTATTGTAGTTCATATTCTCAAATAAAAGAGACATTTTTATCTCTACGTAAAGTTTCTTGTAAACGAATCGTTTTTCACCTTTTGTCATAACTGAAGCATAAAACGCTGTCACAGGCACTGACTGCTTTGCTGTCTGACGACAATAAGTTCGGTTTTATTGTCATGGATGGCAATGGAGCATTGTTTGGAACCTTGCAAGGAAACACGCGTGAAGTTTTGCATAAGTTTACTGTCGATTTGCCGAAGAAACACGGTGAGCCTGGTTGTCCAGAAACACTCTGTATTTTAGTAAAATTCTCTTTCCTGTGTTTCATGGTCGACAGCAGTTGCTTTTCAAATACAGTTTTTAAAAATATTTTCAGCTCAGTTGCGCTTTTAACCGTTAACTGCCGTAGTTTCGTTCCTGGGGGTAATCAGCAGCACGTTTGCAGCATAACCAAACTCGTGTTTGAGAAAACCAAAGATTACTGAGGTAGTTGCTACTGTGAGGGGCAACGAAGTGGATCTGCGTGAGGGCAGGAACGCCGCCTTGATCCTTGTCAAATACTAAGGTTGGGTCCTTCAGCTGATGGATTCGCTGCGGTATTAAGCATTTGATGTGACGTTTTGACCGAATTAGTATTAGCATAATTGAGTGGTGCGTTCTTTTGTTTTGCCCGATGGATTGATTGATCAGTTGTTTCCTATGACTCAGTCAGTAAGCAGAAACAATGTAAAAAGCCATCATGCGTATGGTCCCAATTTTCAGTGGAAATTAGAATAAATGAAAAATGAAAACACAGTGGCAAAAGGATAGCAGTTGGTCTGCTTTACACCGAAGGATAGCAGGCGTAAATCTTTCGATCTGTATAAATGCTTCTCATTTCCTGCGATTATTCTGCCACATTCAGTTTTTTTTGTATTGGAAGAAGCGCAGTGTGTGACTGCGACGCTACACGTTTGGCTTGCACGTTGTGTGACGAGCAGATACAGCACACAACCCTCGAAAAGCCTGATGTCCACGGGGCGCGTCAAAAGAGGCGAGTTACTGTCGGGTCCCAAGCAATGCCTGTCTTGCGTTAGGTCTCCTACGTGGTTTGCCAAAAAAATTGTAAACGAAAAACTGTTAGCATTGTTTTGATGAAAATGCAAAAATTCGGCTATTCTCGTGTGAAGCAAAACGGAAAAGCTCAACCGTTGCGTCGCTGAGCATGAAGCTTTGGTCTGTGGTTTACTACAATGTCTTTCATGCGACATTGTCTAGCCTTTCGTGACTTGATTTTAAGACCGGATCGTGCAAGCTGGAAAAACGCGGTAGCCGTTCAACTGCAACGAAAGTCTGATAGAGAGATAGTCCTTGAACGATCCTTATGCGCAACATTCCCTGCAAATGCTGTTTTTTACGCAGCGGATAACTTGCGCTCATTTTGTTAAATCTATTCACAAGATGGGTTGTTCATCAGGTTTTTCTGTTCTTTCCCCACTGACGAAAGGTTATGATGATAAAAAACAAAACTTCCCACAATGCATAAAACCGATAAGAATTATCGTCTTTGAATGTCTGACAAAAGTTTCGATTCGGCAAAACTATGGAACTACCTGTTTTTTTTGTTTTTTTTTTTCAACAAACCAAGCGTAGCTGTGCAATCTATTGATTTCAGACCTGTTTTTTTTTTCGGTCATACATAGACCGAAAATTATGTCATTTCGGTCAGAATGTTTCAAAATATAGGCTAGAAAACACTTTTTTGGCGAGTTTTAATACAGCTGTGAGACGAAATGACCGAAATGTTTCAATGACCAAACTGCCTCAGCTAAAAATGACCGAAATGTTTCAGCGAAAAAAAATCAGCATGCGACATGTACGGTACTCATCTTCAAGGCTGCTTTTTACGCGTTCGCAGGCAGAGGAGGACAGTCGGCTCTTCGTTTTGCTCGACTGCGTATGGAGAAGCGTCACAACTACGTGCGCAAGGTGGCAGAAACGGCAGTGACCCTCTTCATCACGAACGACCGGCCCAATGTCACAGGCCTGATACTGGCCGGGTCGGCCGACTTCAAAACGGAATTAAGTCAGTCCGACATGTTCGATCAGGTAAGCGAGTCGTGCGCGCGAACGGGTCGCGACGCTGAGCAGTGGTTTTCAACCTTGTTCATGCAGCGGCCCATTTTGCAACCCGATTTAACCTAACAACCCCCTTCCGAAAATTTCCAGCCAGGCATATGTAATGTAGTTGTGTTTGCACAAAAAAAAAAAAAAAAA
>Ga0210059_1004665_pt1 | contig 22149 bp, 17 predicted proteins | sample Ectturendosymbi2_FD_188042 | JGI IMG/M metagenome (GOLD analysis project Ga0210059, IMG submission 188042) | Ecteinascidia turbinata endosymbiont from Florida, USA - Sample 2 (SPAdes) (version 2) | ecosystem: Host-associated > Tunicates > Ascidians > Unclassified | place: Key West, Florida...
TGACTCCATGTGATCAAGGTTGCTACAACCAATGGGGGATTGCTTTTTACAGGGTGTCGCACAACTATTTCATAAATGTAGCAGTGCTGCTCACCGAGCAAGACATTGCCCGTTGCGTCTATGTAAACAAGGTCATCCTTCCACACGTTGTGCAGTATGCGGATGGTCTTTATGCTATAAAAAATTACTGCTGGTGGATCCAGGCTGATTGACTGAAGCGTAGCACTGGAAGCTGACATCTGATTTTGATTTTCTTTAATGCTCTGCAGGGCCGACCAAACATCACCTGGAGGAGTTGCAATCTTTCTTCTCTCGTAACGAATTTGTTTCAAAACTCCTTTTGATGGGCAACTGTCCCAACACCCACTTTCTCGAGCGTCTTGGTCCACGTTTTGCAGCATTTCCAGATGGTGTAAATTTTATTTTACTTCGCCTCAACCTATTAAGCCAAAGGAAGCTTCCGATAGTGATTTCACCATCGAGGATGTTATGTTTTGGCCGGTATGCGCTTCTCCTTGCGTTCTCAATGCAAGCGCTGCTCTGCAGGGTGCTTACATAACTCCCTTCTTTACGGAAGTCGTTCGAGCCATTCGTGCTCAACGAGATGAAGCCTATGTATCGAAGATCGTATGCTACCTGCACATCGTGCCTTTGAACCCACATCCTCCACCATGACTTGCCCCGTATCTCCACCATTTTTATTTTACTTCGCCTCAACCCATTAAGCCAAAGGAAGCTTCCGATAGTGATTTCATTATCGAGGATGTTATGCTTTGGCCGGTATGCGCTTCTCCTTGCGTTTTGAATGTAAGCGCTGTTCTGCAGGGCGCTTACATAACCGTGGGTTTTTATGTTTCAATAATTTTTTTAGTTCGTTTCGAGCAGGTCCTTGAACACAGCGAGACGCTTTTTCTGTTGGTGAATGACAGACATCTCCTTGAAACCGGGCATGCAACTGCAGATTAGCGTCAATTTGACAAACGAATGGAACGTTGCAAATGGAAAAAGTGCAGTAACCTTCACACCGAAAGATTACTCTGCGAAGTGTGTTGTCATCTCGAAGACTAGCAGCATGTCTCTTGAAGGCGAAACTACACATGGTATTGACGATTTTCAACCCTTGGATGACCTGATATCTCCAACTTACATTGCTGAACACCCGATCTTTTTGAGATTTTCTACACTTCTTCCACACTGATATGTCGAAAGGAACGTTTTGCTCTTTCTTGAAATGCTTTGTAGCCTACAGTTTGTTGACACAACCGCAGCATTTTTAGCTGATTTTTCTCTTGGTGAGACAGAAACTTTCGGCAGCTTGTCTTTACCGCTGGAAATGTTTGATTTGATGTCTTTGTTTTCCTCCACCAGTTTGTGAAGCACCTGCACACAGTAATTTACTTATTTTGAGAAGACATGAAGCGAAACCGGCATCACTTTTTTATATTACAACCATATTCTATTGGAGAGTTCGAGATTTACTTGTCCCATCATGAGCAGCAAATGAATGAACGAAAAGGGAAGCAGAGCCCTGTGGCTATGATTTTGTCCAGTCATAACTCAACAACCAATAAAGCTATAGAGATGTTTAAACCCTCTGACGATGCAGAGAGTCCTCCAGTCACAATTTTAAAAAATTTGGAAGAATTTGGAATTGATTTTGTTGTGGTAAGATCATATTAGGGTTAATTCAGGCTTTTTTGGCCCACATTATCGGCCCTGGGCTCCAACCCCGAGAGGCAATTTTTGTTTCCTTCTTTAAAAAAAACTAGTAGAAAATCCGCATCTTTTTAGCCCTTTATTGGCCTTCTAGCGTCAAATCTCTAGGGCATTGATTATATATTTTTGTTGATAGACAAAGTACAAACGACAAACACTTTTAAAATATTGTGCTTGTGTTTAAGTACGTAGGTTACACAGGCTAAAATTTTTTTATTGCATGGAAATCGCGGTTTGGTCACACTAGTCGCAGAAGCCAATAGAAATCGACAAAACGAGCCGCAGAAACCAACAGAAATTACATGATTGACGGAACTAGCCGAAGAAGCCAACAGAAATATCTCGAATCGTGCCGCGCACTTTACGATTGCAATGTCAATTGTTTCGGCATGCTAATTTGCTGTAAAGTCTCAATGATTTCAAAAGCGATAATAGCAAAACAAAATGAAGTCCCTTACCTTCGCATGGAATGTGTCATCCTCACAAAATCTCTTTTGAACACGAGACACTGAATATCTGTCAGATTGTTTTTTCAATAATTTCAGGTATAATGCGACATTGCTATGATCAAGAACGACAACATTTGACTCAAAGTTTTCCATTCCGCAAAACCCACACAGATTGCAGTACAACATTGACAACAAACACCGAAATGCCAGCAAATTGTTTTTCTTACCCTTATATAGAAACTCCAGACAGCCTGTGCTTTGACACACCTGCATCAAGCCATGGCAAGCCAGAAGGGGGTGTCCACACTTAGCGCTTTCACCGTACCTTCAACAGAATCAAGAAGGCCGAGCAGGTGTATCACAGAGTCAAAACGTCTTATCGTTATATTGAAAATCCAGAAAATCTGTGCACGCACCTGCATCTATCCATGGCAGCTCAGAAGGGGTCTATCAAACTTAGCACTTGCAACGGCTTTCAAAGGAAAGAAAGAAACAAGCAGATGCATCGCAGACTCCATTCTACACACATTCCACACAAACCCTGCTACACACATTTTTCGAGATTAGAGTCCACGTTTTAAAGAAGAATATTAAATGTTGGATATGCAAATAACACTTTAAAAGTTTTCCACCGACATGAGCACAATGATCGGTTGCTGGAAATCATGTTTGACTGGCATCGAGCGTTGACTGCCGAACAAATAACAAGATCAACGCCGTTAAAAATGCTCTTTGAAATTAGAGCGCAAGTTGGTATGTTGGATATGTAAATGACTTATTTCAGTTAAAATATTTATTATTCTTTCACGGATATGAGCGCAATTGGCTTTTATTTTGATTGAAGCCATCTTTGACTGACATTGAGCGTTGACTGCCGGCGAAAATGTCACAATTAAGTTCATCGATTTCAAATAAGCTATTCGAGATCAGAACGCAAGTTTTAATAAAGCAAAATGTATTTTTGGCATGTAAACAACCCATCTCAGTTTAACTATTCATGAATTTTTCCACGGATATGAGTGCAATGATCTGTTGATTGAAGCCACGTTTGACTAGCATCGAGTGTTGACTGCTAGCAAAAGGTCAAAAAGTTCAACGCTGTATTAGGAGGCATGTGGGTCAGAGCGGAAGTTTTAATGAAGCAAAATATATTTTTGGTCATATAAATAACCCATTTCAGTTGAAAATTTTATAATTTTTCCACGGATATGAGTGCAATATTTGTTTCATTGAAGCTATGTTTGACTGACATTGAGCGTTGACTACCGACGAAAATGTCACTATTAAGTTTATCGCTGTGAAATAAGCTATTCGAGATCAGAACGCAGGTTTTAATCAAGCAAAATATATTTTTGGACATTCAAATAACCCATTTCAGTTAAAATGTGAAATATTTTCCACGGATATGAGTGCAATGATCTGTTGATTGAAGCCATGTTTTACTGGCATTGAGCGTTAACTGCCGAGAAAAATGTTCCAAGTTCAAGGCTGTGAAATAAGCTATTCGACATCAAAGCGCAACTTTTAATCAAGCAAAATAGATTTTTGAACATGTAAATAATCCAGTTCAGTTAAAATATATTTAATTTTTGCACGGATATGAGCGCAATATTTGTCTCATTGAAGCCATGTTTGACTGACATTGAGCGTTGAATGCCGGCGAAAATGTCACAAGTTCATCGCTGTAAAACAAGCTATTCGAGATCAGAGCGCAAGTTTTAATCAAGCAAAAGTTTTTTTGGGGCATATAAACGACCCATTTCAGTTAAAATATTCATGATTTTTCCACGGATATGAGTGCAATATTTGTTTCATTGAAGCTGTGTTTGACAAGCATCGAGTGTTGACTGCTAGCAAAAAGGTCAAAAAGTTCAACGCTGTATTAGGAGCCTTCTAGATCAGAGCGCAAGTTTTGATAAAGCAAAAGTTTTGGACATATAAACAACCCATTTCAGTTGAAATATTAATAATTTTTCCACGGATATGAGCGCAATATTCGTTTCATTGAAGCCATGCTTGACTCGCATTGAGCGTTGACTGCCGGCGGAAAAGTAAAAAGTTCTGCACTGTATTGGGAGTCTTTCTTGATCAGAGCGCAAGTTTTAATCAAGCAAAATGCAATGTTGGCCATATGAATGACCTATTTCAGTTGAAATATTAATAATTTTTCCACGGATATGAGCGGAATATTCGTTTGATTGAAGCCATCTTTCACTAGCATTGAAGGTTTGGACCAGAGTAAAGGGTGGAGAGTTTAACGCTCTGAAACAAGCTATTCGAGATCAGAGCGCAACTTTTAATCAAGCAAACAATATTTTTGGACATGTAAATGACCCATTTCGTTTGAAATATTAATAATTTTTCCACGGATATGATCACTAACATTGGTTCAATCCGTTCAGTGTGGCTACGCCCTGGTAAAGCGTGTGCGTTTCGCCGACCTCCGTATTTGAGTCGACTGGGGGCTGGCTGGATCAACTGGCGGCTGAGTTGACCAAGGTCGCATTTTCTGGGGATTTTCACTGTGTGTGAGTTTGCTTTTGTAATCTAGTGTTTTTTTTGTGAATCAAGTGTTTTTTATCATGAAATCTAGTACTTTTCCATAACAACAGAGTGACAACACTGGTTAGCGTTAGGTTTGGTGTTTAGTATCATTACTATCACTATCAGGCAGGGCTGCCAGATTCGCCATTTCATGGCCAATTTCGAAAAATTTGGCCATTTTTTAACTGTCTGTGCTGGCCATGAAAAAACGCATTTGGCCATTTTGTGAAATTTGGCCATTTTTTGGACATTTTTTTCGATTTGTCATTGTAAAATTAAATTTTGAATAAATATTTTGTCTTTTTGTATTTTTTGGACGGTCTTCATGTCACTCATTGCTACAGTAACACCGTGGCACTTCAACCTTAAACTTTAAAAAAGCAGTGGTTCCCAACCTTTTTGATCTCACGACCCTATTCGAAATTTTACATGCGCGTGTGACCCCTGCCACTATATATACATCTCAAAAGATGCTCGAATAACAACCGACAAGATAAGAAACACTACCGTTTCACGTGTTGGATTCACTGTATTTACATTCTTATGCAAAACACAACAGCACGTATGCTTAATGCTATAATCAGTGGGACGACTGAGCTTGCATCTGTGCAACTAGTGTTGAAACGCTTGGGGGTGTGTTGGTGAGAACTAATCTCATGTCATTCTCAACTTCCAGTCTGTTCCTTGACTTTTGTTTTAATGTGGACAAGGGTTGAAAATCCAGCATCAAAGAGTTACAAAGACAGTGGTGGATATTACAATTTATTGGCTTGAGGCAAACTCTCAGAAGGGTGACCCAAACAGTTGTTGTGGGGCCGCTTCGGAACATTTGCACAAAGGCTAATTGCTGCTTAATTTTGAAAAGCATATGACTTACTTCGTATCTTATTAAAAGTGGCTCTAGAGTGCATGAGGTTTTTTAACATACCAATGCAAAAACCTATATTTTTCACTTAGATCTTTCAGTCATACATCTCGTAATGGTATTAAAAATCGCTGAAACAGTATTCACTATCCTGTCATTTAGGGCACTTTGACCGAATTGACTTGTTTGTTTGGTCATTTAAAAGAATCGGTCTATGAGTAAAATAAACAGGTAAAAACTAGGTGCGAAACTCTCAGTCAAAGGGTGCCCGCTGTGTTAAAAATAGGAGGGAACCGAAGTTACAGTCTCTCGTTTGCCTCCCCTAAATCCCACCTCTGCTCAGTGCTCATAGAAGAAAGTGGAAAACAATGGAAGCAGACAACGAAAGAAGAGCATAGTTAGGTTTGAGTATGATTGCTCCACAGAACACCGGAACTGCTTCAAGGAGTTTTCGGAGAACAAGTCACATGCTGAGAAATGATTTCGCAGTTGCAAATACACTCAGACATGAATAACATAACCATTTCATTCAGAAAGTGAATACACGATCGTTACGTCGAGTTCTGATGGCAGGAAATGCGAGAGCATTATCTTTTTTAATCTTTAAGATCCAACAGTTTGTTTGAAGCGTATCAACTGTAAATTACACTGTTAGGAATTTGCTTTGAACGTTTATGCACATCACTATCACTTTTAAGCCTGATGTTAAGACCCCGCCATCTGTCAATTATACGCTTGCGCTGTTATAAGCCTGAACCATAACGAATACAAATTGAAGAATGTAATAGGCTATGGAACTATAACAAAAATATCAGTTGTGCTTTGTTGGAATTTCAGCTGGCAAGTATTCACATCAGGATAAATGTTACGATGCTTACGTAATCTCACCATCATTGGTCAGAGCTTACTTTTTCTGGAGTTGGTGCGTTTCTACAATAGGGTCGATTGAAGCTGTTTTGTTATAGTAGCAACCCGACAGGAATTATTATTGTAATAATGTGAACTTCACAAAAATCTTTCTGTGTTTCGGTTTTGCTGATGTAACACAAAATGTTGATATGAGCAGTTCTAAAAATTTGAGACTTAACAAACTGTTGAGGCTGCTGTTCGCGACCCCACGGCCACTCCTCTGCGACCCGCTTTGGGGTCACGACCCACCGGTTGGGAACCACTGCTTCAAAGCGTGTAGTAATGATTTAGCCCTTAACAGTCAGTGATTTTTGTACAGATGTTTCAGTCAGTGGTAATCTTTTGGTTACCATTGCTGTGCTCGTGTATCTGAAGACTGCTGCACTCGGTTGTGTGGCTGATAATATTAATGTTATAGTAGAAGTAATGCAATTTTGGTAAGATTTTACTTTTAGATGTTTCTCATCACTTTTGCAGTGAATAGCCACTGCCTTCCGAATGTCATTGTCTGTGTTCTCTGTGAGCTTTATTGTCTTCTGTATGTTTTTTATGCTTTCTGTAAAGCTTCTGTCTGTGCAGTATTGTTTTACTCCCCTTTTCAGCCATCCTGACTAACCTCATTTTTGTTTATTTTTCATGTACCCAACACTACTGTATTACTGAACTGTTAAACCTTTTTGTAATCTGTCTGTGCCTCTGTCTGTTTAACCCCATTTGGGGTGCTATGTGCCTGGTTGAAAACACACACAATGGCAGTACTCCATCATGGTCTGTATAATTTTATTGTTTTTTTGTGTTGTGATGTGCACTGAAATGACAAACAAACACATGAAAAAAACAGGTTCAAACAGTTGCGAATGTATAGAATTTTTATAAAACGCAAATTTCCATGCATTCCATGTTTGGGGGAAACGCATATTAAGTTGCAATGATGCAACATTTTTCCTTCACTTTTTTCAATTTTTTGCTTCTGCAACGCAACTTTTTTCCACTCTGGTTACATCATCAAACCTCCGCAATAAAGCTCCGCTATTTACGGATCTCCACCTTTAAACAGGGAACCAAAATAAGAGCTAGTATTTTGTCTTTCAGCATCATTTACAGTATCTCTCATCCTATCGGAACCTGAATTAACCGATCTTTTAATGGCATTTTCCAGTGGTTCAAATAAATCACTCATTTTCGGTATGCTGTTATTTGGAAATGGTTCCATCTAGAGCATAATCCTATGGTGAATGCTGAGTGAGCTGCTTGAGGATCATCTTGGGCATAATTTGATAGCAGCTGTAAGCAGCACAAATTTTGGTAAGGTAACACCACATACAAAATATATAGAATCACATGGGATCACATGCACAAATAAAAAACACAGAGAAAATACAGCCAAACTAAAATAAAAAAACAATAGACATCAACATAACACGGATGATGGTGGGCAAGTAATGGGTGAAGAGTTGAATGATACATGAGATGTACAGATAGCAGATGAGGGAAGCTAGAAGCAATAAGGTTATGAGGGAGCAATGCATTATAACACAACATTTCATTGCAAAAACAAGTAGCAAGGGCAGAAAACAATGTTTATACCTACAAATTGTGAATAAATATAAATTTACCCACACACCATAGTAGGGTGGGTTGCATGGATGAGTTGTCCCCAACCAGATGCATGGTGTAACCAAATGATATTGAAGAGACAACGATATAGACAGTTTGAGTTTGCAGTAATAATAGCAGCAAACATTCACTCAACCTTGTTTTTAATGAACTGTTCCCTAAAGGATCCTGTCCGAATTACTGCTCTGAGATGGTGTTCACCTTGGTCTGTGATTTTGATGCCAGTATTTTTGAGACGTTTTTGTGCAGATTTCTTTAATGAACTACTGTGTTTTACAATGAGGATGGTCTTTGCAAGTTCCCTTAGCCTATAGGCTATACTGGTGGTCCTGTCATTTTCTATGTCTTGCAGAGGTCCAACTGTAATGCTATCATCTACAAACCATACCAGTTTCACGTCATCATTTTCAGCTTCATTGCTTAGTACTTGCATCAATGGTCATGTGGAGTGTTGCGATCAGAAATCCCGAGCAACATGTGTGCAAACCTTCGCACCGGGGCAGCAAGCAACAATAGAGATCATGTGTTGCAATCTCTCTTGTTATTGCTTGCTCGCGCTACATATAATGGTGTTATTTTTCATGCACATCCCGTTCGTGGTGAATCACACAATCAACGCCAACGGAGAGGTTGCAACACCATCCCCTCCTTTTTACAACGAACCACACCAATTGCATGTTCTTTGTGTGAAGGCTGAACTTGGCACGACCCCCACATCCTGGTCACAGCACCATTTTGTTGCGATCGGAAATCCCAAGCGGCATATGTGCAAAGCTTTGCACTGCGGCAGGCAAGCAACAATAGAGATCATGTGTCGCAATCTCTCTTACTATTGCTTGCTTGTGCTGCATATATAATATAATGGTGTTATTTTTCACACACATCCCAGTCGTGGTGAATCACACAATCAATGCAACGCCAACGGAGAGGTTGCAACGGGAGATAGCATGCGCTGCATTATCACCTGGTGTCACACCAACTGTGACAGTATGTGGGCCCATTTTCCAGATATAGCGTGGCGGGAGTGTTGTAGCTGTTGTGTAGGTAAGTGTACATGGGCATACAGTCTTTTCAGGTTTTCTAGACTGACTTTTCTGTTGAGTTTGTTGAATGCATTGTCTGCATCAACTAACAGCAGACCTTCACTGTTTTGATAGTTGAAACTTCTCCTTACAGAGTGAATTGCTTCTATGCCTGATTCCAGTCTGGTGCATGTCTATGGTGTTCCTACTACACAGATGATTCTTCCTTTAACAATCTTGTGATTGTTTTACCAATGATTTGACGTAGTCATTACCAACACCTACTTGCCCAAGGCCATTGTTTTTTTTTAGTGGAGCCAGTCTGCATGCAAGGAGAGTTGATATGTGAACATGTGGAAGAACGTCTGTCACGGAACGTCGAGATATCATTGCGAGATGGGATATCAATCTGTGTTGGTCCTTCAGACCCCGATGAATTTTTTGCACTAGATACAATTTCATTTTGAGCTATGTTTTAAAAGATGACCCTCTCTGTTAGTTTCATGGGTATTAGTTATGGTAGATTGTTTTATTTCTGCTACTTTTGGGTGTTTTTCTTTCAAGTTCTCTGATGTCTGCAGTGATGTGATGTTTTCCATCAATGTCATTTGTATTATCCACAAATCTAAGGGCCTTTCACACTTGTCCTTTTAGCACTAGAGTCTATAGAAAGTTTTCCGGTCTCAATGTTTTTTGTTTTTGACTGATTTTTGAGTCTTGCTTGAATAGCTTTGCACTCTTGAGATCAGTTCTTGTAGCTTTCTGTGTTTCCACCATTCCATTGTTTTGTTCAAGTATTTGACATGTCCTCTGTTTTTTATTTGAGTGAAGGCTTCTATAACAGGGCTACTCAATGGGCTGACCGCAGTCGAATCCAGACCGTTGGATGGTGAAATCCAGACCTCGTCAGCCTTACAAAGTTGTATTCTATACACAAAAGTGCTTATCCCAAAATCTACCGATTTTACCATTGCTTCTGAACCATTAACTCACTGTTAACTGTATGATTGTCGATCAACAGTTGTTTAGTTATCTTGCAGAGCACACATGACTTGCCTTTGTTATTCTGGTTCAAAACAATTGTTTCCTCACAACTGTTTAACAATCGTATGTCATTGCAATCTCTATACTGGTAAAAACATGATATTCAAGGCAAAAAAATGGCCATGAAGCGATTTCCTTGCCTAAATTGAATTTCATTGTTTGTTAATACCAACAGTGAAATTCAAAGCTGTTGCTTTAGTGAATCATTTGCGCATCACCATTGGCACATAGAGCGCTCTAGCAATTCATGAAGTGGCTGGAAACTTTTGGATTTTTGGCTGACGTAATGTCGCACTTGAACGACTTGATTATTGAACTGCGAGGAGTAAAACAGTATTTTTTATTTGATTCATGCTTTTCAGAAAATGTTACAAATTTTTAAACATGATATTAGGGTTTTTTAAGGTGTTGTAAGGACCTGATTCAGATCCCTAGAATCAGACAAAATTATCATCGGGTCCCTGCAGGTGCACACAAGGTACCTAACATTTTCCTTAAAAAAAACTGATGATATTCAAACAGAGCTTAATCATTTTCCAAGCCTTTTGAAGCAAAATAAGAGCAAAAAAGATACCATGTATGTTCAGTTTATTGGAAAGCTTATTATCAACTTTGCATGCGATTTGGCAACCTTTATCTTCGAAAACAGTTGCTGTGGTTTCTTGGAAACACTTTTTTCGTGACAGACATTATAGAATTATCAACTGCAGAAAAACACACATAGAAAAGGGTGGTCACAGTAGAGCTGTAAACGGGCCTAATTTTGTAGTCTGAACTTGGCCCGAAGGCACAACCCCAAAGCTGGCCTGATCCGGACATTTATTTTTGAAGTCCGATTTAGGCCCTGAAAGCCAAATTTAACAAGTGAGTCAAGATATGCATAACTGAGGGGTATTGGTGGTGCAGCAAAGTAAACACGACTAAATAATTCGCAAGTATGTAATGATTTTTTATTGAAGATTTAATCAACCACATTTCTTCAACAGTAACTGGCAACACAAGTGTCCGTCGATGCAAAAAAATTTGTATGCAGGCCCGAATCGCCTGAAACATCTTGACAAACTTAAGTCTGAGCCTGGCCCAAAACCCAGCCAGACCCCAACTTACAACTCCTGGACACAGCCAGAATTCAACTGGAGCTGTTCGATATACCCCAAAGGTGGGCAACTGCGCAGTAGGCCTACCACCAGACCATTTGCACAGTGAAATCTCATTCTCGCGCACTTGCAACATTTCGAAACATTGGAAAAGTACAAAAACAAGAAGCTATTTGAATTATATGGGTGCTTTTTCCTATTTTGATAAGATTTTTGCTTATTCCAATAATTCAAAAAGTTTGTAATTCATGTAGAATTTTGCAAACTAAAATATTCATGCTCACTGAAATCAATGTTTGCTTGTTTTAAAGTTTTCTTAGTGGGAACACTGGAGCTGATTCAATTTTATCATGTTTTGATCTACCTACTTGTGTGGGTCTACGTTTTCAAGTATAAACTTCACAAAGAACAAGCTTTGCATCTGTATAACAAGTGAAAACCTTCACCACTGCCTTTGAGTTGCTATCACTACCGTGGAACCAAAATTCAAGGAACTAACAAGTACAAAATACCATTTCTCCCAGCAGCATAAAAATAACTTCCGTTGATACTTAATATCCATTTACTCGATTTTGAAAATGCATGTTTATACATAACCATATTATATTCTCATTTCGTGTTTTTTGTTAGAAAAAATCAAAGACATGCTACATTTGCATGATCTCATGTGTGTGACGGGAACTCAACAAATTTTCACTTTTGTAGCTGGACCTTTGCTTGAAATAATTGATGAGCCCTGTTCTGGAGTAATAGCAGAAGTACTTGTAGCATGTGGATTGCTACTTGCTCCCATTTTTTACTGCAGGTAAAGAGTCCAATAAGATGAAACACTTTGGCAATCAGTGTTTTTCCAACTTTTCCTCATAGTTTTTGCATATAGTTTTTTCCATCCTACAATTTTTTCATATGCCGAATTGAGGCGTTTTCTTATTTCCTTTATCTTTCCCCATGTTATAGGCATTTCTTTTCAAGTGTTTCCTTTAATCTTGATTCTGGCAACTATGGCATAACCATTTTAATGTGTTATCTCTGCTGTAGTCTTCAATATGCAATTGTACCATTTTGTGCACCCTTCGTCACACCCTAGGGCAGGGCTACTCAAATGGCGGTCCAAATCTAGACCTTTAGCTGGTGACGGCCGGACCTCGACAATCTCTAAGGTGTATCCTATACCCAAAAGTTTTTATCACAAAATCTTGCGCTTTTGACCATACTTCTAAAAACGCATTAACTCCTCGCTAACTGTATAAGCGACTGTCGATCAAACTGCTGTTCAGCTATATTGCAGCGCACACCTGAGTTGGGCTTGTAATGTTTATTTGGTTCAAAGTAATTGTTTCGTCATAATTGTTCAACAATAGCTCATCACTGCAATGTATATCGTGGTGGAAAGAGTGGATCCAAAGCTAGAAAATAGTGATGAAACCTTTTCTTTCCGAAAACAATGCAAGTATGCAAATTTACTGCAAAAAAAGGCGCTTGAATAAGGGAAGAGTTTGCGAAGATTTTGGTCCTTCAGGAAAGAATTGCAGGAAGTCAACAAAGTGTGAAGAAAAGCTAAGCTTTTTCAGGATATGATAAGGAAAGGGAACTGTTGGATTTTTGGCTGACATATTGTAATGTCTCAAAGACTTGAATGTAAAGCTGCAAGGAGAAAAACATACTACTCTTGATTAGATCACTACTGCTTAATGTTTTTAGAAAAAGTTTAATATTTTGAAACATGTCATTCAAAAGGAACTTACCTAGTCATTTTCCAAGGTCTTTGGGGAAAATAATAGCAAGAAGATTCCAGATATATTCAATTTATTAAAAAGTTGATTACCAACATTGTTGAACAGCTTGGTGACTTTTCTTTTCAAACAGTTACTGCTCTTTCCTCAAAACCTTCTTTTTAGTGACAGTCATTACCGAATTCTCAACTGAAACAAAAAGACACATGCACATGTGTAGACCAAAGATGCAGTGCAAATTTTATAGGTGCGGCAGCTCTGCTGGGCATCTTCACATATATTTGCAGGCAACAACCCATCATTCACTGAAGGTGCAGAGCAGAGCTCCGGAAGCATGACCTCACTGGTGTAAAATTCAACGGGAATTAATTGAATTCTAATAGAATGTAACAGTTAAAGAGTTATTTTTTGTATTTCTTGATGACACACCTAAAAACTTCTTGTCAAAGGAAGGTATCTCAAATTTTTCCCACTCCTCGCAAATTGTGAGTGGAAATTCTCACTGTGTTTGGGTCTACCTGCTGTTGGCGGAGGGGCTAATTGTCCCCTCCTGCATGCTACAGATGTAAAACTCAGGCCAGCCCACTTACATTATACTTCGGTTTCAGTATTCATTTGGTTTTGAGTATTTTTTTGCGTTTTTGGAGTATTTTTTCAGTGATTTAGGGATTTAGTATATAGCCATCCACATTTGGATTCAACGTTGCTTGTAAGTTTTTTTTTCTGAGTGTTCCTAGTGACCTCCTTAATTGGCCAGTGAACCCCTGTCAGCTACGTTTTTCCTCCTGACTCAAACATCTAATTATGCCACTGTTTGCTGACAGTCCACACTTTCAAAAAAGAGTTCATAAAGAACAACTTTCGCATCTGTATGACGAATAAAAACCTTCGACACTACGTTCTTCTGGCTGTCATTACCTTGGAACAAAAATTTTGGTAACTGCCAAGAAGCACAAAATCCCATTATATACTCCCACTAGCAGAACAATAATGCTGACAACTTTTGTTGATATCTGTATCCAATCACCGGATTTTGTATATCTATATATAATCGTATCAAATTCTCATATTATGTTTTCTTTTTGTTAGAAAAATCCATGACATGTCAGATTTGCATGATTTTATGGGAATGAACGGACCTCAAAATTTTGAGATTTCTAACTGGACCCTCTCTTAAAATAACTGAGTAGCCCTGCTCTAGGGCATTATGTTTGTCGATGACAATTTCTCACAAACTCCTCATTCACTCATCCTGGATGCCCCAGTGCTCTTTCAGAATTTTAGACAAGTAGCTTTAATTAGTCTACATTGTACATTTAATTTAAGCCTAGAATATCTGAGTTATTCAAACAGAATCATGTTCATGTGAAAAATGTTTATTGTATGAAGTGTGAAAATTTGAAGTGTTTATTTTATGAGGTGTTATTTTATGAAAAATATATGAAGTGTGAAAAATATTTTTTTGTTATTTCATGTGAAATAATGTTTGTTGTATGAAGAAGTTACTGCAGCTAAAAAGCAACAAGTTTGAAGTTGTGAGTTGTGCATTGCAAGTAACATAGAAGCTAGAGACTGATGAGTTCTAAAAGGCAGAAGTTAGAATTGGAAGTTCTGAAAGGTCGAGATGAAAAAAATACAGAAAAGGTCAATGATGCCTTGAAACAACTGTCATTGAAGTATGGATCCTCTGGTAAGGTTATTTCAACAAGTGATTATTGGAATCTTTGGTGCAGCTGTAAGGCTTAATTGATTACCTGGTATACATTATTGGTTTATGATTTAGTTTTACGTTTTACGGTGCATCTTCAAACAGTGCATGGAATAACACATTTAAAATAATTTTTACTCATGGCTGTTGTTACGTTGTTATTACCTTGTGGTTTACAGTTTAGAAAAAAGTCTTAAGCAGACAATAAACACAAGTTATATCTAATTCAACAAGTCTCCTAATTTTGATTTAAAAAAATGGACACATTTGGGTTTCAACATATTTTGGAGTGAGGTCATGAGTGGGTGGGGGTCAAGGGATTTTTGGATAATGTATATCATCAGGACCCAAGAAAAAAATTCAAAGGAACAATTCTTTTTTTTTTTTTAAATAAACCAGGTGAAAATCTGTCTGTTTTGAAATTTGTTTTCAGATTTTCTCCTAGTGCACAAATCTTTATTTACAAGAGGCTTCTGATTAGCAGTAGCAGAAAATATTTCAACAATCACGAATTGTGAAATGCCAATTCATAATATGAATGGCTACATCCAATATAATTATTACTGACTAGAAAGTGAGATGTGGTAGTTTACAATGTTTCTCTATTTCTACAAGTAACATCACACCTGTGCACGCAGCTATGATTCCGCAACTTTAGCAATGATTAAATCACAGAAACATCAGAGACTTGCAGATCCGTTACAGCCATTCTGGTGTCATGATTCATAACAATTGCACTTAGTTGTGCTAAAGAGCATTGTTTTCGGTAAAGTAAGTATAGCTTCAGTAAGTTTGTGAAGCTGTTAGTATCTAGGAAGGGACCCTTAGCCGAAGCTACCCATCAAATAGCCATAGCTCCAGCTCTGACTTCCAAATTTTAAATCGAGCTCCAGCCCCTAAATTTTAATGTGAGCTCTGACTTTCACAGCTTTGGTTTTCACTAGTCTACACTGAAACTTTTGCCTTAAGTAGTTAACTAACGGCAAACCCTCACATTTTTCAAAATTGTTTTAGATGGTTTGTATGAACCGCACCTGCGCAATCGTGCGGCTCATTCTATAGTGCAATGCTTCTTGTCCACCAAATCCTTTGGCTTGGTCTGTTATCCAGAAGGAAAGTTGTAGAATATTGTGCATTTCTTTTCCTCAGATCCAGTTGTCAAGCTTGTGGAAAGTGAATTGGAAATTGAGAAGTTTTTTGCTGAGCATGAGTTGCGTCTAGACAATGTTCACATTGCCCAAAAATCTTTCACCCACGTTGCAAGAAAACTGAATGCAATTTTGCATAGTCAAAATGAAGATTCAATGGTATGTATGTGCCAAGAAATATGACATACTGTTAATCATGTAAGACAGGTAGTATATGTTATCCTGAACAAATTTTTTCATGCATATTATTCTTCATTTCTAACAACTAGCTCAACTGATATGAAAGATCACTAAGATTGTTTCAGCAAGTTTTTATGATATATTTTCTGCTTATGAATTTGTGTGACTGAAATGCCAATTCGTGGTATGAACTAACAAACTGAACAAATTCGTGAGATGTATGAAGGGTATATAGTTATTTGACATGTATCATTGAACTGTTACATATATACTGTACTTGGTTTTTGCGGTTTAAATATATCCCATTAATCTGACATTGAACACCGTATGTTTTTATGGCCAAGCTTAAGGACTTTTTGAAAACCTCATTCATTCATTTTCATATCTGCTTTTCTATTAGGAGGACCATGAGGGCAGCAGCAGCCCTAGGAGGTCTCCAAATACCTCTTGGTTTTAATCAAACTCTGATAGCTCTGTTGGCTCCATACCAAGTCAGGACCAAGCCGGGTTGGAGATGTGATTACATCACCTAGTCTGTGATCAACCGCTTGGCTGCTTCCTTGTGTTTCCTAGCCAGCAGGACTCACCTTGTAATTCTTTCAGTGTTTTAAACTTCATGTACGTGTATTACTGGATACTGATACAGTGCATCCTCGATTTTTCGGCCCCCGATTAACTGGCCCCTCGATTAACCGGCCAGGTTCAACAGGGAGGTACATTCAATTATTTAGCCTAAAATCTACACGTTTTACAGTGAAAAAAAAAACTAGAAAGCCAACAAACAATGTTGTCAAGAAGCTCGTTTCTTATTTTGTAAGTTTATAATATTACGTAAGTTTATATGTATCTTTTCTCTTTAGGTTCTTTTAAGTGTGGTGTAGGTGGTGGACGGTGGGCACCCTACGATAGATACTTTTCTTATCCAGCCAAGATTTTGGAAAAAGGTTGCCCAACATGGCCAGATAATCGAGGATGCACTGTATTTTGAATTTCAACTTTGATGTCCCAAATTTTTTCATGTGTATTGCTCAAAGGTTTTTCAGCTTTGCACAAAATGCATTGTTTTAAGGGTGAAGTGTTATGCTGTTACTTAAATTTTTCTTTTACTTTTCACATTCTCATTCACATGACAAGAGCTGCACAAACAATTGAAGGTGGTTGCATGTTGATAACATGTGTGGTTAGATTCAAGATTCTTGCAAGAATCCACATTGTTTTCTACCCAAGTAGAAACTGTAAGTTTTTCAGCTACCCAGCGAGAGCGACAATGCTTGAACTGTGTTTGGCTTACCACAGTTTCGAATTAGGAATAGGAGTTTAGTTGTAGCTAAAATATATTAGCATGGAATGTAGCATGCATTTGACTTCTAGCCTGGTAATTCTGAAATTACCTGAGCTTATGTGCTGTTTTTACCTTGTCACTTTGCCTTAGTTGGAGATGAAGTTCCTTTGTCTGCCTTGAATCTTTGGAATAGTGGAACGTGAAGGCACAATATGTCTTGAGGTGTGATCTGTAAATGGCCTATTCCTCAGCAATCGCCACATCGTTTTTTTTGGATACTGTTTTCAAACTTCACTGCGGCAGCTCCTTTGCTGCGGGCTCTATGCTGAGCTAGCAATTTGAGACACAACTCCAAGTGATCCAATATCTTGCCCACAACTTGAATGAAGTTTTATTGAAAAGACAGTGGAATCAAAAGTATAAAGAGCGAAATTTTTTTTCCAGAGCAATAACCAACAATGTAAACAAAGGTGGCAATATGCAATACAATAGAAATCGCCTAACCAAGTTCGGATAAATGAGGTCTGTCTATATTGCTACATTATCACAATGAAGAAATGAATATTTGTTTTTTTTTCTAATTTCAGCCTTTGTTGCAGTTGACAAAGACTTCTTTTTCCACTACGTCAGGTGCACAATCTATGACCGTATGGCCTTCGACAGTAATTTATGTGGCTGTGCGCATGTCATTTAAAGTATTAGTTATGGCAGCCATGCATTAATAAAAAATATTTGTCTGGTGTATTAAGATGCTTAGTAGAAAGACGGCCAAACAGACATGTGGAAGCAGGCTAGGTGCAGTGTGTGAAGCGGAACAGAAGCAACACACAAAATTTTTTTTTTTAGTTTGGCTCACTGGCAGTCATAATTTGTAAAAATATACCTAATGTGGCCAGCAACAGTGAAAAGGTTGTGCGTCCCTGCAGTACATGAAATGCTAACATTCTCATATTTTTCTCATGGTGGTAGATGTGAAGAAATAATGTATGATCCTTATACCGGGGTTTTCCGGAAGGCCACCCAGTCTTTAGTCCACCCATGGGCACTTATTTTAGGAGGGCGTTTATATGGTGCTAAGATTTCAGTTGAATACTATTTGTACCTGTTCCCTTACATGGTACGTCCGATGTTATACAGAGTTTGAAAACTATTTAGAGAGACACAGGCTATATGCAATTGCCGTATAACAGCCCGGGCGGTTATTTGGTCCACGTCTTATTTTCTCAATTTGTCTATTTTCCTATTAACGGCCCTGGGCGGCCTTCCGGAAAACCCCAATATTAGAAATTGCATCTGTTATCTAAAGTAACCAACTCATTTGTGTGATTTAGCAAGTATTCTGCCAGCTGTGATACGCCTGTTCATGGGCCATATTGTGAGATGCCTTGTTTGAAACCATCTTCTCCTGTGCAAAATTTGACTTCTATTTCAGGGCATGGGGGGAAATTTGCTTGATACTTCTTAAACTGTTTTTTTTTTTCACTGAGACATTTTGGTTATTTATTGGAAATAGCTTAAAAACCTTCTTACAAGCTTTTCATTTAAGGACATTTTTGTTTGACTGAATAAGGCATTATGACCGAATTGATTTAATTTTTTTTGGCCGTTCAAAAAATATGCTCAATGACTGAAAGATCACCGAAAAAAATTATGGACAACATTATCTGGCATTAACTTTTGAAGTTATTGACAAAGAGCAAAATGCTGTTTCTTCCATAACACAAGGCGTGTGACTAAAAACAGAGCAGAAATTCTTTTCACTTTAAAACTTCCACAAACTATTCCACTTTTCTGTATCAGGTGAATGTGTTTGTGGAGGCATCGATTCTGCTTGCCAAGATCCAGTATGCTCAAGGCAATTTGTCGTCATGTTCCAAGCTGTTTGATGCTGTCAACCTACAGCCGCTTCTGGCATCACGTCCCAGAGCATACATGTTGAGGATGCTTGCTGAAGCTTTCTCCGTGAAAGGTTAAAGTTGCCTCTTTTATACCAGCCGTATCGTTTGCATGATCATTCTGTGGCCATTGACTACTGTTTATTTTCTCTGGCAATCCACAGCGCGCTATGGAGGGTGTAACAAATGGATCTCCGTTACGATTGTTTTTCTGTGCGTGTATGTGTGTATGTTGGGGTGGGACTGAAGATCAGGAAAAGCAATTCACCAATAATTGCAGCCACCTCGCCAGTGCTTGCACCTATGCCCGGCAACGCTTGACCAAGTAACTGCTGTAAAGCCAAACCACATGTGGGTCATTGGCGTGGGTGCGGCTAGCCTTCCCCGACTTGCTTCAAGTGAGAAAGAGTCGTTCCTGAACTTAACGATTCGCACACTTCGAAATAACGCAAGTAAAATAAGTTGCGTTTCACGGTGACCTCACTCGCCCGACACGCACCGAATGGTCAAGGGATGTTAGTGGCGTATGGTGTCAACAATTGAAAGCAAATTAAGAAAAAAGATGGTGGTTGATTCGACTGCGTCACTTCCGGTGGAGACAAAGTGTTTTGCGTATAACAGGTGCAGTTACTGCTCTCGAAGTACGAACACAGCGAATATTGACTTAGTTACTAATATCAGCATCTTCAATTCTTCTGAAATTCAACACAGGTCTTTGCTTGGAACAACTGTCACAGACGACACATCGAAAAGGAGACCAGCCACCAGTCCAAATGTACGAGATGGCTGGCAATTGTCTTATGCTTTATTTGGCAGATCGCGCTAAGGTTAGTCGCTCTCACTGCATGATCCGTCTGGATGCAAGGCTAAATTCAAGACCTTAACCATGCGGCGGTCTGTCACTGTCTAGCTCAGTGTTTCCCAACCTTTTTCGACCAAGCTCCACATGATCATCTCAAGTCGAAATGCACATATAAATTTTTGTGACTTCTTACCGGACGCCCAAAATTCTCCAACAAAGCTCATTTCCAAATTGCCGCCCTAAAATATCAAATATCCCCATTGCGGGGTGTACAACCAGCCTTAAGAACCACTGGTCTAGATGTTAATTGCTGTGTTGAACTTAGATTAGTTTCTCGTTCGTCAGGGCCAACACCAAAATTTCGATCACGAAGACGTCTTGATTAGTTCGATTGTGGAAAATGCAGTTCAACGTGTTGCCCTCGAGCACCTTAGAAACAAGTGAGTTTCGTCTTGCTTCCAAGATGCAATTAAACTGTTTGCGCAATGCCTTTAAATGTCGAATAATTGTACACAGAGATCTCTGGAAAGGCGTCGGTTTTCTTCGAAGATTTTTAGAAGCTTTGCAGTCACACCCATCTAACCTGCGTCAGGTAAGAGCAGGGCGTAACCATAGACCGAAAACCTCTTGCGGTTGTGTCTTGAATTCTTTGGTGTCGGATTCGATCCTAGCCAGGTTGTTGGAGTTTCACGTTGTCGATCTTCGTTTCCATCGTGATTCAGGCGCCGCCATTGTAGCGGTTGGTCATATTACCGCTAACTTTCCTTATAAATTTCGTGCAACACAATGCAGCTTTCCAGGCTGCCTGGTAACCAAACCCTTTGCAAGCATTCAAATCGTAGAGGCTCGGAAAACATGTGCGGAGTCGGACGTTAGTTATAAGCCAAATACATCGCAAAGAGAACGTAGCTTTTGAGGTTGACCACCCAACCGAAAGAACCATCAACCATGCAAACGAAAGCTTTGATTTGCTCGTTTTCATCACCGTGGCCTCGACGCGCTGTAGGCAGGGATGGGCATTTTAGAATATTGAATCCGTTTCTAAAACGTCAATTTCTTTTAGAGCATTTGGAACCGAAGTGTTGATCATCACCAGACGGAGATAAAAATAAAGCAAGGCCGGACCCATCTGTTATGACTTTTTCAACATGTTGTTGTGTAGAAGCGTTTATTTATCCCCTTCTTACTATGAATGCAGTATGTGGCCATTTGCGATCACATTTGATGGGAAACGTTGCTGAACATTATGCATTGCAATAAGAATAAGCTATGAACTTGTCATTTCCGTTGAACAAATATGAAGCAACGTATTTTCGTTGAAAGGGTACAAAAAACACGTTGGAGCTGAAAGTTTTAAGAATCTGGAAAACGTGTTCCAGAGTAGCTTCGAAATTCTGGATTCGCTTTTATTAACTCTAGGACCATTCCAGAAAAATTTAATTCCTCTGGAATGCCCATACCAGCTGTAAGTCACCTGTGTGCTTTGCCTGATCTCATCCTGAAGTAAAATTAGCGTTTCGGGGGCAGCCTGGTTGCTTTAAACATTGTCAGCGCCGTAGCGCTTTAACTATGACTTTCCCGTGCTGTATTGTATAACGTCTTCACTCCCACACGCGACGCACTAGACTTAAGCGTAGCATCGCAGTGAAGTAGTGACCGAACAAGTTGGAACCATGCGTATGGGGCGCCGTTCGTAAAAATATTATATCTGACAGATTTAGCACAAAAACTGCTATCTCTGCGCATATTGAGCTATCTCTGCGCAGAGATAGCTATCTCTGTACGCATTTAGATATCTCTGTGCAGAGATAGCTATCTCTGCGCGCATTTTGCTATCTCTGCACATATAAAGCTAAATCTGCATGCATATATAGCGCGGAAGCATGTCGGAGGAAAACATGGTATCCTGACTGAAGAAAAACTTTGTGTTCTGTTTCAGTAATCCAGACAAAAGATGGCTACTGCAAGGTATGAATTCCTTGGCGTCATATAAAGCTAGGAGTTTCATGTCTAAATTATACTGGTTTGATAACGAGATTGGTTTGTACAGACGATGGGCTACAGTAAACTTGTGGTGGTGGTCTCAGTGTTAGTGCCATTTTTTGCTTAAAGTTTCAATGTGGATCTTGTCAAGTCTG
>Ga0210059_1004666_pt1 | contig 22146 bp, 12 predicted proteins | sample Ectturendosymbi2_FD_188042 | JGI IMG/M metagenome (GOLD analysis project Ga0210059, IMG submission 188042) | Ecteinascidia turbinata endosymbiont from Florida, USA - Sample 2 (SPAdes) (version 2) | ecosystem: Host-associated > Tunicates > Ascidians > Unclassified | place: Key West, Florida...
AGTCGAATTCATTCTGAGCTTGACATCTTTGTGTGTGTGTGCGTGCAAGTGTTTCTGGAGCGAACCGGTGGAGTTTTGCGTGGTTGTGCTTTTGTCCTTCTTGCTCGAAAACTGTTTTCGTATAACGATCCGCTGAGCTGCTGCTCTAGCGAAGTTTAATTTCAAACGCCTGTCAACGAACTTAAAGTGATGAAAGTTTTCTCAACAGCCTAGCTTTGGCTTGATCGCTTAGAATTACAGGTCACGTTGTTGGGTGATAAGACGGTGCTCAGAAGACTATGAAATTGACCGACAAATTTGCAACTTGTCGATGTTGCTTTAAACGAACACGGTTCCAGGAAAATATTTTAGTTCCTCCCAAAAGTCTCATACATTGTTTTCTTGACCGATGTACAGTTGAAAAAACGCTTGTCACTTGGAAGAAGTGTTCTTCATTTTCCGAGGTGAATCAAACAATTTTGCGTTCCATTAATGTCATCGACAATTTTTGAAATTTCTCTTGCAGTAGCGCCCTATCGTAGAAGCGCTTTTTAGTGATATTTTCTGCTTGAGTTGGAAGCAACGCATTTTGGCGTTTACCCTATATAGTTGCAGATCCGATCATTGCAAAATCTAACATTAGAGTGTCTCTGGGTGGTCATTCGAAAGCCCCTAATTTAATTTTTTAAAAATATTTTTGATGTTTTGAAACAGACACGAAGTCTATAGAGTACAAGCACACACAGTATGCGCAACTCAGATTTATATAAACAAACACAACAGAACGTTTTATAACGGCGTTGGAGGTAGAACCACAGAATTACAGACCCTTTCTTAACACTATTTTTTGCTAGCCCGTAACACTTGGTACAGCTTAGTCCAACCCTGGTCAAGGCCAGGTAAAGTACAAATGTGTTGTGGCATTCACACGTCCTCAAAGACACACCGTAATATCCGAGCACTCAGTCACAAAGTAAAATGCGATTGTAGTGTCCAAAGAATAAGGAATATAAAAAATCTGGCTGCATCAAAGCGCGCAACCAGACGTTGTTGGACTTTCTGCATTGTTCAAGAAACAGGTATGCCTTGTTTCTCAAAAAGGTCTCGAAGGCAGTGACGTAACTGACGGAGAGGCAAGGGGGCGATCCGCCCCACCTGGCAAACTAAACGTAAAAACTGGCCCCACTTTAGCTGAATTTTGGTGTTTAGTATTCTTTTGATTTTCAGTAGGTTGTTCGTTTTGTTTTTTTGAGGTGCTTTCGTTTTTCATTTAGATAGTATAGACATCTACGATATTCGGATTCACTATTATTTCGTAACTTTTTTTGAACGTGTTTTTTAGTGAGTTCCCCTGCTGTGGCCAGTGGGCCCCTTCAGCCACGTTTTGCACCCCATGGCTCAAACCTCTAGTTATGCCACTGCTCAAAGGTAGGAATGTTACATTGAACCTGATGACTACTAACACTCTCTCGCCACGGCAGGTTATATCGAGCTCTGCACCTAAAATTATAGGCCACAAGCAAATCTCTGCATGCATGCCTTCCTGAAATCACACCATTATTGTGATGCTGCATATATGGACATAGAGAAGGAACGAAAAAGTATTGCTGCACAATATTGATATCGCAGTCGTTTGAACGTCTTAGCCATCTGAAAGCTCGGTATTCAGTACAATGCCCAGATATTTGTTTTGGTTGACAGATTTTACACTTTGTCCACAGAGTGTCAGTAACGGGGTGACCGTGCTTCTAAAACTACGAAGTGGCAGAGGTGTCCGTAGTCGCCAACAACTGAAAACGGTCATTTTGAGCGCTGAAACATTTGTCATTAGTAGTTTTTGTTTAGAGGTTTACAGCATGCCGACAATGCTTTTGGAAACCCAAAATTGTTTTCACCTAGCTTTCAATGGCATACAGTAAATCAATACACGCATTAATGAGTTTTATGAGTGACATGACATCTACTCATTAATCATTGCGCACGTAACACATTTGACCAAGCTCTTGGGAGTTCTTTGTCACACAAGTTTTCGTACATTCATGAGAGCATTCCTTTGTCATATTTTATTTGCAGTTTGCAGCCACGTGACACGTGACACTGCATGGTTTCGCTTTACAGTTTTCAAACTGCATGGTGCTGCTCGACATCTGTTCAAATGCACCTCTTTTGTCTCTTCATACTGAAGTGTGATTGTGTTTGCGTTCATTAACCAGTTTCAATATGAAACCTTTTCTTGATGTGAACCTCCTGCTTTTTTTGTGAAGCGCAAACGCCTCGATTAAGGCCAAACCAACATATCGCAAACGATAACAACAAAAATAACATATTTATTTTTGTGGACTTAACGCTAGTATACTTGTCAATACAGACAAAGTAAGGTCGGGAGGCGGAGAAAAGTCACTCCGGTCATCCCGTCTGCCACCACCCAATAAACTGGCCATAGGTGATTTTCTGATTTCATTGATTACTGTGGATCCACAGCTATATTTGATCTAGTACATCTACTTCGCATCCACATTTATCGCGATACTGAAGTGCTTCTGGATTCGTTTTTCTAACAAATCAATGCCAACGGATGAATAACAATAGCTTTGAACACACACAGTTTTCTTCGGCTTGATTTGGAAGATTGTCAGCTTGGCTATAGCAAATAGCAAACACCTGTGTGTATGAATTGCACCTGGCCACACACTTCACAAAACTTACTTAAACTTTATTTGATGTGATGCCTATTCAAATATAATATTCAAAACCAGCATTCATAAACATTCAGTTCATTTGGTGATTTCTCTTTCTTCATTACAATTCTATTGGCTGTGCTCATCGGATTTCAAATAAGCCACTGGTTGATTGCAATTAAACACTGCAGGAGCAATGGCATTGTTTGATGAACTTGATACTACTAGATTTAATCTAATCTTCGCAGCTCAAACCCTCTTCCGAAACAGATAGCAATCCAATCAGCAGCATTGATATTATAGTCGCTGCTTCCTCTTGTATTTTCTATTTCGTGTGAAGTCAGCATGTGCAGCGCTTATTCTGTGTTAAAACATTTTGGTCATGACGACATTATTTTGACATTTCTGCACGCTGCAGCCAGTGGCGTATCCAGCCCAAAATTTATTTTTTGGGGCCAAAATTATTGATTTTAGGCTAACGACAGTATTTTGCATGGGATACTGCCTCTCAAAGCACGAAATGACCAGAAATTCTAAACATTTTTGGGGGCATGGGCCTGTTTCCCCCCCCTTGGCTACGCCCATGGCTACAGCTGCTACACAACAAAATGTAAACCAACTGATCGACACTGACAAACGCATTGTTCCACAGCTTCTATTTTCGCTAATTTTTGCTGCTTAATATTTGGCATGTTTCACAGATGAAAGCCGGAAAAAACTAAATCGTGCGGACGATTTTCTTAAAACGTTTTTATAAAGTCTGTGTTGTCTTTTCAGCTCGTTTTCATACCTCGTTACTGAGATCAAGAGCATTTTTCTACGTTTTTCTACAAGATCAAAATGAATGTTTTAGTCTTGTTAAGGTAATGCGATCCTGAGAGATTTTAATGGGCGGAGATTTATACATATTCAGAAGCAAAATTTAGGAAAAGTCAAGGCGTTTATCTGCGATTGACGTTGGTTTCATTGTTTGAATGTTTCCGGAAATTTTGCATCGGGACGCAGTTTCTCACTTGGATGTTGCTTCTTTGAAGAGTTAGAAAAAAAATTAGTGGATTCAAAAAATCGTTTGACATCTCTTATATTTTTCAGGAATTTTATAGTTTTTCTATCACATTTGCTATTAGCATTATTACATGTAACAACACTGCTCATCCAAAGTCCGAACCACACTCGAACAAATTCGAACTTGTTTCTCATATCTCTGCAGGAATCCCAAAAACCCGGCACGATTTCCAACTCTGGTTTGAATTAATTTGTGCTATAATGTTTGATTACTCTCCGTTTCGACATTCAACTCGACTATCAAAAACCTCATCGAATGATACCTTTAGCAATGCAACAAGCAAAGATAGGTATAAAAAGGAAAATGTCTATTCCAGTATAAGGTACGTTCTTTATTTAAGATGTGCAAAAGACTTTCGTATGTCTATCGCTTGCCACCAAGGATGATGGTGAATGATTTTATAAATATTTAACATACTATACAGCTAATCTAGATTGAAACAGAGCATCTTGGATGATAACGTACAGTACGTTGCTTGCAAAATCATAAAAGTTGGATGTGTGCCTCCCATTGTGTTAGAAAGTTTCTGGTGATTCATCATCACCGCATTGACGGCAATTTCGCTGTTTGCGTGTTTATGTTTGAAGCAAACGAACCGTTGTTTGCGCTTGCATTGGCAAGTTACGCTCTGAAGATCTAAGACAATTTAAAGGTATTTGCAAAGAAGTTTTTCAAAATCTAGGTTTTTGATGTATGGGCAGTAAAAATATCTTATATCTCAAAATTGTGTAGGGAACAAGAAAACCTCGAAGTAGTGGTACTTGATTGCTTTCTTTGTAATAGAAAAGTTTCAAAATAACACAGTTTGCATTACCGTTTTTACAAAATTTGATTTAAAATCATTATTTTTGCCTTCTACAGATGTACAAACGGTTATCAAGTAGAACACGAAATAATACAATCGAACTTTCTTGATCTGGATTTGGATCAAATACAAGAATTCATGCGAAGAGTAGGATTTCCAGAGCAATTTGTTCAAGAATATGAAGGAGTTCGTTTGTCACATTCATTGAAAGATTTACGTATAGAATGGACAAAAGGTGAACGTTTCGAAGTGGTAATTTTGAAGTTTTTTGCTTAGATTTCTTTTGCATGTTTGACGCCAGATTTTGTTGGCAATTCTGTCAATAGAAAAATATTTGGAAGATTTTCCAATTTCGGAGTATGATTTAAATTAATCAGCACAAAATTCAACGAAAATTCTGTGCGTTGCACTACGTTGAAACATTTAGTCAAAACTATGTATTTTGAGGTCTGACGAACTTAGTAATTTTATTTAAATCAATCCTTAACTGTTAAAAGTTTTCAATTTTTTTATAGTCATGATTCAGTTCTGCTCTTATTTTTCACATCAACTAACGTGAGTAACAATTCAATTAGCTTTAAAAATGCTCGAGTTATTCGCAACCTTACAACCAGCTGTTTTAGCAAACACTTGAATAAAAGCATTGTTGCCATGAAACTGCTTCTTATAAATTTCACCAGGTGCAGTAGATAAATAACATTGGTTGGCATTGAGAGCGAATAGCCATTAGCCAGTGGCAATAACATGTAATAATGGAAAGCTGTAGGATGTAGGTTTATGTCAGCATATTTGAAACGAATTAACTTGAAGTATTAGATTGCACGATGGCCTTCGTTCGTATTATACACAGAATCATTTTTGCGTTTGCTACAGGTTATATGTCGTTCAATTCGAACGTAACAGAGGATTACACTCCCAGCCTGGTATACGTCTTAATTTTGTGCAAACTGGCTGCGACACCTCGTACGTTTTTGTACGCACACTGTGCTGTTTAATACTTCACCTCAAATTTATCAAACAACAAGCCCAATCAGATAGTCAAAGCAATCTCATGACTACAATGTAGTTTCTGATGTCAAAACTAGAAAATACGTTATGATGCGCCATACGTTACGCTACAAAGGCAAATATCCGTGCAAAAATTTTCCATAGTTCTATAGAAAAGGTCAAGTAATCCAGGAAATTTAGGTCATAAAGGTAATTTCTTAACTTAGCCATTTCATCTGGAATGTAACAACTTGGAATGTCAGCTTATCGTTTTATCAAAACACAAAAATGGTACATTTGTTTTTGTATCAAAACAAAAAACTTGAAATTATTTCCAAATATAAGGCTCCATAAAGGTGATCGAATCAATCAGCGAATGTTTAATACAAATCTATTTTACCTAATTTACCTAATTTTACGCATCTTTATTTCTGAAAAGCGGTTATGAGTGGAATGATGAAATCCTAAAAAATTGAAGAAAGCACGCGAACTGTAGTTTCAGAGTAGTTTTAGACGCAGGCTGCAACTACAGTTCTGGTCTTGATGAAGCTGAAAAGCAAACTGACGTCGGTTACGGAACAACGACAATTATTTATTTACATGGTGTTTGTTAATGGCGTTTTATAACTACAGTGTTCTTGTAGCGCCACAGCTGAGTTTGTTCAATGTCTGGTTTCGTTTGACTCGGTTTGTTTTTGTGTTCTGGATGTGTTCCCTGCAGCTCTTCCGCGCACCGTGCGCCTGGTGAGAAGGCTACAGTACCAATTTACAAGGTCTTGGTAAGGACTGTGGTTACAGCCACAATACAAAAGAAGTAGTCGCCACCCAGAACAATGCAATCAATAAACCAACTTTGTTGCACGACGAGACAAGCGGTTCCTAGGCCAAAGGAATCTTGCAGGGCCAAAGTGTTATGGAAAGATCTGATGATATAGCATTCGGATATAACTGATAACGTCGTATCTCTTGAAACAGTGAACAATTTCTCACTTGATCGTATTTCAACATTGAAAGTAATGTATTAAGCGATAGTTAGCTATGTTTTTTTATTCTTGTTTTTACTCTGATTTTTGAACCTATTTTCTGTAAATATTTCACGTACGTTTTTACATACGCTTTGTTTCTAGGTTAAGATTTTTACATATTATTGGCGTGTGCGAAAGTTGCCAGACTTTCACTACTGCTCAAATCAAAAACATCATTCATGTTCATCGGAACAGTGTCCTTGTTAACAGTACATTTTCTAGCTTTCCAAAAATATGGGCCCTTTCCATTTAGTCGGAAATTTAAAAATATTTCATGTATTTCAGATATACCGGAGTCTAGAAATAGGAATATGGGTGATAAAACAATTATGAAACGATCTTGTAACACAGGATTATTTGAAAAAAGTAAGGATTTGTGTTGTTTTCTATTTTTTAATTTGCATTTTGTAACTGTCTGAATAGTTAGGAAGAGCGTGCCCACAGATTTTTTCATACGTTGAGGATTTAAAACGTTTTCATGTGCGTGCCTCTTGTAGAAAACACAATTTTAACCGAAAAGATTAAACCTAATTTCAAAGTTAACTGAAATTACACATTTGGGAAAAGTCGCCGACAAACGTTTCTATTCATATTGAAATACTAATACCACCGTTAGCATTTGTCAGAGACTTCCTTGGGAGCAACTATTGTCCTTTAAAAGACTATTTTGCAAAACTTTTTTCTAAACCTGATAAGTTGCAAAAAAACGGATGAAAAAGTAAAAATCACTGCTATTAAGAAAATGTTTTTTCGATTCTGGAACTACCGACCAACCATCCATCTATTTCAATTGTCTCAATGTTCCCATTTTTGCACATTTTTGAATAATTTTGCAGCTATGAAGATGATTCATAGTCAAGCAAATTTTGTTGGATGCATGTGAATTCATGTCTGTTTTATCACTTGTACTAAATTTGAGATTTGAAAATTTTTCGACAGCAGCAGGCTATGATTTCGAGTGAACCCTGACCAATAGAAGTTGTTTTCACTAAACAACGTATCTCATTATCATAATCTTCATTTATGTAAGCTTTTGTAAGGCTTGTTTTTACTGTATGCGAAAACGCTGCACACCAGTTATCGCGGTAACACGCAGTTAGCTGTTTTTCATCATACGAGACGCAATCATTCATCGTACGAGATGCTGCTATCACTGGGTCTGCAGGGGGAGGGGGAAAACGGGCATTTGCCCCACTGGAAATTTGGACCAAGAACCAAAAGCTTCTAAAAAACCTGAAGTCAGAAGCTCATTTCCGACTACTTGATTTAACTCAGGGGTGCACAAACTGCGGCTGTACGGAGTGTATGCGGCCTTCGATAAAAGTTCATGCGGCCGTGCGCATGTAATTTGAAACATAAATCATGGCAGCTATGCATTAATACGAACTCTTTGTCTACTGCATGAAGACACTTAGTGGAAAGTTGGCCAAACAGACGTGTGGAAGCAGGCTAGGCTCAGTGTGTGGGAGCAGAACAGAGGCAATGCAGAAAAATACTAATATATTTAACGCACTGGCGGCCGTAATTCGTAAACTAAAAGTAATGCGGCAGTCAATAGCGGAACGGTTGTGCAGCCTTGATTTAACTCTTGTATTGGCAGTTCATTTGCCGATATGACATTCATACTGCACTAAAGCCAGGTTCACTATTCTGGCTTCAGGCGGTGATGAGGTTGCAGTTCACTCCGCTCTTTTTCCTGCAGAGGCAAGTCGCGAAACTGGCACGCGGATTGTATTATGTCGTTAGTCTTTATTGCGTAACAATAACATGGCAACAAATCTTCAAAGGTTCACTTCAAACAATGGTAGAAGTGAAGGCGTTTTGCCGCATGTGGCTGTTGAACACAGACATTTTGGCACGTAATGCAGCGAGACAGCGACTACTGCTAGCGCAAAGGCACGTGATTTGATACTGTGTGAAGAAAAGCATGGGTGAATCTGTAGCAATTCTTCCACAAGTTTAAATTTATTTGTTAGTGTGAGACTGTGAGTGTGAAAAATGTGCCTGAACTGAGTGAATAGCTTAGTCCAGTGTTTCCCAACCTATTAAGGTTTGCGGCACCCTGCAGGAGAGAAATATAATTTGCGGCACCCAGTGGCGAACCCATAGCAACTTGCTTCAAAGCTTGATGTCATTTTGAAATTGTACTTTTAATGATATGTGGAAAATCGTATTTACTCACGGCACCCCTGAGTGTTGTAAATGACACCTTAGGGTGCCGCGGCGCCCCGGTGTGGATCCACTGGCTTAATCAAACTACTCTTATGCAGACTTCTTTCCACCATTGGCGTAACTGTATAGAACAGTGGTTTTGAGCCACTGTCCTGAGAGCCGCATACGGCCCCAATCACATTTTGTGCGGCCCTCAGCAGTCTTTCAATAAGAATAACACATCTAATATTTTGTGCAACAGACTTTGTTCTGCTATAAAACAAAACATGTCAATTGACTTGTGTTGAAATTTTTTTAGTACGGCTCTCTAATAAAGTCGTATGTCTGGATTTGGCTCGCTTCAGAAAATAGTTGAGAACCACTGCATAAAGGTATGAGCCAGGGGGTAAGGGTAGATGAAGGGGCCCGCTTGCCACTGTACGATGCCCACTAGCCAACACTAAGAAAAAACTTGAGAAATGATGGTGAATCCAAAGGTGGATTGCTATACTAATTCCCTACATAACCGGAAAATACTCAGATCTATCTATTTGTTTATCTATTTAAAGACAATCTTGCTACAGGCGGTGGCCTGACTGGTGCAATCTTGTCGTGCCACGGCGAGCTCTCAAAATACAGCGTGAGTGAATTAAAAAAACATAAAGAAAACGCAAAACGAATGCACTGTGTTACTAGAATCTATTATAGCATTTCAGAAATTCGTCAATAGCGTTAAAAACAGCTACTGAAACGGAAGTCGGCGCATCAGGCACACCATATAAATATAATCGCAACAAATCGGTTTTTAACGCTGTTGGCGAATTTCTGAAAAAAACTACTGTATTGAACACAACAAAAAAACAACGTACTGAAAACCAAAAGAATTTTAAGCTAAGAGGGGGCCCAATTTTACATTTAGCTTGCCGGGTGGGGCCATTCGCCCCTCTGGCCTCCCATCAGTCAGTTATGCCCATAACCAGCTTGCGACACCAGGGGTGGCGAAGAGGTTTCCGTGAGGGGCCCAAGTTTTTAAAACTATGTCCTATAGTTTTCAACTATGCCGGGCAAAAAATTTTGCATTAACCCCTGCTGGTTGCGGGCCTGTATGCCACTGCTTTTCACGCAGTATGAAACCACGTCGCTTGTTAGAAAACGTCTATGTAGGCTTGTGGAATACGTCTTGATCATTGAGGCTTATTTCTCACTTGCGAGTACTGAGTGCAATGCTACATTTGCTGTGGCAACTTTTCATAGTTCATTGCTCAATTTTTTTAAAGCCTCCGTGGTATTCTAACTTGAGTCAGTTGTCCGATAGTCCTGTCAGCATAGTCTACTTGTCCGGCTAATGCATGAGCGTTACCCGTGAAAAATCAGCAAGACAAGCAAGCTTTTTTCGATAGGGCGATTAATCGCTTTGGATGAGATTCCAGAAGTTTGCTGCTCTTGTTTCTAAGTGACGCTGATAAGTAGGGCAACCACAAGTCAATGAAGTCAAAAATTTTCTTCCTTTTTTAAACTTTATGAAACGGCCACAAACCAAATTTCGCACTCATGCCATAAGACTCTCAAGTTATTAGGTCAAAAAAGTCAATTTTTCTTTAGGTCAAATTTTACTTGCAGCACAGCGTTTTTCTCTTTAATAATACTTTATTGAAACTACAACAACAGACCTTGATGTGATTTGCAAGTTTAGCTGCAATTCTGTAATAATAATGGGTTTGTCGCGATTTCTAACGTAATAATGTTGTTTTGCCCACTACTGTAGGCTAAGCGTGGTAAGGCAAGAAACGTAGTCTTGCAGTGCTTGGCTTGGTAATCTCAATCATGGGCGTCGGTTTGGCCCTCCTCTGGATTTTGAAATTTTCACCAAAACAACGTTGTTTTTACAGTTTTGAGTGGGAAAAAACAAATTTCACCACTTTTGGCCCCCCCTGGAAATATTTTGGAAAAATCCACTAGTGGCCCCCCTGGAAAAAATCCTTCCGACGCCCATGTGCTCAATCCATTATGTATACAGTGTTTCAACTTTATGATGTTCTCAGGTTTGACTCTACTGTGGTTATTAATGTACTTATCCATATATCATCTCCAAAGTTAAGCAACTAAATTTGCTAAATTTTCGGACAATAGTGCATGAACATGCTTCTGGGAAAACCTCAACACCTAAGGCTGAATTAATTTGTAGTTGGAAACGCAAAAAATTTACAGGTAAAAATGAAGTCAAAATTTACAAATTATAAAGTCAAAATTACAAGTTTTTAGGTCAAAAAATTGGTTGCCCTACTGATAAGTCTTGCTAGGTAAAACAAAGTCATGATTTGTGGTTTCGTTAAAGACCATGGCAATGCTACTGTGAAAAGAAGTACCCTGCTTTGAAAATCTGAAGGATAGTGTATTGTGAAAATCATCGTAATATACCTGGCTTATTGGCTATGGCTGCCAAACAAGTGCATTTTTGTGATTATTGTCGTAACATGGGACATTTTCTTTGTGGTGTAGGCGTTTAGATAAGGTTAAGCGTTTCGTGAACGTACATTTGCATTGCATCGTCAACAAGCTGACAAGGATTAGCAAAATATTGACGTTGTCACCCCCTGGAAAACTTTCTGCGGACGTCCATGGCTGCTATTTATCATGTGAGGTAATAAACCACATCATGTCATGTTTCGAAGCGTCTATAAACGGGAATTCAAAACATCCAGAGCTACGACCGTCAATTCCTTGTAGAGGAGATCGTTTGGCTCGCAGCCTGTCTATGTGACCCGCCCATGCAGACAGACAGACTGACTTTTTCATTTAACATCTGAAAAAATCAGATATCAGGGGAGGAGAATGACTTCAAGTTCTTCGAGTCATCCTCCCCAGCGAAATTCAAGTCGAACTGCACAGAAGACGAGTAAACTCTATAGAATTCTATAGGCTTATATACAAGGTTTTTTAGGGCTTTTTATGAGTTCAAAACGGACCCATAAATTTCTTGTGCGGACCCATAAAATTTGTACTTCCACATTAAATCTGGACAACCACGAAAAGGTTTAGCTGAGTTGAATTGTTGCTTCAATTAATGTCCAAAACCGATTCGCCTCACTGCTTCAATTAATGTCCAAAACCGATTCGCCTCACACCACAATTAATGTCCAAAACCGATTCGCCTCACACCAAATAAGTGGAGTGCAGACAATAGCCTTGCCTATTCATCATAATCATCTCTGTAATCCCATGCAACGCAACAATTAATAATTTGACAGCTTTTACGATATAAACAATTACGCTACGCAGTTTTTTTTTTAGGAAAATGTTAGGTAACCGCTAAGGACCTGTACCGACCCGATTTTTCTGATTCTACAGACCCGATGATATTTTCTCTGATCCTAGAGACCCGAATCGGGTCCCTAAAACGCCTTAAAAACACCCTGACTTTACGTAATAATTAACGCTTTGAATGCCACTGAGTCTGGCGCTTTTCGCAAGCCAAGTCTTTTCTACGGTGTCAAACGTTTTCAGCAAGCCAAGCCTTTTCCAGATTTTATATCTTTACTTTCTTGTGTGGGTATTTTCAGACGATAATGTCACAGCAAAAACGTAAAGCTAGCCATCAAAGAATAAAACAGTATTTTTGTAGTGAGCCTAAACAAAAATTTCTTGCTGTTTGCAAGCCAGAAAGTGCAAAGGCCAGCAGCAGTTACTGCAAAAGTTCTTTCGACTCTGTTGTTCAGCAAGAACAGCATTCAACTGTTGGAATCTCAAAAGCATCATCAGTTCTCGGCTAACAGTCAGTCATAAGCATCTAACAATACGACTTTTCAATCATGGATTAAGCTGAAAGGTTTTGATGAATCTCCACAAATTAATGTGTTCACTCTGTATGCTGAATGATATGTTTTCTGTGCTCAAAGCATCCAGCAGTTACCACCAGCCGAGGAAAGAATCATGATATTTACACTTCAGAGCCTGCCAGGCTTCCACGCCCATACCGTCTGGATAATCATCTCAGCTCAGATCAACTCCAAAAAGCCAATAGCTTGGAAAAAACTCAACGCGTTTCACTATTTCATGCTATTCATCCGGATCGCATTTCAGATAAAGTTAACACGGTAGCTGAGCGCCTTCATCTGATTTACTGCGTTTTGAAAGAACAGATAGCGAATCGAAAAACAGCTTCCTTGCAAAACTTGATGGACCCCATTGGCCATAATGATTGCCTTCGCGACCTCCACCATAACAGTTCTGTGGCAATAACCGAGTCTATTTTGCTCATCTCGGAACATTTGAGTAATCGCATTGTTTCTGATGTAAAGCAAAGCCCATGCTGGGCTAGTATGGTCGATGAGACAACCAATATTGCTTGCAATGTGCTGTTCATTCCACTTGCCACAACCCGTCCAGAGCGACAATTTTCAACTCTTTGCCATTTGAAACCAAGCAACGAAACCGGCTGTTTGATGTAACTCTGAATGCTCTCATAAACGTTTCAATGAACGGTCCAGAAAGTCTTCAATAGAGGGACTTTACGTTTGTGCAGAAGGGCTTGACATTCTAAAAATGGACAAAAACTCCACTGATTTATACTAGTAGTTCATATTTCAATTTGGGGGGTTGGGAGCTTTGTTTGGGGGGCTAAGCTCACCAAAGCCCCCCACGGCAACGAGACTGGGCCAGAGCAGCTCAATGATGAGAGCGTCTTTGAGATTGCTCATGAAATTTGTGACTGAAATGGATAAAAGCAAAGAATAAACGAAGAGTGACATAGCCAGTGCTAAAGATCCTAGAATCTGCACATGACGAGTAAGAAACCGATGCTTTCACTGGTGAACAAGAGCTGTTTAATGAGGTTGAAAGTGAAATATTTGTGTTGAAATATTTTTTAAATACAGTAGTACTAATTGTGCACTGTGACTGCCAATGCTGTAATAAACAATACGTTCAAGAATTATTTTGAACATTTTGCTAAAAATATGCGGCCTTATAAAATTTCTTTGTGTTCCCTTCGACCAAACCTTAAAAAAAACCTGCCTACATACATCTGCAAAGAGGGTGCAGCCATAACCACAGGACATAAGCACAAACAAACAGGACATAAGCACTAACAAGACGCGCTACAACAGAATTACAGCAGACAAGCGGAAAAAGTAAGTGTTTATAATATGTGAGGATGTTCAATTAAAAATTTTTTCTGTAACCGACAGAATCGAAAATATTTGACTAGTTTAAAATCATTTGGAATATCATTCCATATTGTGGGTCCTCGAAAAGATGAGTGACGTCGTTCATTAAGTGTCTTAGCTAGGGGAATTTCATATATTAATTTGAAAGTTTGTCTAGTTTCTCTGATTTTGGTAGTAGCAGAAATGTTGAAACCGTTTATGATATAATCAGGAAACATATTGTGATAAATTTTGAACATATGTTTTGCTAATTCATAATTATAAATATCCTTGATCTGTAGTATCCGTGCTGAATAAAATTGATCTCTAATTGGAATGCGCTCTCTATGATTAAGCTTAAGTAGACTACTGATAGCTCTATTACAGTATTTAACTTTACTAGATCAGCAATACTTGACCAATTGGCCGTAGCCCAATTCAAAATTCCGTAAATTAGATGGGAGTAGACCAGAGAAAAATAAACTATTCTTAACAAATGCACATCAGCAAAAGGTTGGAGTTTAAATAAACGCTGGCTCCACTAGCGATTTGTTTACCTAAATTTTGATAGTGGGAGGTCCACGTTAGTTTAGAGTCAATAAGGATCCCCAGGTATTTAACAGAATCCACTTGGAAGATAGTTTGCTGAGAACAGAATATATTCATACTGTGTCTTTGGCACTTATCACCGAAGAGAATAAAATTGGCATTTTTAAAAGTGGTCGTTAATTTTTTTGTTTGCATCCAGGCTACGATACATGCAGCGGACGTATATTTTTTTTCTTGAAATCTTTTTTCTGTCAATTAATATTTTGAAAACGCTACGTTAATTATTTTCATAATTAGACATCCCGAAACCTTGAAAGTTTTTGTCCATGAAGAACACGTATCTCAGTGACTCTAATTGAGAATCACAAGTTTCGAAAGGATCACACTATTATCCAAATGTTTCAGCATATTTTCTTTCCAGAATATCGACGTATAGCAGCGAGTAACGTTGATTTGTCTGAACTTTATCATGTCATGAAGTCGTGTTTTACAGTGATATTTTGAGCAAATCCTTACTATCCACCTATTCCAAATAAAAAAATAAACGCCTCCATGCGAGGGACTTGAGACCTAGGCTCGCATAACTCGCCACCGAGACCAATACAAAACCAGTCTCAAGATCAGTCCCGAAACCGAGATGAAGTTTTGAAAAACTCCAGCTGGTGCGCAAATGTTTCGTAGAATGATTTGACTTAGAAGTGCACCGTTAACGAAAGCTACGAGTATATAGCCGTGAGGTAATCGGGTTTCTCTCCTTAGGTTTATGGTAATTAAGCTCACAAACTCTTTCAGAATGAATTAAGACCAACGTGGATCAAAAATCTTTTTAATTTCTTTTCAAACTATAATCTGCCAGTTAAAAATATTTCTGTTCAAACAAAATCGAATTTGTTCATCACATGTTCTGCTTCATATACAAGTGACTTTCTTCAGCATTTGACACCGATCCATTTGAACAACAACCACTTGGGTACAAGTCGTTCAAGTTTTTGTAAGAAACGTGGTTAGAGTTCATTAAAACCATCAAAAAATTCTTGCACAACGTGGCTCAGTTCTAACCACATCGAGTCAATAAACTGGGTCAAGTTCTTACTAGTTGGGTTTTCTCGCAGACAGAACTGTGCGAGCCGAGTTCTTTTATGCTGGTAAGATTAGGATTTTTAAATAAAGAACTTTTTTATTGCACCTACAGGAAGTACCACCAGGTTTCTATAGTCGTGGTACTGTTAGATGAGTATTTGTAAAGCCTCACTTGTTTCCAGGGCCTGGTTTTATCTACAAGTCAAGTAGGCGTAAGCTTAGGGCCTCAAGATCCAAGGGTTTTCCAGCAAAACGTTGTAGGCATCTGAGTCAATTGCCGGAACATGATGATTTCAATAAATATCAGTCAACACTTTTTCGCAACTATTCATGACATTTGGTTTTAATTACTGAATCAGATTTCGTCTTGGTAACCCCAGGGTCTTCCATCGGGTTTACATGAATGTCGGGATGATCTGGTGGTCAAGCCACATGTAGACTGTAGTGTCATCATATTCACAGATGCTTTAACTGCGTTTACCGAGTGGTATCGATTTTTACTCACAAAGAACTTGTGATTGTTCCTGCTTGTTATGCAGCATAAGGTAGGCCACTGCAGATACGAATATGCGTAGGGCTAGCGGTAGCCTTTCCAATCCTACAACTAGGCTTAGTAAAATACAACATTATATAGGCCTATCTTCTAATAATAGTGAGGGCGACCGGTTAATTATACTGACTTAATTACAATGCTTGAGCCTGAATCTAAAATAAATTCTGTAGAGACTAGAGAAGGGACTGGTTTATTTTGGGAAGTTTGATCCAGAGAAAGATACAGGATCATTGAAAGTCAAGGTGTAACAACTAATAATATTACAGTGCTTTCTTTTGAGCCTGAGAACAGTAGTTTTGTCTACGTTTTTATAACATAAAGCTCGTTTAATACTTTTAGTTGCAATTTGTTTAGATTGTAATTTTCTTCAAACTACGGCAAAATTTATGATTTGCAAAGTACCCATGGGCATATTTATCAAGAAGGACAGAAGAAAAAATATGTGAAATTAACGAAATGCGTAAGATATGTGTCTGGTCAAATATTTCACCATGGCTTTTTCAGTTGGTTCGCCTGTGGAGATTGAAAATCTCGTTCCCGCCAGACAAGCACAATTTCAACATATTCGTGTCATTAGAACGCTTTTGCGTCAAAGGCATGCACCAAACGCAATGAACATGGGGCACTCTTGTGAGCATTTAGAATTTTTTTGGAACGTACTTGGAGTGCTTCCATATCGTTGTTTTTAGTTTTGCGCAAATTGATTGGGCCTACCGTTTTTTTAATTTCTCCAACTCGTAACAATGGGTGACGGGAACTCACAAGTGGATTATTCTACGACACATTAGCTATGTCCGGCTCTGGTTGTTTCTCATCATCAGCCTTTGCTTATTAGAAAAGCGAAAGTTACAAATATTACTTTTGGTGTTGACAATTTTTGGAAAAAACTGTGTAACTAGGCAAACTATCAACACTGTCTTCAATATTCTTACAGAAATGAAACAAATGTTGGAAACGAAACAAATCATTAGCCCTAAACCTGAAAATAAAGTATATGCAGATGAAGTGGTTACTCATGGTAATTGATTTTTAACAATCTAGTGAAGGATGGAGGCAGAACTCGATTCATGAAATTGCACAATTATTAGCTCTAAGTTTGTTGCAAGCTTTTTGCAATCACTTAACTGGGCTCTGCTTTCTTCTTTTTGTGATGATACAAACATTTTTTTATTCTGCATTAAAGTAACGTTACTCCACAAAGGTGACATAAGCGAATCAGTGAAGCAGTTTCTTTTTAAAAAAATCGCTTTCACGCAACACTACGCATCCTCAATCCTGGACGTCTTATTCAATAGAATAAGTTCTTCTGGGACTGAAGAAGTGAGGATGCGTAATGGTACGTGATAGCGATTTCCTATAAAAAAAATTTCTCGATTGATTTTACTGTGTCATCTTTGTGGAGACTAGGTATGTAATCATTTTTTTCTTTTCATTGTCAATTTTGCAATTTTTTAGTTTTTAGTGCGTGATAAAAACTGGCATTTGCCACCAAATTCAATGAGTGCAAACACTAGATTTCTTTATTCAATTTTTACTGAATTTATTGAATTCATTATGCATGATGTTTCAATTTTTATATAGATTTCTTTAAAACCGCAATACTTTTTGTCCATATTTACAGCAGAATGAAACTTTTACTGTGGTGTGCTTCGAATTTTTCAGGTAGACATGAATTTTTTTATCTGCTGAGTGCAACAAAAGATGAAATTGAAACTAGTGAGATTAATAATAATATCAATGTCATTTTAATGAGACGTAACAAGATGGACTTCCTTGAAGGTAATATGTATTTCTTTGGTTTTTATTTTGCCGAGTGAAATGAGTTTCGCAACCTTAATGCAGGAAGAATTCCTTTGAGTGTTATAATCTTAATGGTTTACAACGTTTTTCATGTTAGGGTGTTCCGAAATATCTTCATTTTTGAGGGGTTTTGATTATTTCCATTAAACGGATCCATTTGCATATTGTGAACGTGGTGTGCGTATGTGTTTACATGAGAAGATTGCGCTCGTTTACATCTTTTTTTCAAAAAAGGTTAGAAAATGTTTGTACTGCCACGATTTTACCGTGCGTTGTGTATTTGCTGTTGTTCTCAAGGAAGGTAGACAAGAAATAAACATAAAATGATCACCTTTCAAACTTTGTATTTTGAGCCAAGTTTTGCACGTGAAAATAATCAAATTATTATTAAAACGTCAATCCAGAACCTCATAAAGTAAGTCAAAAGTCTTTTATGAAAAACATTGATATTCAGGGATGTGATCAAGTTTTTACTAAAGTAAATAAAATTACTTCGTTTCGCTATAAATCCTGCTTACTTTTACCAGAAAAGAACAAAAATCACTTCAAAGGCAAATTTTTTACTTAAAACGTTGCTTTTATAACTTCTCGACACTTTGTTTGCAGCTCGTCGGACAGCTTTGTTGTTCTATTCCGTTATAAAAGCATACTATGAAAATGATAAATTTAAACAATTCGCAAGAAAGCAATTAAATGTACCAGAACATACTATTGCAAAACATTGCGATAATCATCTCGGAAATGTAGACGAACAAAAGTTTAGAATTTTGCGTTCTTGGATGAAAAAGGAAAAATTAGGTAAGTTGTTGCTCAACAGATTCTTTCAATTATTAATCATTTTTTGATGTAATTACAGTTTTATTACATTTATTTCGAATTCAAAGCATTGATAAACCATTAGGTTGATATTGTAAGTCTGTGAAATTGTGATATAATCATCAAAGTTAAATGGTGATGATGAAGGTATGTTGTTGTTTTCAGGAGTGGGGAATATTCAGGAAATTTTTGTTGCAAACTTCCATCTTCTCTGAGAGCTTTACATATATGTTTCTGCACAGTTTTGCTGTACTTTCATATCAATCTTTGCCTCTTTTTATAATGCAACATACATAGCAAAAGTTCCAGCCGGAATTTAGAAATAAAGAAGGAGATTACAAGATTTCTTTGTCGAAAACCAAGTGAAGAATATTTGACTTACACAAAAACATTCAGACAACCATTATGCGAATTCAGGGGGATTCCCTTTCTTCCAGCGCCTGGCAACGCCCATATTACAAATTTTATTTCCATTTGCTATAAAATACATGGACATTGTCAGAATTGATGTCAAATATTTGGAACAGAGTTAACATTTCAAAAATAACCGCTAACTCTGCTCAAGTTAAACAAAATTTGTAAATGGTAGATCAAAAAGCCTAGACTGCAGCAATCACCATTAAGACAAATTTAGATAAAAATAAAGTATGGCAATTATACTTCTTGTATATAAGTATTTACCTATAACTTAGTACAAGTTTTTGATTTTAGGTAATTGTAAAGATATTTTGAAGCGACTTTGGAAGCTTGATGTTCGTGTTCCGGAGGAGATCGTTCTTAACTGTGATGATAATTTAGGTAAATTTCTGTCTTTGTTCAATAGTGCAGCAGTTGTCTGAGATTTCCAAACTGAGCTGGGTTTGATATAATTATAACGTTTCTTATCTTGATTAGGGTCTTCATTATTGATTGAATCGCTCTCTGCACTGTACTTCCTTTAATCACTAGGCATTTGTATAACTTGTGAAAAACGTAATGCAACTCATTTTGTGTCAAATATAGAACAAGAATACTATCAGATTCGTCCAGTGATGAGCTTTTAATACAATTAAGAAATTCCCATCACATTTCCACCCACGCAATGTACACGTGGAAAAGTGACGCTCAACAGTGCTTTTGCTTTTAGTTGCGCTGTCGGTCGGTTTTCAGTCATAAATTAAGTTCCGAGTGAATTTGTCCTCCTACCCAGGCTTCTATTTTTTATTTCCGATCTGATGCATGTAAAATTAATCAATTTCAATACAGTATAGTGATCGAATCGCAAAGAATTGAACTCGATTATCAAATTGCAGTAAAGCACATCGCTGATTTTTATAGAGAATCCATATGGTGTACTGTGATCATACTTTTTTCACGAATGTTCAAATTGAGGACTATCCGTTCTGATAAAAAATAAATACCACAAGCTGTTGTTTCTAGCTTAAATGGACTCTTTGCCTTGCTGAATGAAGCGAAATCCAAGCGAACGTATTTATCCGAGAAAGACGTATTTTATAGTGTTAATCATCGAAGGGTTTATGTTACATTTGCAGTAGCTTTGAAGCTCCAGCGAATGCAATTATTTGAGTAAGATCAGGAAAGCGACCACTTCAGACGTAATTTCAAGTTTCAATTGCTGCAGTTGGTGTTGTGTGATTTATTCACTTCAGCACATCAATCATGAGCTTGTTTTCTCTGCCCCTATTTGAACCTTTCAAAGTTTCACCTGTTAGCACTGCTTGCAGATGTAAGGACTGACGATGCGTAGTGTTACGTGAAGTCGATTTCCTATTAAAAATTTGGGATGGATCCCTTGCTTTTTTCGCTTGTGGAGTGAAGTTACTTGTAACACAAGCTGTGTGTATTATCTGCTAATCTAAAGGATAAAAGTAAATTTGTGCGGGACTTTTTAAATCAATTGAAACCGGTTTGATGCTTTTTCTCAAAAACGCCCTTATTCGACACACCCCCTGCAAATACCACTGATAACTTTGCTCCATATTTTCGTCTAATCTTGCTGCATTTAAAACAAAGTTTTTCATTTTGAACTATTTCAAAGCCTTACTAGATTCTGTCTCATGTATTGCTTAAACACGAGCATGAGCAACTAACATATCATCAACGACTCTTTCATGCCTGTGATGTTTGAATTTAAAAATTGATGTTTTCAAAACCATTTCTGCTGTTTCCCGCAATTACTTCCCATTGAAGTCAGAAATTTTGCAAGATAATAATGGTAAACTATGGGCTCACTGTGAATTGATAAAAACATATTACAGTATTTTTCTGCTGTTATCCATACGAAATTCAGACACTGGTAAAGGATTTGGTGAACCTATATTTCTCAGTGAACCTCATGCATTTGTTCTATTAGATTTGAGTTTCAGACAATTTTTCGTAACAATACTTCTTCAATGCAGAATTATTTGGAGCTGACAAAAAGTTACAAGCAGAAGAAATTCTTCCTGAAGAACAGGTACAAAAATGGCATTTTCGACAAGTCATGTTATGAAACAAATTTGCAATACTTCACGGGAAAAATTGCAGTTTGCAATGCTTTTTCAACAATATCAAGAGTTATGCCTGAAATTAGGCAACAGCAAATTAAGCTTCTTCCTTTTGAGTATATGTTCCAATTTACAAAATCCATTGTACGCAGATTTCTGCAAAAGCTGATGAAAATCTCGATCTTCTAATATATGGAGACAAATCAAGGAAAATGGTCCCTGGAACACATCAGCCCATCCAACAAATCAAGAGAATGTCGCTTCAACCCAATTATTATGTGTCGTTTCGAAGTCACAGCGGAATTGAAAGTGTTCAAAATAATGTTGATAGTCATAATTTTCAACTATTTAAAATATTTGAGAATAGCTACAGTAAAAAAGATAGATTTTGCACTCATTACAAGTTTGCACAGCCAGAAACTGGTTGTACACAAAATCACGACAGTAATAGTGGCATGGCCTGTGTGCAAAACATTCGCTGTGTCTGGAAAGGGGTTGAGTGTTATTTAGGTTCAACACTTTGGGCCGCCCTTCAACTTCTTATAGTTATTAGCACGATGTTAATACTAAATATTTGAATAAGACTTTGTTCAGTGTTTTGCCTTTCGACTCAAATTTTGGTCGGTCGTTTGCGTGACTTATTATTGTTTAATTGCATGTAAACATAGGCGTACGGGAAGGCATTTTACTGGGGGGGCGGAAAAAATTTGCCCTGAAAATAACAATTTGCCCTAAAAATAGACAACTTGCCCTGAAACTAACTCTTTAGTTTAATCCGAATGGGGCCTGAACGTCAATTCTCCGATAACGTTACATTTTGTTTGATTGTGATGGCATCTTTTATATGCATTTCAATTCGCTTATAATGTCAATTCGGCAATAATTTTTTTCATGCAATCCCCAAGAGGTGCCGTTATGGGCAAATTCTGTAGTTACTTTGCTTGTTAACTCAAACGGTTGAAGTTCCTTGCGTGTTGTCTTCTCCCAGACACAAAAATTTACGGTAATTGCTTTTAGTGATGGAAAT
>Ga0210059_1004667_pt1 | contig 22144 bp, 11 predicted proteins | sample Ectturendosymbi2_FD_188042 | JGI IMG/M metagenome (GOLD analysis project Ga0210059, IMG submission 188042) | Ecteinascidia turbinata endosymbiont from Florida, USA - Sample 2 (SPAdes) (version 2) | ecosystem: Host-associated > Tunicates > Ascidians > Unclassified | place: Key West, Florida...
TTCACTCCAGGTTGACCAACTGTAGACAGGAAGTTGCTTGAGCTGGTGGCTTTGGTTAACATTTCTGTGTATTTTTTGAAACTAGAAATCCAGCGATGTCAATTTCGACATTTTTTGTAATCCAATGGGCAATTTTCTGCAGTTGCTGCTTTTTACCGATTCTCAAATTTTACCCTGTCGAACAGATTTCTGTGCAGTTTTTTTTTCCGGTCAATAACTGGAATAGAAGCTTTACGTAGCAAACTTTAGCTAGAGTTGTTCCTAGAACTCCGAAGGTATCGACATCGCCTGGATCTCAAGGTATATTTTTTCCCGGAGTTCTAGTCTCAAACTTTACCAACAGTACTTGTACTTTTGTATGTTCATACATACCTGTTTGAAAGTTCAAACCGGTGTGAACATGCAAAAGGAAATATGCAGAAAACGGGAAATTTTCACGTGAGAAAACAGAGGAAAACAATAAAATGTATGCAATTGCGTTAAGGTTTCAAGTAATTGAAATCTAGTAACCAGTTATCGAAGTATGACTGGATAAACTTCTCAAGCAAACAAAGAAGTTTTTACTTTACAGAATCATCACGCGGACCGGTTTTACCCTCACAACGGGCCGGTTTTGGCCCGCGGGCCGTATGTTTGACACCCCTGGTGTAGTGACTTGGTGTAGTTCCAAAAATAAAAAGAAGTAGTACACAAAGAAATGTTGTTAGTCTTTGCATATTCAATCAGAAGCATTTAACTGCAAAGAAGCTGCCTACTGATTTCCAAAACGTGGTAAAGAACGTGTTGAACACTGTTAATGAAGTTAGAAGTCGACTCTTGATCTCCAGACTATTCAAAACACTGTGTGGAAGTATGGATTCGCAACATTAAGATAGCCATACGGAAGTAAAATGGATGGGAAGAAGACTAGTTCTTTCGAGTCTTGTCAAGGAACAAGCAAAACAGTTTTTAAGAAAGTAACTCTTCCAGAACATCTTTTGAATGAAATGTGGATGAGTAAGATTGTGTAGGCTATAATTGAGGGATGTATTTTGCCTTTTGAACAAACTTAACATAATAGATTTCTGCAGAAATTTTGTACAAATATCTTTTCACTGAGGAACACGACAGACGTATTGAAAAAGAAGCTTGCAGTTTGTGGTAGCTTTGTGCAGAAGTGAGATACAGAGGTGTTTCCGACTTTAAGCAATTCATTGACAAGTGCCGATGTCAATGCTAAAGACAGCGCCGGATTTAGATGGTGGGGGGCCCAGGCATGGTGGGAGGCCCCATGTGGGGATTGGATATGTAATTTTTAGGTAGGGTTTGGCCGATGAAGTCGCTAGTATTTCCAAGGATCGTAATATTTATGACACAATCTTGTGACGTCACATTTGTTAACTCAAGTGTAACAAAAGTTTATAAATTTTGCTTGAAAAACTTTTCTGGCGATCCAACGTTCTATGTCAGTCCTCGCTCAGCAATACATTTTACGACAGAAACCAAATGTTGCGGAAGCATTTTCCGATATTGTCAGGCATTGATTGACCTGACTGACTACTGACTAGCTCTGTATTAATTCTTCAAAGTGATTGCATCTGCGACTAAATGTAATGGCGGCATCTTTATGTTCCATTGATTGCTCGTGGCTCCTCAGCGTGCTTCCAGTTGCAGATTCCTTTTCTAATAAGGAAATGTGCACATTTAGCCATATCCGTCCACGTCAGTCTCCACGTCAAAGATGAGTGGAGTCATATTTTTCAGACTCCGACTCCACTCCTGCTCCGAAAATATTTGAAACATCAACTCTGAATCCTGTTAACACTCCGAAAATTTCTAAGTAACTCATAAAAAGATGTCTATTTTGCCTCTTGAGGCAAAATATGTGTCGTGGCTATTTTGCCTTTAATAGAACACAATTGGTTGAAATGGTAACATGACTAGCATAATACAGAGAGACCCAACATATTGAGGTTTTAAGTTATGTCTTAGCCTATTCTTCACACATTGTACACAAACAGCCACTAAAAGCTTGCCCCGATTTAAATTAGACGTTACGGTCAGCTATGTAGGTCATGTATTCCAAACTTGTCGCGTGATGACAAGTGTGTGCAGCTACTGACAAAATAACTTCAGAACTGTTTTTGTCTCATGAGGCAAAATAAATGCTGCTTATCAAATACGCTCTACACCTTAAAAGTATAGGTTCTGCTGTATAAAATTATGAAGTGGCAACCATTGAAACACTGGTTTTAGTTAAGTAGTTCAAGCTTCAATAATTAACAGATACATGACAAGTATTTGAAGTGAGCGTTAATTTTCAATTTTTACAAACGACTCATTCATTTTCAATCTCCGAGGTCAGGAGCTGATCACCTGTTCACAAATATTGAATTGTACTTTAACCATGTGCTCAGATTAAACTCTGAACTGTGACTATGCTAAACCGAGCCATTAACATCAATGTGCAAGCAAATCGTACAAAAAAATTAACAAAATGAACATTTACATTACGCATAACTTAGGCTACATTCGCTTTCAAATTTATCATAGGCAATAGAATAGCGATGCAAAACAATAGGTTATCTTTAAAGCTGCAACTATCAGGGCAAACATCCTACTTTGCTCAGTATCGCTCCAAAATGTGAGTATAAGTTGGCCCATGCAAGCGGTGGCTAGACTAGAAATCTGCGCAATGTGAATAGGCCTAAACATTATTGTGCTGCTGCACATTACTTACAATACTTCTAACATCATCGTCAAATCCTGTCACTAGCCAGGCCTACACTACAGTGTATAGGTCATTTCGACACACTTTTACTTCTCTATAATCTGTTTTGTTAACCATTGTTTTTTTTCATGTGTCTTGTATTATTGCCCACATCATTAGACCAACATTCTCATAGTTAAGTTGCGGCATGGATTCCAAATCCTCGAACTGCATTGTCACTTACTACACACTGTATTTTGCAGCCACAATCTCCCTTTCATCACCCTTTTCGCAGTCAACTGCTCTGCACGGCACCTCTAACGAGCTTTTTCAATGACGTTTTTGATCGCATCCTTTCCGCTGTCAACGGCACAGATGCTCCTACACTGTTGAGCGTGTCGTTTGACATAAAACCAACCGCACATTCTACGTGTTTCGCTGAATTCTTTACTGCAATTTCTCCTCGACCGTGCGCGGATGCTTCACTTCAAAGTGTCATCTCACTCTTACCTAGTTGCCCTGACGGAAAGACCGCTCATTCTCTGCCGCACAGCTCGAAGTTTGATTTTCGATCTCTCTTCACTTTCCACGAGCCTACTTGTGGGCGAATGCTCGTCCAGCTGTGCGCTGAGCTTGTCGTCTTTCTTGGCCCGGTTTGCTACCGAGGACATCTTACTGCATTGATTTAAGCGTTCAACATTCAAGTAGAACCACACTCTCAGCATTTTTTTTTCGCTGCAACATAGTCAGAGCCCATGCGACCACTTCCAATGTCGTTTAACTGACTCACTCGTTCGACAGCGTCACATACACAGCTTTTTCCTTGGAAGATCTCAAAGTCAGCGAACGCACTTTTCATGTTTCCCACAACTAGTGGATGGTTCCTACCTGAAACAACTCTGCGCTTTCTTAACTAAACAGGGAAGTCACGCTCCTCCCTTGTTACTTCAGTCCGTTTCAACGTCATCACTATCGCTCTTTCAACGACACTTCCTGCACTTTCCTACGTAACCTACACGCCTTGTCTCTGTTTTCCCCTTTTTGTCTCACTTTTCCTCTTCGGAATGACCGTTCCCGAGCCCAACGAATTACGGCAGCTTGACACTTTTCCTCATTTACGTAACTGCACACCGAAATTACCCCCACAGCCCGCATCCTGCACACTCCTTGCTTTTCATAGGGCAGCTCACCCCTGGTTGTTTTTGCACTGTCAACTGCTGCATACACTTTTCGCTTTGCTTATCGTACTGTTTATGCTGTTTTCTGTGTCTGTTGTTTTGTGCTTGCTCGTATACCGTGTTTTTTTTGCGTGTCAGTTCTCGCGAAACCATCCACGCTAATTTTTCCGTGAGAGCCATTCTTATACAGTGGATTTGCCTTTTCGCATGATGACTTGTCGTTTCCTACTCGCTATTGTATCCCGTACGTGAGATCTGGTTTGTATCAAGTTCTCATTTGTGTCAAGGGATTTTGTGTGTCCACGCAATGACCTCGATTGCACATTGCTTTTCGGTTTTGTCCATCGGCGTGAACACCATGCTTTCAGAGAGTCGAGTTTTTGTATCGCTAGCACACGGACCACGTTGGCTGTTTCTGCTGTCGCGTCATCGTAAAGCTATTTCTGCTGCTGCTAATCAGAAACCTTTTGTAAATAAAGATTTGTGCACCAGGAAATCTATGAAAAGAACTGTCAAGTGGTGAGAGCCAAACACCTTGCTTCGTCTTGGCAATTTAAAATATCAGGCAGTTTTAGTCGGGAGTTAGATCAGTACTTGTACAACGACTAGGCTGTCTCGGAAACCAGCGTCTCTGCATGCAACGGCAGAATTCCTCACAAGCAACTTCTACGCTGGGCAACACCCCAAACCTCAACATAGGTTCCTACACAAAAGGAAACCCTATAGGCTACTTTGAAACTATCATTTGTGGTGAAATGCTCGGTACTCCCACCCAATGTTACACTTTTGTGTTACAAGACGACACTGGTCAGAAAACACGTCTCACTTAATTCCACTCTGTTCGACAATAAGCATCATTTCCGAAATTAGGTCCCTTAAAAATTTGATTGGCTCCTGCACAGACCTTAATGTTGACTCCTGCTCCGGTTCGAACCTAAAATATTGACTCCGGCTCCTGCATCAGCCCAATATGCAAACTCTGGCCGGAGTCCACTCCGCCACTCCTGCTTCGTGATCATCTCTGCTCTACATGAAACAAAAACACAAGTTTGTGAAGGAGAAAAACAAAGGCAGCTTTTTTCAACCACTTTGGCGTTGTGGTTCTGGCGCCGAATAAGATTTGTGGTGCATTTCCGTGACGAGTTCCTGCCTTTTCCGTGTTATGGAACATCATGTTTTAAAAATAACTTTTCATTTTTCAACCAATGTTCCCGCATTTTTTTCCGATATATTGGATGCCGCAGAGATGATCACTACCCGGTTTGCCGGTTGGATATCCGGCAGGATAGTGAGGTTGCAACCGGATACGTATATCCAAAAACTGCCTTCGAACAGGAACCGGATACGGATCCGGATATCCGATACGCTTTTCGCGATATTTCGATGATTCAGACTTTTGGAAAAAGTTGCACATTGCACAATCATACATTTTTTGTTATCTTCAGAAGCATCTTTTCAGCCTTCTGTGCAACTGCCGTGTCTCCGCGTCTGGTCTGCCTGTGGTGTAATCTCTGTACCGTAGTGTAATTCGAATCCCATTCCCACTCTTAATCTGCTAATTGGACACGCCAAGTTTGTCAGCATGAATCTGCTCCTGGTGTGGCAAGATAGGGTTCTTTCAGTATGCATGATAATGATTTAAGGACGTTGTTTGCTGCGTACTTGGACTAAGGCCAGTGCTTTCACTTTTAGGGATTTTGTCCCTAGATTGGAACTTTTGAGTCCTTTTAGGGATTTAGGGATTTTTAGGGATTTTCAGAAAATTATGAAAATGTGTGAAATGAACTATTTCAGTTTATTTTGCAAATGATATTTAGTTCTATTTTTCGCACTCCGATTTTATTTATCATTCGCACTCCGATTTTATGCTGCACCACCACAGATTTAGGGATTTTAGGGATTTTTTGTACTGTTCTGGGGATTTTTGGAGTTGCATTTGTGAGAGCCCTGAGGCTAGCTAGTGTAGGCCTACTGTGACCTGCAGTCTAGACTAGGCAGAGCACTCTACTCTAGCTTTTTTAATGTAGTCTGTAGTCTACAGCAGGCCTTGCAGTCTTCAGGACTACTATATTCTACGTGAGCTTGCACTGACAGGTTGTTGGATGATACTAGGCCAGATAGCTTTTTTCTTTCTTAAACATGATATGCAAAATTGCTGTTTTGTGACAATGACTTGTTACACTGAATTTTTAGTCGGTCATTTCAATTTAAATGACACATTTTAAGCCAGGGTATTGTTTTGAATGCTGTTTTGGTTTGTAGACTAGCATTGCTATGTAGTTAGATTTGGTAAAAGTGCAACAACGGTTTAGGATTAATAAATGAAATTATGAATGTGAACTCATAGATGGTGTTAAAATCCAACCATTGTTAACAAAGAAACATGGTGATTGTCATTTCACCATAGAAAGACACAGAGAAATATGTTTTAACCAAACCCACACGAGGGTGAGATTGATGAAAACATATACGTCAGTACAAATATTGAAATACAAGGTATGTACAGGGAACGTGTCATTAAATTAAGTTACAAAAAGCAAAAATATGTACACAAACAATCCAAAATGGAGTCACAAAAAAATGCAACATATATCAAAAATATAAAAAAAACAACAAAAAAACGCAATAGACATCAACATAACACAGATGATAGTGGGCAAGCAATGGGTGAAGAGATGAGGCATGTACAAATGAGCAGGTGAGGCAAGCACACATGTGAAGAAAGTAAGCAGCAATAATGGTTATGTTAACAAAGAAATGGCTTGTTAACAAAGAAATGGCTAATGATTGAAAGGCTTGGTGTGGCAGCAGAACCGTCACCAGAGAGTCTTCCATAGGGGAGCTTTACATTTGTGCAGTGAAGCTTGACATTCTGAACTTTGAACAAACACCACTGTTTTATAGTGCTTCATATTTCAATTTGGGGGAGGGGCTTGGAGCTTTGTTTTGGAGAGGCTCAGCCAACCAAAGCCCCCCCATGGCAACGGGACTGTGTGGCAAATCTTCAGCTTGCTATTTCATGCAATTGACTCGGAAAAGTACATGGTTACGCGATATGTCAAGCTTGTAACACAGGTCAAACTTTGTGTTTACAAGCATGACAGGGCCAAAGTGACACAACACATTCAGTTAGTGTCTATTCTACTTCATGAGACAAAACTTGTGCTGGGACTGTTTTGCCTTATTTGAACACAATTGGTTGAAGTGGTCATGTAGCAAGTAGGCCTACAATATGCAGAGACAATCGGTTGGGGTTTAAAGGGCTTAGGCTAAGGTTTAGGGTCAAATTCTACGTTTAGGGTTCAGTGTTTAGAGTTAAGGTTTAGTCTACAGTTGACTTAATGCAAACAAGAAGTTGCTAACTGCTTGCCGTTGCCAGCCCTGAAACCATGACAAACATGGGACTGAGCTGTTATAGATGTCATGGTCAGCTAAGCAGGACATGCGTTCCTGACTTGTCATGTGACTACTTTAACCAATCGTGTTCAGCTAAAGGCAAAATAACTCCAGCAATTATTTTGCCTCACAAGGCAAAATAGACACAGCACAAAAATGTATATTGTGCATCACAATACACTTTCGGATAGTTTTCGGATACGGATAGTATGATTTCCACCAAAACAGGATTCGGATCAGATACGGATATCATTTTTCAAAAACAGGATAGGATCGGATAGTAAAAATCCACTATCCGATCATCTCTATTGGATGACACTGTAAAATAGTAACTTGAATGTTTCTTGACTTAGCTGCAACTTCTCCCTCTCATTCTTGCCTCTTTTGTTTTTTAATGATTTTTAGAATCACTTGGATAAGCTTTATTAATACACTTGTAAAGGGGACGATTCCCTTTTTTCTGCCCATGTTTATTTGTTAACAAGCTCAATGGGACTGCCATATTTTCAGCGCAAAAAGGGAGAGCAATTTACGACTGTCACTTACTTGAGTGTATTATCTACACTTAACAAGTCAACTAACAAACAATCGGTTTGCTTCTGCTATTTGGCACCATCGGCGACAAACCCTACTGCATTTAGATTTGATTTTGAAATGAAATATTGTTGCATTGGACTTGGATTTGAAAAATATATATCTGTTCATCTCTTAAGCTGGAGAAAGTGGGGCTAACTTCGGCTTCCTTGGTCACTGCTCAACTGCACTGTAGCAAAATTTCTTTGCTTGACTCTTGTCTATTGAATGCTAATACGCTGTGTTTTTGCTGAAAACAAAACAAGTACAGTACTGTACACAGATTCTGGTGTAAAATGACTTTTTATGGTTTATATTACAGTAGTTTTTGATTAGAGATCGACCGATGTGTTTTTTTTGGGCTGATACTGATATATTGGCCATTCATGGACTGATAACCGATATTTCCACAATTTTAAAATCTTGTTTTCTGCTTCATTCTCAAAATTAGGTAAAAATTAAAATATCCTGCCCTTCTCATGCAATACAAGTGCTAAATTTAGTAAAGTAAATGTTAAGACAAAAATAGTGAAGATTTAGATATGATAACAATTACCCATATAGACCATTGTCAAAAAGATAATTAATGTACTGTATTCTATGCCTTATCTTTTTTTGAAAAACTTCAAACATCAGCATGTGATGTATGAGCTAAATTTTTTCAAGGCAGTGGCTACAGAACCACCCGTGGATCTTTAAATTTGAAACCTTATTTGACCATCTATCACATGACAGTAACACATGATGAGAATGCAGTAGGCTTTGTAGAAAGAGTAAACACAAAAGGTAAACCTAACCTTAACCATAGCCCTAACCTAATGCTAACACTAAGCTAATGCTAATCTAACACTAGCCCCTAAAGCAAAAGTTGGAAAAGTTTTGAAAAAAGTATAGAAAAACTGGTCCCATGAGTTGAAACGTGCAAGTAGTCACTTTTACGAAAACACATGGTGCCCAGTTAAGATGCGAACCCTCAACCATTGACAAGGCAGACATGAAACATATCTGTTACGCTACTAGATCGACGCTGCTTGAACAACAAACTGATGTCTTTATTTGAACTTGGTTGTGCGAGGCGGTACGGTGGAAAAAGTTTTGAAATAAAAAGATCCATGGGTGGTTCTGTAGTTTCTTCCTTTCTTCAAATTGCAGCACTTTCAATATTTTCCAATGATTTTTAATTAATGCTGATTAGGACAAATTTTTATTTGACCTAACAACTAAAAATAGTTGACTTAAAAATTGAAAAAAATTTACTTTATTGACCTATCAAAATTTAAACTGAACAAATGATATTTCTTGATTTTAGATTAAAATGAACATTATTAAACGAAAATACATAAATTCTCAACGAAACATGTGACACAAGTCTATGTGCTATTGCAAAATAAGTCTAAGTCTTGTGACATAACACTGTAAGCCAATCACTAGATGGATGAGTTAAAGTATAAAATTATGTGATGTTCTACATTTTCTCACTTTTTGTTATTAATACTAAAGAGAAATTTTGACTAATAACTGATAATTATAAAAAATTGACTTTATTGCCCTATAAAAAGAGGTAAAAAATTGACTTTTTGTTGACCTACCAAATTAAGAATATGAAAGTTACTCCTATTCAGAGTTCTTGCAAAAAATCATGTCATTCAAGCTTACTACCAAAAAATTGACTTGATTGAAAAAACTTACCCTGATGATGATGCTTTTGGTTTGGCTGCGATGGCCGATGAGTGCTTCATGGTTGATCTTGTCTGCTTGTTCATGAAAATGCTGTCTTAACTTGGTTTGTTGTGCTTTCTTCCACAAGTTGTCTGGATGCGTGAGGAATAATATAACAGCCCTTTGTCAACATCTACTGCGGCCAATACCGGTATATCTGTGAAACCCAAATATTGGCCCAATATATTGGCCAGGCCGATATATCGATCTATCTCTACTTTTGATAACATTTTTGCGTGGCATTCCTAAGAATATTCTAGTGAGTTGTTGGTATTCATTGGTATAACTACAGTATCAAGTAGCTCATATTCTGAAGACAAGTAATGCCTGCTAACTTCTACTGTAATCTAAATAATATGGTATGTATGCATAGTTCAGCGGTGTGCATCTTAATCTTTGTTCATGTGAAATGCTTTGTGGTAAATGAAAGATGTCATTTTCTATAGTCATGCTTTTTTGGTTGTTTCCATACAGCCTATCAAGTACTTATCAACAAGTGATACATTGATTAACTCAATCATTAATTTGTTTCTGTGTTTTCGTAACCTACTCTATTACCAACCTTGCTTGCCTAATGTATGACCACAAGTCTAACTTGGCTATGAGCATAAAGCAGTGCTTCTCAACCTTTTTGATGTTGCAGCCCACTTTTTGCCGAGACTTTGATTTTGGGCACAATTCACGAAAAATTTGTTTCAGAACTCATAACTAGGTGTAAATATTGCGTTATCTCGGAACAGTTCGTGGCCAACCGGTTGAGAAGCGCTGGTATAAAGGACTTAAATGACATAGTGTGGTGGAAACCAATAACTCATGTTATGTCCCCTTCGCTAAGTGTTGTTGTTTGGTAGCGACTATTCATATGCCTGGCATGACGTGGTGTGAATAAAAGGTTGACTTTGTCACTCAAGTGGCACTGATGTTGTAGCAGATGTTTTGAGGTCTGCTTTGTGAATGTTTTTTCAGTTAGGTTGGCAACTTTCATTTTGTCAGTAGTGGTTGAATGTTTCACTTCATGAGACCACTTTTTCTTTTCTTTTTTCAAAAGTTTCAAATCTGTTGGTTTAGAGGTTAGTGTTAGGTTTAGGATTAATACGTTTGTACCAAGCCTACTGCACTCTCATTGTGCATTACTGTCATGTTACAGGTGACGGACGAATAAGTTTTCAAATATTAAGATCCACAGGCAGACCTGTAGCTGCTGCCTTGTTGTTTAGTGTGTTTTAGGTAGTCTTCTTCAGATACTTTTACTTGTGTGTGAGAGTATTTTATTTAGGATAGGCATGAAGGATGAACTATTTGATATTATTTGTTTATTATAGTACTCAACTCATTTGCATGTTACATTTCTGTACATGCTTTCTTTTTAAATGCATCATCATGTGATTGTCTCATGTAATGGTCAATATGTCTCAATCTGTCAAAAGTTTAAATTTGTTTCTTTTTTTCAAATTGAAGCCTCAGAAAACTTGCTAGAGAAACGTTTTGTATTTACCCCTTGTGTCATAGCGAGAAACAGTTTGTTTTAAATTATATATGAATATTTTCAGTATATAATCAAACCTATACTTTTTGATGTGGTGTGAACAAATGTTTTGGATATAAAGCAATGTCAACAATTGATAAATTACTAATCTTCTGTTTTCTTCATTATGGTTTTCCATTTTCATCACTGCATTAGCACTTGCTAATACAATAGCACACTTGAACTTTGAAGGTTTTGTGATGTTACACACAGCTTCCTAAGAAATAGTGTTTTCCTTTGACCCATTGAGTTATTTGTGACCAAAACTTGACTGTCAAAAACTGGGCAACCTTGCATACGGTTATCAGTTCAATTCATTAGAATTTATAGCATAATGCCATTAAACATTTAGATTCCCTGTGTTTTGTCAATGGGCTACTGTTAAAATAGTGAATTACTGAAAAGCTTATTAGTCACTTCTGATTAAGAGAAAGACAGATAACAAAGTTTTATGCATTGTTAAAAAGCTTTTCATATATTAAATGAAGTTATTAGGACTGTGCTCTTCAGAAAAGGTTGAAAGATACCAGTATAAATTCAGAATGATACAGATGTAGTATGTAATATTTGTGTTTCTTTCAACTTGTTTGTTCTACTGCAGGGTTAAATCATGATTTAATAAACTGAGTACAGTACTAACTATTTGTTTTTAGAATTAATAGATCATGCTTGCTTGTTCTCTATGTTCTTTAAATGTTGATACAAAGAATGATCTAGTTGTACCATCTGTGGTAGCTATTTTACAACAAGTAGCACATGCTCTAAAGAGAAAAGATGTTGAAGGTCAGCTTTAAAATATGTTCTGTTATTTGGCAGTTTGTGTAACTGAAAATTATTGTCAGTTGTTGCTATTATGAATGACTGTTGCAACCTAATTTCCTCTTCGATAGTATTTAATCTTTTTAGTTGCTTTGTATATTTGGAAATGTCTTCTGTGCTGACTCAAACAGAATGATTTCTTTATTTTCAAAAACTTCATACCTCTAATTAATTTTCTGCTTTCGTGTGTTATTTGGATTCAAGTAGTTTTACAGCTTGTAATACTTTATTTAGGCTAGTGTAAGCACGCCTTTTATAGCAAGAAACAAAATATTGGTATTTGTCAATACTGTTATTGCTTGACATAATTTGTTTACCTGCAACTAGTTTGTGATCTGTAACCACACTTGAATTTTACTTGATGAAATTATTGCAGATCAGTCTAAGGCTCAAGATACAGCAAAAACTTTGGAAAATTTAAGAAGTAAGTTGGAAACAGCCAGTAAGGAAAATGGGGATCTGAAAAAGAAATGCATGTCTTTGGAAGAATCTGTATCAAAATTTCAGAATAGATCTGATACTTACAAAAACAAATTTCTCAGGTATGTGTGTATATGTGAGAAGTAAAGCTTGTTTTCTTCCTATTGGCCTTAAAAAAGTGATACATTTTTAACTGTAAAACCTTTTTAACTGTATATTTTTATGACAAATTTTTTTTGCAAATATTCAGTTTGTGATTTAAAATATTCTGGTTGAGTGCTGTTCATTTGTTGCCCGTTTTACGTAGAATCACACTAACCTTTGGTGTTTTGGTTTGCAGTGCTCAAGATGCATTAGAAAAGCTTCATAGAGCCAACCAAGCATTATCCAAGAAACAATCATTGTATTCTTACAGGCCAAGTACAAGTGACTATTGCTATCTTTTCACTTATTTAAATAGCATATATGCTTTTCCTTTACCTGCATGCTTGTCATCCGATGTCAAAAAATTAGGAAAATATTGCAAGTGCTGCATTGGGTGTGACAAAATGCCTTGAAAGATAAGGAGTTATACCCCTTTGAAAACAGACAAAATAAAACTCTGCAGAGATTTGTCTGAAAATGTATCTTTCTAACATTATAAACTTGCATCAGTAAATTTTACACCATCTCTTTCTGAATACGTGACAACCAACGTTACAGCAAAGCCAGTTACACATCTGCATGAAACAAATTAAGGCTGCACTGTGATCTCTGATACGTGTAGCTGTTAAACTCTTGATCATTGTTTCAAGACAATGACCTTCTTTACAGTATCCCACACAAGGTAAAATGTCGGACAGAAGTAGCGGTCTCTAGAAACTTGCAAAATACCAAACATCATTTTATCGAACCTAAAATTTGTAAAAATGTCAGAATCGGTGAAACCACACCAAACTCTGTTTCAAGACCAACTTGGGTATGTGCAACGAAAGCTCTTCTTAGTTGATAGTACTGTCGCAAATATATTTTCAGAACACGGCAAAAGTTTCCCCTTTGAGCTTCACTCTGATGTTGACAACACCTCAAACGACAAGGACAGTGTTGTGCTGGCTCCCGATACCTGCTGCACGCAGTCGGCCAACGCAGGTGGTCAGGCCCTGTCCTTAGACAAGGCTCCCACTGCAAAACCACCCTCTCTCACAAAGCGGCTGGTGGGAAATGACTTCAGGAACGACAACAAGCAGAGCAGAAAAATGCCTGATTGCTCGGTCAGGCTGGTGAAGTGTGCGTTCGACCCGGACGAGACTCGACTCGTTCGCGGCCCTGTTGAAGAAGACGACGCTGAGAATTTCTCAATCCCATCTTCGCCAGTTTTAAGCGGCACAAGTGCTACGAACAAAAAGGCGTCGTTTCGCGTTGAAAGTCGCGACGTGGCGCCCCCCCACCAAAACTCTGTGAGCATTTCTACGAAAGTCTCGTCGAAGCGACGCTCGCAAGTTGACGAGGATGTGTCAGCCAGAAGTCACGACGATGTTGGAAGTCCTAGCCTTCTTCAATCGGGATCACTGAAACGTTCTGGATTTCCTTTACAGAAGGCTCTTGCACACAAGGTAGATCGGGTTCAAGTTCTTTTTGGGGATTTGATTTAAATACGTGCGGCGTTTTTCATTCAGAAAGTTTAAAATATACAACGTACGCCGCTACAAGCGCTCACAACGACGTATCTGGCTGTGTTGATATAGTTTGTCTCACGTCGACAATACATATAATAGCCAGCTCTTCACACACCTTGATTTTTAGTGTTGCTAGTCCTTGCCATTATTGAAACGTTTTCCTCGCATTCCCTCAAACTTTCACACCCGGTTGTCGGTGAACATGTGCAATTCCTTTCAGGCCGATAACACTGATGTTCTTATTCGCCATCTTACTGTACCGTGCATTGGTCAACCAATTTAGTTTCAGAAATGAGAATTGTGTCAGCAAATATTGTATAACATATTCCTTTTTATTTTAAGGTGAAAATCAGATAACCTTCGTTCTGCTGTGTGTTCTTATTCAGCATCGGCAATTTCCAACCTAACCGAGGTGGCCAAAGCAAAACATTTACTGAAACTCTGCAATCGTTGGAATGCCTAAAATTTTACTGAAGAAAGTTTGACATGTCGCTTAGCTGTAAAGAACTCGGGCACGCGTACGGTTTTCAGCTCGTAGTTATAAATCATCGTCCGATTTGTCGCCGTTACTGGTCTGGACTATTCTTTTCAACAGTTTAGAACAGAAATTCAATCATTTTACTGCTTTCATTCCCCCAAACAATCTTGTCAAGATAAAAGGTGTACCCTGCTCACTGCAACTCATCCTCTAATCTCAGTTTTTCCTGTCAGGTGTCGTCAAATGTTGGTCGCACAGCAAACTCGAAAACTTCGCCGAGTAAAAGTCGTATTTTGGACGACGATAAAGGTAAAGTTAGCAGTTGCCGTCGTTACTTTCATGTAGTTTTCACCGTAGCCGCATCAACCATCGTTTCGCACTACGCACTGTGTTGTGATTTTAGCGATGGCTGTTGCTGCTAATCTCAGGCAAGGCAGATGGCTGTGTTGCACCGAAGCAAGCGTCACATGCTTTGAATTTAACTATTGGTTGTTTTTTTTCATGTGCGAGTTCGGTCTTGGACACAATTTTTTAGGATGTACTATAATGTTGGTCTGGGTTTGAACATCACAGCCAGGTTCAGCTGGAATTCTGCTTAAGCTTCACATCAGCGATAGTTCAGCGGTATTAGGTGCAAACGGTCACAGTGTTGGGTTTCGAAAATCATTAACTTGGGAAGACTGTGCGCTGAAGCTACTACATTTTTGTTTTTAGAATCTGAATAAATGTCAGTCTGTAAATTATAGTATTTGCACATGCTTTACCAAAGTAGAATTGGAAGGCTTACACATACCATGGCTCGCCATGCCATACAATACTTTTTGATACGCGCTGTAATAAACGATTTATTAGCAAATTTTATGTTGCGAGGTGAGCCTACGTGTATCTGGAGAAACGTAAAAATATTTACTTATTTGTAAATCTACATGATGTAGTGCATCGAGAACCGAATGAGCGCGAAGCAAATGAAGTGAAGTATCACAGGACTACTCGGTACTCGTCCATACTTGGAATTGAGTTCTGCGTGTTTTTCGCGTGTTGCAATATTTAATCTTTGTGCACAGAATGAAGTTTTTCGTTTCAAAATCATGCACTGGAAATTAGCGATAAGAAAAACTAGACACCTTCAGTTCACCACTAAAAATCAAATGCAAAAACTAAAGGCAAAAACAGATTTTAGAACCCTAGTGCGTTCTATGCAAGTTTCATGCAAAAAATATTAGAAAGGGTGATGTAGACGTGTATTAAATGTTCCTTAAATAAATCTATATGACAAGCGGCGTCCTGGCTCGTTGTTATTCGTGTGCAGCCGAAACGATGAAGCCCGTAATGGAAGCCATGCTGGCCTTGTTATATGTGTTTGTTGGTCTTTTTCTTACCACCGCGAACTTGAAATTCAGATTGCAACGTGGATAGCTGACTGCATGCTGTCGCGTGTAGCCTAACGTTGTGCGATTAGCAGATGACGGCGGACAGGATTCTTGCGTCGATTTTCAAGACACCGACATGCGCACGTTTCGGGGCAGTGCGAAAAGACAGAAGAGATCGATATCTCCGATAGAGTGCGAAGGCACCCTTGATGTTGAACCGCAAGAAGACGATCACGTAATTGTCTCTCTGCTGTTTTGCGCGGGCTTTGTTTTGACCCGATGTAAATAGCTGCGAGCGCACCATGAGCAAGGTGTTGCTTCTATCCAGGTGGACATGTGCACGAGCATAGACGAGCTGTTTGACAAGACCGAAGGCAACCTGGCTGATTACACGAAGCTGGATTCATCCAAGGCTGATGGATTAAACACAACCGGGACAGATTGCGTTGTTCTTTTGCGTGCTAACGACGCAACGCATGAGCGCGGCGGTAGTCCTGGGGGAAAGGAAAAAGTTGTTAGCGATGATGATGATGATGATGATGATGACGACGACGACGATTTCGAGAACGACTCCATATCACGTAATTCGTCTTCTCATTCCAGACGGTAGGTTTTTGAATTTTTTCTGATCAAAAAGATAAGTAGTGAAGTCTCCATGTCGATTTAAAGTGCTTGGCTGAGTTAATGAAACTGCCTTGTTCAACAAGTTGGTTAAAACGATGTGAAGCAATGCTGTTGATAAACCACTCGTCCACGGTTTTACAAAACATACAGTTCAATTTTTCAGTGAGCGTGGTCCGGGCCGCTTGCTTGAAGACAGTTTCAATGTAATTCCCGAATCGAAAAAGGACCCTGGTTTCAAGTTCCAATCGGTTGTTCGAAAGAAGGATGAAAGAGTGAAACTCAGCGCCAAGTCCTGTGCACAGTGTGAAGCTTACTACAGGTTTGCTCAGCCGACTCGGACTTGCGGCTTAGTTGGCTATGGTGCTGCCATTGCAACGCATATAAGTAGGAAGAAATTCAAGCTTCGTTGGTGCAGTGTGAGATTAATTCCTGCTGCAAAAACCACCCTGTGTTGGGCGCGAAAATGCACGGGTCGTCGAATGCCATTTGTAAGGACTATTCAGAGTCGCTTCGACGAATTTTTGGCTTAGCAACTGTGAAGTAGGTAGTAAAACCTACTTCTCCTTGTGGTGTTCTACTGGTTAACAAACTTAGAATACGTCGTAATGCCCTCTACCAGTTTTTTTTTCTAACCACGTTGTATCAAGCATCTATCGCATAGAAAGAGCGAAACACGAACTTTGACCAACTTCATGTTAGTTCAAGGCTTTTGCTGCTTAATTAAATATTCGCTGCCTCTTCTCCACAGCGATTTATCGCCAAGCGAACGCGAGAAGGCTTTGAAAGAAGTATGTCGCCATCGTCACCAGCACGTTCCCCCATCTACCCCCGAGCATTACTGGGAACTGGGTCTGCCCAACACGGCCGAATGCAAACGTCGTGGTAAGCGTTTGTTAACATCCAGTCTGCCCAGTGCACGCATGCTTTAGAATTGGAGATTTCATGCGCCACTTTGTTTGATCCAAGTTGACCATTGTATTCCTTCAGCCCATCTCCACAACGGAAGTTGATCAGCTTTCCTCTTCTTGCGCGATTCGTTGCTTTTATTTGACTTTGCCGATATTTTTAAACCTGGCGCAATCCTTACTGTCCGAATTTCCATTGTGACGCCGCGTCACACTACAATAGGAAGTCACACTCCCTGCAGTCTGAATTCGCATCTCCAAAAGAGACCGTGACGCCATGTTCGCCGCCTGCTCCATCGACAGCGCTTGCCTTCAACCTTGCTTTATAAAACCATCGGATTTAAAGAACGCTGCAAGCTCCGAGTTCGCGTCCCGCAAATTTTGTTTTCCTGTTCGTGATGTCATGTGCAGGTTTTTCGTGCAGCTGATTTCGTCATTTGTGTTTTGTTGCGAGGAGGACATAATTTTTTTGCAATTAAATCTGAAGCAAATTAATCTTCTGACATAAAATTGTGATACGTATCAGTGCTTTGATCCTACAAAACGTTGATTGATGATTTCATACAGTGGGAAAACAGCTTAATTTTAAAGTAACGTCTCTCATTTTTTAAAATTTTGCACTTCGGGAATTTTGGCTGGAACAGTTATCTTTGTTTGAGGTACACTATCTATTTTTAGTAAATGACGTGTCTAGGTGCATGTATTACTTTATTTGTTTTTTCTTTTTCGCCGATCACCTCAATACAGAACAGTCGCCAGAAAGTTTTCAATAGGGGGCTTTGCATTTGTGCAGGGGGGCTTGACATTCTAAAAATTGACAAAAACTACACTGATTTATAGTGTTTCATGTTTCAATTTGGGGGGGGCTTGGAGTTTTGTTTGGGGAGTCAAAGCTCCCCCCGTGGCGACAGGGCTGCCTCTATATCAAAATTGCAACTGCCACTGTTCTTAATTGCAAAAACGATTATACTGACATTCTTTCAATTTAATTGCATTTCGTATTCCTGACATGTGCTGATAACTTTGCTTTTTTATTATATCATTTGTCCACTCTCAGGTATAGGAGTGATGTCAAGAGCAGTTTAGCTCTACCGTTTCAGCAGTGTACCCTGTTTGCCAACGTTTCAGTCGTGGCGAAAACAAAAAGGGGCGTATATGTTTTACCAGGTCCTCAAAACTGCCGTACCAGGTAATTTCCCCACCCTAGTACGGTTCTGACTTGCTTGTCTCATTTTTAGCAACAGCTTGATTTGCTTTAACTTTCGTCTTAGGCTACCTCGTTGACGAGGAAGACCTTCCGGACGACGAAAGACTAGACTTCAGGAATCGCCGTCGCAGGAGAAAACCTCTGCAAGCGATTTTTCAGGATGATGATCCCTGAAAATGACTGCGCCATTGCCAGACGCCATAGTTTTGTGTTTTGAAACGATGTCTACGTTTTCTTTTCTCACACAAAGTTTACGTTCTGCTTCAGTTGGCAAGGAATTTCTGTTGTTAACGGCTGTTGTTGTGGAGTCCAATGTTTTTGTTATGGTTAGGTATTGTGATGTCTATTATGTAATGCAGGCCTTGCCAATCAGTTGAGTTGCTGCTCCGCAGCATTTGTCAGTCTGTCCAGGTAGTGCTTTGATCAATGTCGGCTGTAGCCACTGATTTGCTGCTGTGAGACGTCTTGAAGCGCAGTTCTGTGTTCGCCCTGTTGTAATGGTAACAGTTGTTTGGTGGTAATCATTTTGCGTTTTACCGATATTAGCAATGAGGCGAGTAATGAAATTTCCTTCATGGTTCTTACCTGATAAGTTGTTGTATTTTCAATGATACCACGAAAGTAAGATAGCTACGTTCACTCGCGAAAACTTTTTGGCAGCATTCGGCATCATGTGTTCAGTTTAAGCTCAAAACTATCTTAATTTCGAAATGGAAAGAAGTGCTGGCTTGGTCAACAGCTGAAGCACAACCTCTTATATGAAAACTGGCGTAAAATCCCACTGAACCGATTGGCATTCGTGTGTTGGACCCATCACTGGTTTGCTGCATCTTGCCAAGCGTCGACGCCGAGTACAGCGTTTTTTTTTCTCGGCAGCAGCAGATTTGTTGCAGATGCCTCTGTAGTCAGCTGCTGTTGCATCGACCATACGACTTTCGTTTCCTGCCTATCTGTCTGCGAATGCATCCTTTCAGGCGGATGCTGTCTCAGGATATTTAAGTAATTGATTGTTTGTCAGTAATGGTGCGTTCTCCATGGTTCCAAGCTTGACCACTACTAGATTACTACAATTGAAAGCTTTTCGTTGCTGGTTGTGGGTCACATCACTGTGTCTATTTATACGAGAGCGGGTTGTTCCGTTGTTGCCAACAGAGTGTTTCTTCTCTTGTTATCGCCACGAAGTCAACAGTTTGGCTGAGTTTGTGAAACTGCAAGACCTGTCGAGTTATTCTCGACGCTGATGGACTGAGTAAACCTGACGTCGTCGCTCGTCTATCACACTTTCTTGGGCTTTGTTGATTTCGCTCCGTATTCAGGAGTTTCCAAGTAGATTGTGCTCGGGCAATCTTCGCGAAAATCTGCTCAACCGTGAAGCGTAACGATGAGGAAAACCACTTCCATCGTTGAAACCACATCCATGCTTGATGCTGCTTAGTAGTACTGGAGAGGCCGGGACGCTTTACTCCTCTTGGCATTAATTTTCTAAAGCACGAAGTCTTTCTTTGAAAAAGTCGCGTAAATCTCAAACGAACAAAACTAATACTTGGCAAGAATATCTGCAAAAGGTTGCTATTACTTACATTAATCACGTTCGTCTGCCAAGAAGTTCCCTGCTAGCTAAGTTGCAGAAAAATGTGCCACTGTATGTTGGTCAAATGTGTACCACCCAGCGGACTTCAACTCTCGTTTATTTGTCCGCATCCAACTTCGTAATAACTCCGAATTAACTCGATCTCATGTTAGTTTACAACAAGGCTGTGGAGCCGGAACTCAAATTTCGGGCTCCAGCTCCAGGCATCTAAATTTTTTGGCTCCGGCTCCAGAACGATTAGGTCCATTAAAAACTAAAAAACGTATTTTTTGTACAACTCGCTTGCCTCACAAACTGTCTGTTGAACGAGAACCCAAATTTTCCGACTCCACCATCTAAATTTCCTTGACTGCGGTTCCAACCATCCAAAATTGCTTGGGCTCCGGCTCCACAGCCCTGGTTTCCAGTCCATCTGCCCCGCTATCAGATGTTAGACTCCAATGCTGTCTGCAAGTAATAAACTTTACACAACCGTGGTCTGACTCTGCACACATCAACTTTTTGGTCTTTGCATGCTGCATGGCCAGGTTTTCTCACAACCGACATCGATTTCGTTCACCGCTTCATGTTTCTCTTTGTTAATTGTCAAGTGCAGACTCTTATACTTTTAACTCACTCTTGTATGCTTGTCCATGTTTAGCCGCTGTGCAGCAGATGACCGTTCAATGTGAAATCAGAACAACGTAACGTTAAACGGTTCGGTGTGGGGTGTTGTAGACCAACGGTGGACAAAGGCGTTGGGTATTCACATGCGCACACTGGAAAGAGCGACCAACAGCGGTGATGTTGGTTTGCAGGGTATCGTGTCAGCTGTTGGACTGTTCGCAAATACGTGCATTACGTTGAATCACGAATGGAATATTACTTGAAATTACGCAGCAAGAATGCACAAAACAATAAAGCACTAGTGTGCCCACTAGTGGTAATACTGTAGCAGCTATCCAGACTGTAGGGAATAACTCAGAAGACCAAATTTGACAAAAGGCAAGCTGAAGGGAGTAGGAGCAACTGTTCGCACGTTTTTAGAATTCGATTAGGCAAATTGGGGTTTAAGTTCTTTAAAACACGAAATACTTGAAAAGGTTCAAACTTACTGTAGGAGGGAACAAGCAATGATCAGTAAGGAATTGAAAGGGTGGCAAAGTACGTTTATCATCAGCTGGAGAATTTGAAATGGAAGCAAAGTATTCATTGAAAAGATTGCACTCAACACGATGTTCATGCACAGGTCTTACATTTAGGGTTAATGGTTAGTAATATTTTTGTTTGATTTCGAGCGTTGATTTAAGAGATTCCAGTAACTGGGATGAGAGCAGAGGTTAAAGTAAGCCGGAACCCCGTTCCGGTGAAAGAATTATTGCCGGTACGGCGTTCTGCTGAGTTTCAAATACGCTAAAGTATCGCCAGTATTGACTCTGATAAATGTATTATAAGATCTCTTGGTAATTCTTATATTCTCTTCAATCGCGTGGATTCTGTTGCGTGTGTTTTGGGCAGCGCTTTGTTTTATCGGTGTAGCCACGTGCGTTGATACTGAGTTGAATGAGTCAGGAAAGTGAAGTTTCGAATTCGTAGGTATGTTTCGCTTAGTGCACAGGCGCATTCATTTATGCTTAAACTTGATGCGTAGCCGTTTTTTAAAAAAGTGCATGTAGAACAGGCGGTAGATTTTTTCCAACAAGTGTGCATGTTAATGTTTGTAAAACGTTACGTAAAACTTCAAATTTTAGTCGCACTCGCATGAAGTAAAACTAGCCTGTGGTAGTGCTGTTGTCTCATGAAGCAGCCTATTTTTTCATGCAGTTTAGCTCAGCTCTCTAACATAAATTGGTCCGATATGTCTCATATAAGTGTGAAGTATGGGTAATGGGTAATGGTTTATTGTTTCATATGACTCAGCCAATAAGCAGAAGCACCATAAAAGCCATCGCATGCAGTAAACCAACCATTAGTGAACATTAGAGCAAATGAGAATACAATGGCACAATAGTTGAT
>Ga0210059_1004668_pt1 | contig 22143 bp, 13 predicted proteins | sample Ectturendosymbi2_FD_188042 | JGI IMG/M metagenome (GOLD analysis project Ga0210059, IMG submission 188042) | Ecteinascidia turbinata endosymbiont from Florida, USA - Sample 2 (SPAdes) (version 2) | ecosystem: Host-associated > Tunicates > Ascidians > Unclassified | place: Key West, Florida...
CAGTCAGGGGGGGGGCTGAAGGGGCTCAAACCCTCCCTCAGCAATCAGAATGTTGATGTTTATTTTCTTAGTTTTTCACCAACATTGTAAGTCGAGATCGGGTGCATTGCAGAAGTTCTTCCGCAGTACCACAAGGCGTAGCAACACATTTGTTATCAAACCAGGTGGTTATGAATCTTCGAGGTTTAAGAAATATTGAAGTAGCTTTCTTCATTCCTGCCTGGTTTGTACTATCATCTACAATTCTCTATCAAGGGCTGGGTGTACCGTGCTCTGCTAGCATGGAAATAAGCTAGATATTTGAACTACCAACAGTGTCGATTGATGTAATGTTAAAATGTCACAAAGCTGGAACTTCCTAATGGGCACACGTGGAAGATATGCAGTGCGAGATGTGAGTGACCGCAAGCTGCAGCCTGAACTAATTCGCTGTTCTGTATATGAATTACACGCCCCTGAGTTCATAAACGGAAAATCACATCGCCCAAAGTCAACATTCAAGTCAATCTTATTTGGAGAAGGAATATGATTGAGACGTCTTTTAACCAAAGGAAACAAGACTACCTCAGCAGCTTAAACCGATTGAAAGAAAAAGCGATCGCTGAAACTTCCATTTGGCCATCACTAATGACATGACAGCAATGGCATCAAATTGGGAAAAAAGGCTACGAGTCTCAAAAAGCGACAAGAAAGATGATCCACAGATTGGGGCACATCTTTCCCCCACCTGTTAGAACTAACAGAGAGAGAAAACAACTTAAATCCGAAAGCATTGATAACTTACAAAAGACCAATTGCAACTGGACAATTACTTGCTAACAACAAGTACCTTGCTTTAAGCAAGGCGATAGAGCATGTCAAAGGTTGTCGGGTCCTTGCGGCTACTGTGCACTTTGTGGTAACTATGGGAAACAAAACAGATCAGTGGTGCCATCTGCCACGTGTTTCAGAAATAATGAGCAAAATTTTTGTGTCTCTTCTGCTGAGTATTGATGTGCTTCAGTGTAGCGGAGCGTTGATGTGTTTTAATTTTCGCGGCCAGTGTGCGGGCGTTTTTCATTCTCGTCAGTCACAGGATTTCTATCGTGATCGCAGAGACTTGCTTACTTAGCGACTAAATGCACGTTGAGTTTGCACATTTCGCATTTATTGTTATTCATAACGCATGTTGTTTCTAACCATTTCGGAAGCCTCGCCCTGCGAGTAGTTTAGGGCTGCCAGATCCGGCCTGGCAGGTATTACTGCTATTTTAACAGTGGCGAGTAATAAGCCGGTATTTTGAAAATCTGTGCCTGAAGCCGGTATTTTGAAAATAAATGCATTGGAGTAACTCCAAAAAAAACAACGCAGAAGTTCTCAAATTATAATGACTTTAGCAGCGAAACTTGTCAGGACAGTTCTTTTGGCGAAGTTCATTTAAATCCAATACGGGGGCAAATTTTCATTACTTGTAACTTAACAATACTCATAGTCTGTTTGTTTTCACTTTCACGTTAAGTCATATTTACCATACTCCTTCGTCTTGAACTTGATCTGTATGAGCATTTTTTTGGCAATTAACCATGAAACCAGCGCAGGTGGTGTTGGTGTCTGAACTACTACAGGCTATTGCGGAATAATGCAGGAAAATCACAGAAATGGACAGGAAGAGAGTGACATTGCAGCGACTAGTTAACCTTATACTCCCCTGCGAAAAAAACAGATATTGAGAAACTGTGTTCTTAATAAATCTTACCAATTTTCGTCGATTCAGTGTTTTCTTAAATTTATTTTCGTACAAAGCAGTTTTAATCGTGGATGTGATTTAATGTACAAAAATTAATCTCTCTGATAAAATTTTTACCTCAATCATTGTTACTATCAGCAAAGGTGTGGATAGGCTGTGTTTGAATGCGCAGAGTTCACTAACTACAGCAACTCGGCCTTCTTATCTCTATTATTTTTTCGATGATAAGATTTTGTCACTTTTGACAAAAAGGCCGGTATTTTTACAAAACGCGTCTGCCAACCGTAGAGTAGTTACATTTATCTGAGAGCGACTTTCTCTAGAGTAATCATTAGCTGGCGTTGGGTTTTATTATGTTCTTGTTATTTTTGCAGCACGTTTTCAAGCTTCACCGTATACATGTAGTTGAGCAAGACGTATTTTCTTGTTTTATTTGTCACGGTTGCGGTTGTGTGTATTTTTTCATTGCAGTCTTGAGGTTGCTTACTTTCTCTGACCCTGTTTTAGCCTTTCAACAATTCACTTCTGTTATCAGTGCTTGCAGATTACGGGACTGACGATGTGTAGTGTTACGTGAAATCCATTTCTTGTTAAAAATTTGCGATTAAAGCCTTGCTTGTTTCACCTGTGGAGTGAAGGTACTTGAACCTAGCTCTTTAGTCAGCGAAAAGTGTTAAGCGAAAATGGATAAGTTTGTGGAGAAAAAGGCATTTATCTTCGTATGAAACAGATCATGGTGAGCAGCCTCGAAAAGTTTTTATTTACCGGTGTCAGAACAGTAGACCTACCTGTCCACCGGTAGAAGAGCAGCCACAAGCGTCTGGTGCAACTGGTAGCGACGATGTTTCGACAAATCCCTTAAGCATGTATAAGATTAATGACATTGGGAACTCTGTGGGAAGTTCTTTGAGTGAACGAAACCGAAGAACTTTATTGTTAAATAGCTGGACGCCTTCCTCTTCCGACGATTTTCCTGTGGAACACACAGGTTTCCAGAAGTGACGTTTCCTAATGCAATGGTTGGAGGAGTTTAAGTTGTTAGCCTACAGTGAAATCCATGAAGAGGCATTTTGCAAATGGTGTATTGCGTTTGCACCTGATGTTGTAAGTCGCAGCGCTAAGGCCCATGGTATATTGGTAAAATCAGCTCACAAAAATTGAAAAAAAGCGAAAGAAGATTATAAGTCTCATCAAACACGTCAATACCACCAGTTTTGCTCAGAGACGTTTGATACGTTGCTTAAAATTTACAAAAATGAAGGAAACGTGGACGTGAGAAATATTCTTCAATTGTTAATCCACAAATTATGTGCTTTCTTTGGCAATTCTAATCACAAGCATTTTTCCTTTAAGGCTTTTTGTTTCCACAACTTCAGCCCCCCTTTAGAAAAATCCTGGCTGCGCCCTGGCTAAACATAGTGTTTTTTGACATGAAGGCAGTGCTAAATCTTGTGCAGATTTACAAAATGCAATCGTTATTGAAGTTGCTTTCATTATTTTTTCCAACATTTCTTATGCCAATCGATATACATAGAGCAGATGTTTTCATCTCTGTTTTAAGGTGACCTGAAAGTGCCACACAAATAATGCAATCATTGTATGTAACCCACGTCCATTCCTACGATAGAAAGCATTACTTACAACCATTTGGATTACCTGCCGGTATATTTCATGTGAAAATCGAACGTTGGTAGCTACATTTGTTTCGACCCGGTTCGCAAAAGCCACCATTACATAACGTTTATGCAATAACCAAATCTTTCTGGGGTAGCCACTGTTAGATTTAAACGTCACAATCAGTACGTTGCTTCCTCGATTTTTTACCCAAAGCACCATTCATTCGTGATAATTGAGTAAAATGTGTTTTAGCGAAAAAGTACAGGTATTGTATTACTGGCTTAGGGTGAATTTTTTGGTAAGCTTGGAGATGTCCAGCTAGGCCTGCTCACAGTCCTTATCAGTCAACTGATCAAACGTAGCCAACATTTTGTTTTGAATATTCGGTTATAGTTGCCCACCACTCTTTCACTGCGTTCTTTAGGTTACGTGACAGACTTTCAAAAAGTGTCAATTGCCGAATACGGTTTCTGATCCCTTGTATTGATGTACTTTTTGCCATGACATGACCATATTTTCATCACAAAAGTATTGCTACAGTATGGTTAAACCAAGAGATCCGTTACAATACGTATGTTTGCTACTTTGATAACTTCTCACAGAAACATGCCACTTAGCCTGGGTTATCTTGGGCAATGAAAAGCACCGCTTTATTACTGATACACAATTACAAGTATGTAAGTTTTGTTTTAGCGTTGCTTATATAAATGCGCTGCTCTGTCTGCCACAATAATAAACCCACTGATGCAGACGCAGTTCGCATGTTGGCCAGTCTTATGTTGCATCTAGGCTTATTGCATAACGTCATTGACCTGCGCAGCCCTTGGTTTGGAAGAAGCTTTCGAGTTTCTGCAAAGTACTAGCTGGGATAGTAAACAAGAGAATATAATGCGCAGCGATATTGTAAAGCTGACTTACTTTAACAACTGTGTAAATGTGTGCATGGTTCTGCAAGTTTCTGAAACAACTGTGAAGTGTGATTTTGATATTGGCAGTAAGAGCAAGGCAATTCCAGAAAAAATTGCCAAACACCCAGTGATGCCAGGTTATTTTGTAAAAACAAGCTAGCAAATTTGAAAAACAAGCCAAAAAGGGTGATTTAATGGAACAACCAGCCCAACGTGCGTTTGTTAGGAAACTTCAATGAAACATAAAACCAGCAAGTTAGTTAAATGCAAAAACAGGGAGGCAAATCCGAAAAAGAAACCCAAAATGAACGAATTTACACAAAAACACGCCCAAATTTCGTTTTGCAGTACATTGAAAGAGCAAACTGGCCATAAAATTTGAAAAAAACAATCCGCATTATGGAAATCTGCAAGAAACATACCCAAAAAATAAGCAAATTTTAATCAAAATAAGCCCAAGAACAAGCAACGCGCAAGTCTTAAAAAAAAAACGCAAATCCACAAAAAGACAAGCCCAAATTCGCGAGAAAACCGCAAGATTGGCAACACTGCAAGCACCTACCTCGATATATCCAAGAAAAACGTAAATACCTTCTCAAGAAAACTTCTCAACTATTTGTATCTGGAAAAAATAATTCGAAAGGGTTGACTCCTGTATTTTCGCTAACGGTGAGAAGGTCTTACCTGATTGGTTAAAACCGTTGAAATGATAGTAAGATCATCTGACATTTCAGTCACTGTATCAAGCTAGACAAAATTAATGTTCTCGCCGCTGAATACGAATTTGCTGTCATATGCTTATCTGAATCTTGGTTGGATAACTCGATCGACACAAACTCTATTCGCTTTAATGATTGCCGTGATCCTTTTCGCTTAGATCACAATCGGCATGGTGGTGGCGTTTCAGCTTTAGTTAACAATAACATTTTTTGTGTTCGCCGCTAAGACTTCAAATAAGCCGACGTAGAAATATTATGGCTTGAACTCAAAACTATAAATTCCCGTTGTCTGTACCAGCGGCATATCTATGCAAAATGGCGCCTGTGGCAAACTTAAATGTGCGCCCTTTTCAAAATTTAAATATTGGATAAAGACACCCTTTTTTCGAAAGGTAAACCGTGAAGTAAATGAACATTTAAAAAAAGAAATTGTATGTTTTTTGCTTTGAACGTTTCAGCAAATAAAATTACAAATTATCCATGAGGGCTATAACATATTTCTACTCAATTTTCTGTTATAAAAAATACGAAAACATTCAAATAAGAACGTTACATGATCTATTCATTCTGTTGGCTAACCATATTGTAAATCTTGCAAAACAATCACACAACATATTGCAACTACGAATGACATTTCTTTTGAACTGAATCACATTCAATTTGAATGGCACAATTAGTTACGTGTACACGAACAACACAACGTTTGAATGTGCGACAGCCTAACTACTTGAGAGAAAAAGCTAGCTCATCTTTTCGTTCAAGAGTTCACATTTTTTTCTCAACTGGTACGATAACGACACTAACTACTGATGTTTGGAGTAACTATGGTTCTCGTCCCTAGTCTCTGGATCGAGGCATTGTGTAGCCTGTAGCCAGAGGTTTCCTAATCTTTTTCAGCAGTCCCCTTTGGCTTCTTCATCTTTTGAGCCAGTTCTTCTAACCACTGCTTGGCCACACTAGATCTCGGAGCAGATGTTGAGCAGCCATTCGATAGTCTCATCGTTGACAACCTCAGTCCATGAGTAGATCGATGGATTGGACTTTGGAGGACAACGTGGTCGACCGCGTGGTCTTCTGCGCCACACTCACAGACCGCAGAGGGAGGCATACCCCATTTGTACAGACAGGAGCGAAAAAGTCTGACACCGGTGCGGATGAAGTTAAGCCCGGACCCAAGCTCTTCTTGGGATGGAAGCTCCGGGGTGTCGTGGATGAAAATGCGGAGTCTGATGGGACTGTCCGCCCACTCCGCATTCTATTGGTGATCCGCCCACTGCGCCGCACGTATGTTGTTGTTGTCAGATAAACTAATGAGTTGTTATGAGGCGGGTGCAGAGGGATGTCTCGATTTGAGACGCCGTGCATCTACACTCGGTGGACAAGTGAGTGCTGAGTGGAGCAGGTGTCCAGGCTACATGGTGCGGCGTTCTAGAGACAGTGTGGCTCCTTTGCGACGAAGCTCGACAGGTTGGATGTGTTGAGTTCGCTTTGCATCCTCAACATGAAATGTCCCTCGATTCTGGAATACAATTAATAAAGGACTTCAACTATTTCAAAAGCAAGTCAAAAAAGCGACCCAGAAGTCTATCCATGGTTTCACTTAACAGCAGTGATTGGGAAGAATATTGGAATACGAAAGTCATTCCACAAGACGACTTGAAGACTAAAAGAATGAAGGTCGAACAAACCAACGACTAGAAATGTTCCATTTAAAACGATATTGTATCATGCAGTATCCAAACTATTGTACCTTTGTACTCCGTTTGTAATAGCAAGTCACCACTAGGGAGAGAGCAAGTTACAATTATGTCAACAATTCAGATAAAAATATAAATAATATTTTCGATCCAAACGAATAAAAACAAATAATAACAAAACTCAATCCAAATTATGATAAAAAACGTAACCGGAATCACTGGCGACTCCGAAAAGTCCGAACTCGACGCAATGAAGTTTGACGACGTCATCAGAGTAGCCAATGAGAGACGAGAAACGAGGAGCGGCTCTGGGTATAAATACCCGTGCGTGCACCACGTTCAGTCAGTTGAGCAGTGGGCATACCAAGCTTAAAACCTAAACCAGTAGTGGGCTTACCAAACTGGAATAGGCCGAATATCCAGCAGTGGGCATACCAAGCTGGCTTAGTCCAAGTGGGCATACCGATGGACTAGATTACCAAAAAGAGATTCACGGTATAGTGGCTATGATGCCGCTGACAATTTGGGCTTCTCTCTCCTCCATAAAAGAAAAAAACTTGCACTCACCCCTGTTACTTGTAATAAATCTCTGTGTGTATATCAATACACCATGTTATAATAAACTCTTGTTGTTTGTATTAAAAGATAAATGTCGCAGTGCTTAATGTTGTATTAATAAAACCATGAGTGCATACGCCTTCATTCTGATAACAAAACTGAACGTGAAGTCGAACGAAAACGGGCGGGTCTAAGTTTCTTAATTGTTAACTTGGGCGTGCCTTGGGCACTCCGGCCAAATTCACCAGTGCTCTTGCGGAGTTGTCCTAAACGTGTGTTGTTCTTCTTCTTTAGAAGGGAACTGACACAGATGCATGCAAGGATTGAAAGGTTGTCCACTGGTGTAGGACGCAGGCATTCAGTCAAGATTCGCAAAGCGTTGTTTATGGTGGGGTCGATAATGCGGATATGAGCACTGCGGAATCAGGCAGGAGCGCAGTACTCTGCGGTTGAATGTACCAATGCTAAGTTGTCTGTTCGCAGAGTTTTGGCTCCAGCAGCCCAACTGGAGCCAGCAAGCCGTCTCATGAGCGCGACGACTTGCTGGCTTTGGCATTAGTCATTGATATTCGCGCACCACCTAACCTCAAAATCAAACAAAATAAACAGAACAACAATCTATTTGCCTTTATCCTGTTCTTCAACAATACGTTTCTGCCATACCCACGCCTCCCTTGCAACAGTTGAGTTCGGTTTCCTCCTCAACATGAAATCTCTTGTTTTCCTGAAACAATCCTTATTCTTATCCGAAGATACAGTCAATCCCAGAACATATCAACGAAGAAAATGTCGACGAATTCAAGCCAACTCCATAAATACCGAATATTGAAAAACATTATTTATTGTATCATTGTATGTGCGTAATTGTTGTATTAAATCTACCCAAGAGAGAGAGCAACAGAAATATTTACAAAGACCCTAACGAAAAACGCAGTAAAAATCCTGTTAAAAATCCTAATCAAAATCACTACAATTTCGAATATAAAAATTTCGATTAAAATGACGTCACACGCTCGCGATTGCACAACTCGTAGTCAATCCCTTGACTGTCCGTGGGAATTCGATGCGATGACGTAAGTCGACGTCATCGGGGTGACCAATCAGAAACGAGAATCGTGGTGAGACTATAACCACTCCTATGCTCAGAGCGTGATCATAGCCTAATCACGTGATCGATTTAGACCAATCAAAATTCAGCACTATGGGTATAAATATGAGGCACCCTGCCAAGGTCCAGTCAGTCTCGATCCGCATTTCAAGCTATCAACAAGTCCAGCCACTGCAGGACTTAGACCAAGGAAGAGGTTTCCCTCTGGAAACTTCTTGTAAAGTCTACAGGTAGTCTGTTAGAATGAAACTTCTCTCCAACCAAGCAAAGCTAGTTAGCGAACTTGTGGGGCCTGGTGAATTCGTGAGCCAGGATGCACTTGTAACTGACTAACTATTTGAAATGGGTCGTGCTCTCTCTCTCTCCTAATATTATTGTGGATGTGTGCATTATCATCTAAATAACCGGGATAAGACTGAGAAACGCGGCTATGTATTACAAACATCTGTGTAAACCCCTGACATTTGCCGTAACTTATGTTCTGTGCTGTAACTAATGAATTGTGAATTAAAGCCCCTGTTGAATTAACTATCGCAGTGTTTAACGTTGTACAAAATAAAACCATGAGTGAATACAATTTTCATTGTGATACACTGAGCGAAGTCGAGCTATAAGACCGGCGAGTCCAGGTTGCTTTTGCGTTCCTGGGCGTGCCATGGACGTTCCTATAAGACCAGTGCTCGCAAGGAATGTCCTAAATTTGTGACAGTTTTCTTCTATCTAGAAGAGAACTTTTACATAAAAAATGGTGCCACCTGTGAGGTCTGTTTGTTTTATTTAGGGGGGTAGTATCTAGCTCGACAAAATCCTCCTTACGCTCGACCTACCTGACCTAAACATTTTGTGTTTCAAGTAACTTACTTTAAAAATCACTTTTTCCCATTATATTGTTCTGGCAATTGAATTTATTCATTGGAGAGTGAGTGAGATCTTTTGATTTTATTTTGATTGTTTGAGTTAGCACAGCAGAATGAAAATTTGGACAGACCAGGGTGTTATATGCTGAAAATCAAGACAGACTAGGCATGAATTATATTGGAGTATAAAAGTCACTAGATCTGACGTCGATCAGGAAGGTTTGCAATGTTATGGAAACAAGTGGTAAGTCTGTGAATTATTACTTTGTGTTTTCAAAACTTTTATGAGCACAAGCAACAATAAAAATGCCCACCGATGCAGTTGTTAAATATAAAAATTGTTATTCGTTAAAAAATGCCTTAAAAATGCTTGTAACCTTTTTACCTCTGTTCTTGGTCATTGAGATTTGCAAAAAATTTACATTATCTTACTCTTATATAATAGCCTCCTTGGAACGATAGCTCTTTTTAATTATTTAAAAAATTGTCTTCCCCAGCTAGTCTGGTTGAATTAATTTTACTAGATATGAAAACGTTCTAAACGTTTTTTGTAAATTGTCTTTTAACTAAACTTTGAATCCCGGAAACAGTTTTTGATTGATATATTAAAAACCTTAGACGACAAATGAGTGTGGAAAAAACTTGGGGTTACAAATTAACGTATAAAAAGATTGTATTTTACCGTCTAACCTTGTGTTTTACATTGCTTTTCAGGAACACTGAAATCATCAGCTGATTTCATGCCTAGTACTTATGCGTTTTATTGCTGTCGTGGCGCATTTGTGTATATGCTGATGCAATGTGACCTGAAATTATATGCGTATACCAGAAGATTACGAAACCTTGTGGTTTTGACTCTGTCTGTTTAGACAGCTAGCTACAAGCTGAATAGCGATAGAAGGTATGTGTAAATTATTAGTCATAGAATTTTTACAAAACAATACCATCAAAGAAAACTTTTTAATTTAAAGCACTGAAAACATAGGCATTTGGGTTAACATAAAACAATTGATTAAAGCCTGATATAAAAACCTGAAGCCTGGACAATACCCTTGACCGAACAATATAAAAATATAAATATAAATATTCCTTGAAAGCCTAGATTTATGAAAGCTCAACTCACATTAAAAATCCTCCACAAAACTTGTTGTTTGATAAAACCGATACGATGACAAGGCGATTCATTTTCGTACCAAAAATATCCGACTTTGTATCAGTATAACTGAAACAAGATCCTTTTTGAAGACACTTTAGGGGAAAACTAAAGTGAAATTTGAATCTTTGCTTGTCCTAAAATAGCTATATTCCTTTTCAGGTTGATACCTTTCTAAATTACCATTGACTCGGGAGAGTTAACGATTATTAGCTTTGAATCTCGATAAAAACCATAAATTTTAAACAATAATAGTACCACTGCAAACCTCAAAAACGACACAAATTTCGGAATTCGAATAATTTAATGAAGACGACGTTATAAAAAAAATCAGTAACATGCGACAACGAATTTAAATAACGGATGACACTAATTGTCTCGAAATCTGATGGTAGCAGGTTCGGTCTCAATAAATTGTTTGCCTGAAGTGTCAAAATCCTTTATAAATTGAGGTAGATCCCAAAAATTATGGGAACGAAGTTGTTCGGGAACCGGGAAGCCAAAACGAATATAAGTCCGGTTGTGGCAATAACGTCCTCTTCAAGTGAACCACACTATGCGGAATAAAGCGTGGTCCGAGGGAGGTACTGCTCCGCTATACTTGAAAATATCCTTAGCCTGCTTTAAGGCAATAATAGGATCCTGCTGACGACCTTGAAGGGCTATGATCGTCTCATTTTTAAAGATTTATTCCTTCATCATAGTCGATAGCAATGACACATTCCAAATTCCAATAATGCAGCTTTTGACAAAGATTCGAATGATGAGGTAGGCCCGAAACGGCTCGTTTATATAGTCAATACTAAGTGGAATTCCCCAGATGATGCAATCGCGGCGCAATAATCCTTGGGGAGAAACTAAAACATAAAATTGGGAGTAGATCATTTCAGACTTTTGAATTCTTAGAATTTTGCTAGGTACCAACGAATCTATGAAAGACTATTTCAAATGATATAACATATTTCTCTAATTTTACAAACTTCTTACAAAACTCGTATTTGGATAATCATTTTGGAAATAAAACCAATATCTGTTAACACCCTTACACATGCATTCTGAAATAGGCTTTCTTAAGTTCTCAAAATCTTTTACTAGCAGTGATACTTTAGGTGGACATATATTAAACTCAAATACTATCCACCTCTTCGTCCCCAGTTATTTTGGAGTTTAGTCAAATTGAATTGAAAATGCCATCCGATTCGACAGTACTTCGAGAGTATTGAAGACCTTAACTAAATTTTTGTTTCGACTTCTTTAGGACCTTAACGATTTGTCGAAAATTTAAAGGCTCTGATTAATATCAAGATTTAATGCGAGCCTATATTAATGTTAAAAATAAAATCATTATTATTGAAAATCTGACCTACTCTAATCAAACTTCAAAAATTTGGGAATTCCAACTAAATTTCAAACTGTTTAGTGATAAGCCAAACTATAGACAGAAATTTTAAGTTAAACAAAATTACACATTACAAACATAAATTTTCAAACTAAAGATACTTTTTAATAAACATTCTGGTTTTAGACAATTTTGAGCTAATATAAAATTATCTTAGGTAAAAAATCAATGAATCTTATCTCAGTCTTTTATATTCTATAATCATAACCCTCTTTTTCTTAAATTTCGATGGATCTCAAAAGCTATTGAAACATCTGAGGGCCCATTGTGATATAAAGACCCTATTAGCCTCCTTGATGACATTAAAAACCTATGCTAGAACTCTTAGTAAAAATAATTCATTATAAGCCCATCAAGATTCATAAACAAACACACGATTCACCTTTAGGGGAAAATTGTTGTTATTATTCAAAATCACAGTCGTGAATTCATAAATTAAAGTATTCATATCTTAACCTTAGATCGAAGGCAGCTTGTCCAATGCCAGAAAATTTGAAATGATCCTGCCAAATTCACAAAAAAACCTTGGCCTGAAATAAGCCTAAAATACCTTGAATCTCAATTAGATCTAATATTGTATATAAATAATCCCTTCTTTTCCTAAAAATAACGAAACAAGATAGACAAATAGTATTATATTTGCTGTTTGCGTTAATAGGAATTGTTAACTAAAATTGATGGCTAAATGCTTTGAAATGATCTGTTTTTGAAACATGCAAGACGCCAGAATTCTTTTTAAAACATTACCTTTGATAAAACTAGCGCCGTAACTACTTATGATATACTTGCATTATTAAACCAGCTACTCAGAACTCTACACTAATATCTAAGCTTGTAATGAGATTCCATTGATTAAACAAAATTGTTAGTACATAAACTAAAAAGTATAGCTACTTTGGACTAAGGAAGCATGGACACTTCTTTGTGTTAACATACAAACTGATGGTAAGCTGATTCACCATGATTGATATTACCTCATTCAGTAACAAATTACCATTTACATAGAAAAATTAAGCTTTAATCATAGACCTCTTTTATTACAACGCCTAGTTGTTATGATACAATCCGGAAACCCCTACTTATCATTCTAGTAATTGCTCCTGATATAAGGTAAATACAAAAATTCTTATTTTTGAGGTAACTCAGAACTGTCAATCCTTTTAGAACTAATGATACCCAATCGTAGTATATTCGATGTAAGTTTCTAATTTTAATCATCACAATAACTTTTAACAAACTAAAACAATGATGTCATACACAAATAAAACAACTCGTAATTAATTCGTAGCTTAACCCTCAAACATATTCTTATTTATTCACCCGATGTGTAGAAATTACTTGAGATACTAATATCATGCGATTTGATTTTACCTAAACCGAAATTTAGTCAACATCTGATGGGATTTGACGTTTTGCCCTCGCTATGTACTCCCATAGTAAAAGCTGTAGTATTAATTATTCAATCAAACATAAACGATGGTAAACACAAGACCTGCTTTGGTTACTATAAAACTAATTGCCTACCCTTTAGCATCTGATACCAACAAATTTTAATGCTCTTTAGCTTCTGCAATAATTGTGCTAAAAATAGATAAAATGACACTATCCTGTGTGTAAATGGCACACGATTAGTCTTCAGAATTATGAAGTAGCACCCAAGTTGTTATGTGTATTTTAATCCTTCATCCACATTTTACAACAGTGGAAAGCCTATCTGTGACGAAAAATTGTAGTAATAAATTGAAACCTTTATTTAACCTTGTTTTTAATTACGACCAGCATGCGATGTTAATACTAGAAAAAAAATTGTTATAGTTGTTCTAGCAGTTTCTTTGCACTTGCCAAGCAGTCAGTACTTTCAGCTTCCTCACATAAATAATTCAAGGGTCCTGACTTCATATTACCTTACTTTCGTAAAAATATCTATATTTTAACTTTATTCTTTGAATAAGACCAGTGGATTTCTTGGAAATTAAAATCCAATGATAAATCTTAGCCCATTCAAGTAACCAGTTCCTGTTAACCATGTTCATCATTTATTCGATTGGCGTAAATCACCATGCAAAAATGTTGTAATGTCCTCTTTTTTCGAGCAAATTGCAACTTTTAAAAATAATACTAATATACACTTTAGTCAACCCGGAAAGTGCAAAACCGGACCCATGCAGGACCAAATCTATAATATCCAGCCTGTCATATTATATAAAAATCCTTGCCCGACAGATTGTATTTTTAATGGCTTCGGAGTATAAAACACCAACCATATACCTGGATCATGCCATAACTTACATATTATTTCATTCCACTTTCCTTAAGATCACGAAATAAGATATTTTTGTATTTAACGTTCACATATACATCGTGAATATTATTAATGAACCTTGACTGGAACCGATTTGGGGTAGTACAGTTGCTGTAGAACCAAATATACATCATACTAAACCTTTCATGATGTTCAGATCAAGAAAACCATACTTATTATATATTTACCTTGGGCTGTATTTACCTTGGGCTGGCTAGAAAATGAAACCTTTTAAATTTATCCTATAAACATCAGGAATTGGGAAGAGTATCTAAAATATTAATCACTTTGAAAAGCCTACTTTTTACCGTTGGAACCCCGACAGGATTAATTCCAATGTTATAAGAAATTAGTTCAGATAACACCACTTTTCAAAACCTTTTGATACTAAACGGTTCTCTTTATATTTTATCCATTCAATTAATAAAAATCTTATCCACAGGTCAAAACAGTTTAATTTCTCCTATTTTGGGCAAACAAACCTAGCCGATATTATTACAGTCCAACTAGCATAACAACTTCACTATAGAGGGTAAAGAATTATGACTATTATCCAATGCTAGTACGACCTTTTAATTCCTCACTTTTACGTTTGAAGGATTGACTAGAAACTATTACCGACAAAAATGACTGTGTAAGTTTATTCCAAATAAAGACGACATTCAGTAACCAGGCTAACACCGTAGAAGGAAATCAATTTTTAATAAAATTAACTATAAAATGTTATGCTCGGACAGTGGGAAGTGACCTGGAGCGTTATCATGATCTAAAAATTATTCAAAAAAATTCCTCTTAATACTAGATACTATCACTGATTTGTATTCAGACGTTGTCTATAAACAGTGGTCTGAAAATGGGAAAATTGTCAGCCCTTTTAATTGCGGATCCTACTAACCTTTACTCAGACGATTACCAATATTATTATAAAACAATCCAGATGTACTAGATTAATTGAAACACAAAAAAAATATTTACTACTACAAATTTTAACTACGGTTGAACCAGATATTGATGGGGAAAATATCATCGAATTAGGTGAATCAGATGTCCGATATGATGCAGGATTTTCTACACCCGTCCTAATCAAAATAAATGATGGTCTGGTGGCGATATGATCCACTATTGTTTATTAACTGTTCAAGCTTTTAAGCACTGCTGTATACAATAATGTTGCCCTAGTAGAACTTTGAAACAATATTTTTAAATAAGTAACTAATGATACGATGGAAAATTTGAATTTGCAAAACAATTCGCCCCTGAGAAAATTTCTCAGGAAAAGGAGTAGAGACATCTACTTATCTTGGGTGAAATTGATTGCGTACTTCATTTATACGTATGGATCTCAAATTTTCATTTACTGAAATCGTTTATATCACATTTTAGATTAATTATCAATTTAGCGAATCATGAAAATACCGAGCTACGGAGTAATTGTGGTAGCGAAAATGGACCCTGTCTAAATTTTACTTTGAAAAACGTAAACCTTCCCGTTAAATTATTAATTCAAAATCAGTTCCGGCAAGAGTAAATTATTGTACTCCTGTAATATGTTCTTTTACCATCGTATCCCTGTGAAAGTCTTTATTTCACCTATGTGTTTTTGAATCTTCCTAAAATTTGTTTCACTTTCTGTCACTATACGATTTGCAACACTCGCTTAGATTTTCGAGTTGCCCGTATTCAGAATTATTTTCATACTTTCGGAAGTGTCTCCTTATAAAAACAACTCGTCATGACCAATGTCTTTGGTCAAGGATTGAAATACTTAAATTTTATACTAAATTTATTTTAGAAGAGTCGATTTCTAAATACCACTTGCCTAAAATGATCTCCAAACATAACTCATTACTTTTTGATTACTATTAATTGTCAATTATAAAACACTATTTAGGAAAACTTTGCCTAGGACTAATATTGTTTATAATCTGACTGCTTTTACAATTGCTTTTATGTTGCAAAAGATCTTGGGGACAGGCTAGTTGATATTGGTTTTATAACTACATCCAAAACAGCGGTGGAAGAGGCAATAGAGCTTGATTAGACAAATTATGATTTGATACTTTTTTTCAAACCGCTAACATAACTGTTGTTAACAGGACACCAAACTGCCATCTTGTTTAGAATATTAATTTTTAGCTAGCCTCTTGTATATTTTAATTAACTCCTTTTTCATTCTGGAAAATATAGATTTTCTGTCCGTCAACTTTAGGAATTTCTGTTTTTATAATAAAAAGCTGATAACTTTTGGAATTTTAATAGCGTCGAGGATTGACCTTAATTGGCAACTAAAATATTGCTGGCGATTCTGAATACTCTCTTATTAATAGCCTTTTAAAAATTAATTGATTTACGGTATGTTACAAATAGGCTCTTGTTGTACTGCTAACTGCCTGTTACTTCTCTTCATAGACAGGACGTGGAACTTTTGTTCCTTTTTTAATATAGAGAGAAGGAGAAATGTAGTCACATTTCGTAATTGTCGTTATTAATATATTCTATTTTAAATTAGGGTTTCAGATATAGAGCCACAGAAATATTAGAAAATTGATTCTTGTTGAACCTTTCCCGCATAAAATTAAACCTTTTCCGTTATAGATATTTAGTGATTGTAAAATTCTGATATTTTTAATTATTGTAGTAATTATAGTACTTCCTGGAGTGATGTCTGTCCCATAACGTTAGGGAATTGTGGTTGTATTGTAGGGGTGAATAGTTTCCCTATTTTAACGAGACTTATGTGTGGGCTTGGTGCATAAATTATAAAATAAATAATAGACAATAAATAGTAAACAAATAGAAAACTAATGATAACCGATGAGCCCAGGCTCCTCTGGCTTAGGAATCTCCATCATTTGATATTATGGTATGATGATGAATAATGAGTATCATCCTCGTCAGATACTCGCTCTTGTGCCCCCCGCTTTGTTACAGTGGGACGGATGCCCCTGAATACTTGTCCTCGGCGGAATTCCGGACCGAAGAGGCTAGGCAATCAAAAAACTATTCCTAAGCCAGGAGGTAGAGAATGGCATCAATATTCACTCACAGACACTACAGTGCAATAACAAAAGTAGAAGCGAAGATGCTAAATAGAAGATGATGATAAGAAAAGATGCCAAACTGTAGAAGGTTGATGTGAAAATGACGAATTGAGCGAATAGGATGGGGATGATGCTGAACGGATGAATAAGAGGAAGTGATAGACTCTTTAGTCCGATGTACGACACTGACGTCCAGTGGATGTGAAGGACTTTTGTTCCAAATTTTCAGTAGATTTATTGATCACATTTTATTCTAAATTATTAGCTATGCCAATTTGCTGATTCTTATGAAACTGCAGATAACGCCCAAAAATGCCGAACGTTAAGGCAGACTGGTATGTCCTGCAGATTTCGTACCAATGCTTCCGAATGTAAAAGGTAGTCCATAGGAATTTCGGACATCTCACAATTCTGAGTAGGCGCCATGCAGATTGTGTTCATGCTTCTTCTGTTCCGCCGGTCACGTTATCCTCATCCCCATTAAGCACCACGTTCCTGTTTCTTTTATTATTTTTGTGACAGACATCCAATCCATGTTGACTGTGAATTTCCTTCGGAAAGATTTCATAAAAAATTACTTAGTTGAATTAAATAGGATTACTGTGAAAAGGATATTAGGGAAACCTTCTGATCTGCAAATGGTGCAGCAATATTAGCGAACTCACCACTCGCCACTATTGTGGGACCAGCCAGGGAGATTCCTTTGGTGGTGCTTAGAGAATCTTCTTGCTAAAAGATCGGAAGATCGTTAATATAAACCTAAAAACCCTTCGACCAAATTCGGAACTATTGACGTGCCTTGAAAAAGCACAGACCTTTTTACATAAAAACCGATAAATACCGTATTTTGGGATAAACAGTTGAAATTTTGTCAAACAAATTCTTGTAAATAACGACTGCACCCGAAATTCTTGTAAACAGTGACGCTACACTTTGCGAAAAATAACAATAATTCTTTTTGTTACAGAATAATTAGATTAGTGTGAGAAAAACGAATACTGTAGATTTGCAACAACAGTGTAAAGAAAAGAGAGTATGCAAAAGCTTGAAGAAGAAATACGAGAATTAGAAGCGAAAATCGATACCTTGACGGAAATAAAAGAGATGCCTGAACCAAGCGAGGACAGGAAATCACTTCCGGAGTTAAGGAAACAATTACTCCAAGAAATCCAGATGTATACACCAACTACCTCATATTATCAGGAGGACACACAAAGTCGACCTTCAGGGGAGGATTGCACCCTCTCTTCATCAAAACAAGAATCCCAAGATCAGGAAAGCAGTAATAAAGCGTATACTGTAGAAAAGGTTTGTGCAAAACATAGTAACCTTTCATTTACAATCAATAATCTTTTATCAGTTGTTTGGGATAAACCCCGACGACGTTTCATCTTAAGGTGTCCGTATAATTTCAAAATGGCCAAATCCTTACACAAGATAAAAACTAAATTATTTTTACAACTACCTGGAATAACTATTTTGGTAAAAAGGGGATCTTATTTCTCTTCCTGCCCGCACAAAAATGGGACGGAATGTTCTGTGTATTTCATATTAACACTAGTGACGGCTTGACATTGCATTTTACCAAGAAGCCGATCCGGGAACAATTTATAATACCCAAAGGAAGACTCCTGGGGTATCTTCATGCCATTGCCTCCAGGAATGATATTCTTACCAAGTGATGAATTTTGAACCGAGTAGTTTTGTATATTGTAGTTTAAAAATTTTTAAATCAAAATAGTTTAATTTATGGAATATCGGTTCTTTATAGAAGATAGCTCATGCTTCGTTTATGATGTAATATTATTACAATAAACTATTATGAAAATAAATTTTTTAACCACAAATTGCGATTTTCATGTAATCCTGCGAAATCAAGGCACAGGATGTGAATTGTTATATATCGTTTTCCAGATCTTCCTCGTAGATAAATAATAAAAGAACTTTAATGATCAAAGATCTTTCTTAAAACTCGATGTTGCTAAATTTTGTCATAAAAAAAACTCCAATATTACTACCAACAGGTTTGAAAATAACTTTTACACATATCTCAAAACATTCCTAAAATCATTATAACCTCTAGGGTTATATGAGCCGAATTAATTTATGAACCATTGAAAACTCCTTCACGTTACTTTTTAGGTTATAAGATTTTATCCCATTATTATATACCAGCAAATATTTGTTATTAAGCTAGACTTATATCTCATTTAATTTTGAAAATAATCGTGGATTTTTAACCAATCTTTGTAAAAAGATTGCTTTAGACAATTTTGAAAACGTGCCGATATGATGACAAATTTTTCTCAATTAAAAATCTTAGATATCCTAATGGGTAACATAATTTGGTCTAGAATCAAAAATACAACTTATAAACCTTGACAATTCTGGGTATAAAATAATATGTGCTATTTCCATTATGGAAACTTTCTGTGCAAAGGATTATGATATGAAGTTTTCCTTTGAAATTTCAGAAGACAAATATTGTCAGCAAGTAACATTCCTTGACGATCAATCTTTGGCAAAAAATAAATCAAAACTTCTTGATGCACAGATTTTGTGATCCTTTCTATGATCACTACTCATGCGATAGTTGAAACGGGAAAAATAACGACTCTCATAATGATCATATCTTGAATGATCAACCATTCCATGAATATGCATCGTGTTCGACTAAAAAACTACAAATATTGAATTCTGAAGGAAACTCCTTTTGGCAATCGGATTATAAATTGAAGTATGGAAAAATATATAGTAAATTACAAATCCAACTTTGTTATGGTCAGAGTGAAAACTATCAGGCATTTTAACTATTAGGGCAAATGTTGATGAAAGACTGTGCCTGATAATGCTTAATGCAATTAATGTAGCAGAAAAAATAAAACTACCTTATTTGTTTGAATAGAGACTCTCACAAATTAAGTGATGTAAGATAATCATTGAACAAAATTATGTTGGATATAACCTTTGGATTGTGAAAATAATCTTGTGTTATTACACTAAAGTGACCCTTTTCCATCACTGTCGCGTACATAAGGATAACACATGTTAAAGACATATCCCCAAGTTATAAAAGAAAGTTCTTCTGCAAAATTATTCTGTAACGTTTCCGAAATAATGGCTCTAGCCTTCTTCCATATGGACACGTACTACATGTGGATCGTACCAATACATCATTATTATCTATTAAAAGCGTTATGTAACTGTCTGATAATATCAGATATTTATTTAAATCAAAACAATTGTCATCTTGATGAAACCCAGTGTTCTACCTTCCAATGCTATCTACAAAAAATATATACAATTCCTTCTTCGTTGAAAAATATGCTTGAATTTTGAAAACTTTCCTTTAAGACTTTGTTTTATCTGTGAAAAATCTATGGTATCAAAACTTCTATAATATCAGACTTATCTTGCATACAATAAACTACAAGACTTCTTTATACCCAATCACACAGAAGTGCTCATGATTGATTCAAAACGTTTTTATTTTCATACATCGATGTGAGTTCAACGGCAACAACAACACTTTGGGTTCAAGTAGAAGATAGCCTTCCAGTGAACAACTATCCCAGCCATGGAATTCTCGATGAAGAACTTTGAAAATATCAAATCCTCTTTTCAAAATACGCCAACTACTCTTTCGGAAAGATATCGACGTTTTTAACCAAACAAAGCGGAAAGGAATGTTGAGTTCGGTTTCCTCCTCAACATGAAATCTCTTGTTTTCCTAAAACAATCCTTATCCGAAGATACAGTCAATCCCAGAACATATCGGCGAAGAAAACATCGACGAATTCAAGCCAACTCCAGCAATATCGAATATTGAAAAACATTGTTTATTGTATCATTGTATGTGCGTAATTGTTGTATCAAATTTGCCCAAGAGAGAGAGCAACAAAAATACTTACAAAGACCCTAACGAAAAACGCAGTAAAAATCCTGTTAAAAATCCTCATCAAAATCACTACAATTTCGAATATAAAAATTTCAATTAAAATGACGTCACACGCTCGCGATTGCACAACTCGTAGTCAATCCCTTGACTGTCCGTGGGAATTCGATGCGATGACGTAAGTCGACGTCATCGGGGCGACCAATCAGAAACGAGAATCGTGGTGAGACTATAACCACTCCTATGCTCAGAGCGTGATCATAGCCTACTCACGTGGTCGATTTAGACCAATCAAAATTCAACACTATGGGTATAAATATGAGGCACTCTGCCAAGGTCCAGTCAGTCTTGAGCAACTGTTCAAGCTATCAACAAGTCCAGCCACTGCAGGACTTAGACCAGTGGTTCTCAACCTTTTCAAGCCACGGACTATTTTCGGACCAGTATAAATCTTCGCGGACTCAAGGTAGATTAAGGTTACGAGAATGACACAAAGACTAGTTTTAGCAAATTCGGTTCATCGTCCACTTTCACAAATTTCAATGAGAATCCTGTCTCTGAGTTTGTTTCACCGGTTCGTCGAAATAAGAGCTTGTGGTCGTTAACGCACATCACCTGATTTCGAATCGTTCAGCAAAGTTATAATTCTGTTCTTTTTATAACGCACCGATGGCATTGCGTGGGCAACTCTCTCCAGAATCTTTCCTCATGAACCGACGGATGTTCAAACGAAATAAACGTCCAGTGTGCTCTTCCCTCATCTCAGCAGTGTTTTCTTTCCACCAGCGTCCAGTGTTTTTTCCCACATCATTTATGAACTGTCAGATCTTCTTAAAATTTCTTCGCTGTCTGATTTTTTCTCAACGAAGAAGACAATAACCACCTAAATATTTTTGTTTTCCTTTTTCATAAAATAATGGTCTTTTTGATTCTTATTACGGTCGAAGCACCATCGGCACAAACAGACACGCAACGTTGATGAATGCAACGCAAGTTTGCGAAAGCTGATGTTACTTAGTGAAGGGATCTACTTTCATAAACATTTCTTGTGGTATGTTTGGCAAGTAGATAGCAAAAGAGAAATTGTTCCACGTAGTCCTCAGTCGTACGGTATCGCACGAACACCATGAACTGTGCATCGTTTCCTAAAGCTGTAGTCTCGC
>Ga0210059_1004669_pt1 | contig 22134 bp, 8 predicted proteins | sample Ectturendosymbi2_FD_188042 | JGI IMG/M metagenome (GOLD analysis project Ga0210059, IMG submission 188042) | Ecteinascidia turbinata endosymbiont from Florida, USA - Sample 2 (SPAdes) (version 2) | ecosystem: Host-associated > Tunicates > Ascidians > Unclassified | place: Key West, Florida...
TTGTGCTGTACTCGGCTGATTCCGAAATGGACCTAAAGTTTTAAACCCTAAGCCTAAACCCAAACCTTAAGCCTAAACCTAAAGCCAAACGTAGAGCAAAACGGAAAATATGAAGAGAAAAGTGTGGATACTTGTGCAACAACTACCACCAAAACGAAGGTCGTAAAGCTGAGATCCGAACCGAAGAGCATTGGCATACGAGCCCTTAAACATATCTGTTAGGCTACGAGGTCGTTGCCGCCTGGCTGATAAACTCAGCGTTTCATCCGAGCCGCGTCATGCCAGCCGGATCCGTAGTTGCTACCTTGACGCAGAAACGAGCAGTGTTTCCAGCATTTTCATCGCGCGAGGTTACCTCAGGTCAAATGCGCAAAACCAGCATCCATTTCATCATTTACTCTGTGGCAGGGAAACACTCCAGTGTGGATGCGATCTTCGTCTGAGTCCGGTCGTGTTGCCTCCTGCCTTCCCATCGGAAAAACTTCGTCGAAGACCGAGTGTGTGCGGTCGAGAAATGAGCGATCTCCTCAACCCGTTAAACAAATCTCTGCCCGGGCGATCGTCGAAGCCACTCGAAGGACAATTCTTGTGTTGTACTATTACAATGTCTGCAATCTTATACTCGCAATTGTGTTATGTAAGAACTTTCCGCAAATGCTCTCGTGTCTTCGCCGTTCTGATCGTCACTAATGCGACGGCATGGACCATGTATATGTATATGGGTGAACACTAGCTTACTTATTTTACCACATGCTGAAAACAAAGCAAAGTAAAATGTTAAATTGAGATTTTCACGGGGTTTTGCTAAATATTCTCAAGCTATTTCCGCAAAACTTTTTCAAATCCATAATTTTGTTTTCATAAAGAACATACTGTCAAGAAACATGTGCGTAACCAAGCAACTGTAGGTTTTCAAGCTAAGACGATCGCGCTGTTTGGTAGCAGTGAAATGAGCTACCGTGCTTACATGGATAAACTGTATGAAGTTGATGGAAGAGCTGCGCCAAACAAGTTGTTACCAGGTCATATCGTCGGATATATGGGCTATCCATCGCTGGCTTTTTTCCGATGGAATGACATTACCAGGAAGCTCTGAGAGAATTAACCCGCAACTCCATCGCCCATAACGCAAGCTCATATGAGTAAGTTTGTTTGCTGAGTTGCGGACGTACTGTTTTTAGAGAGGGTGAAGATGGCGATGCAGGAAAATTGCTGTAACAGCAGAAACACTTTCTGGGGTCTTTTTGCTTTAACCCAGGTATGTTTGTCCTAATTTACTCTGCTATTGAAACCTGAAAATTTTGTGCATATCACGCAAATTAAGATAAACGCTATTTGGGGGTATGACAGGGAAAAAGTGAGATTATAATAAGGTACTTCAAGCTTAATATTTAGTTTGCGAGTTGAAAGCGATTTTATTACTTGTGTTGTAGTTAAGCCAGTTTGTAATAACTTGAAGAAACTTGGAAAACCTGTGGATACCTTGTATCTATAGTTTTTGCCATCTTTTTCGGGGCAAATAGTTGAAAGAGCTCACACTTTTTAGGTTGTCACTAAAACGTATCTGTGAGCCTTTGGCTTTAAAAGTGTCTTTCGGCTTGATAGTTGTTGATCAACCAGATTGCTTTCTGAGTAAATAACAAAACAACATAGAGCTTCGTATTCAAAACCATTTTTACGGCGCTTTGATCAAAGACAGATTCAAATTTCTGTTTATAACCTTGTTTTGTAATGTGAATGTCTTAAGTCGTAATGGTGAGCCTCAAAAAACGTCTCTTCAAGTCAGTTTCAGGAAAAAGAATGATCGATGCATGCGCCTGATCCAACGTTGTAGAAAGTCTGCCACTTTTATTGACTTTCAGAGAAATTATGATAAAACCCAAAGCTACAATTGTTAACACTTTCGGAGCCGATCGTTTTTTTCGCTAAAATAACATTGGGTACCAAACGGTTTGGTTTGATTTGGCGTGTTCTTCTATCTTTTAAAGAAACAAAGTGAAGATATATTACAAATAAGTGGAATGAACAATGCAACTATTTTTTAAAAGAACAAATTATTTGCCGCCAAATTTGGCGGTTACTTTTTTTTCTGATGCACCAATTGGCTTTTTAACGTGTTTTCTGCCACCTAAAAATAATTGTAAATGCGTTTGAAACAAGTGGAATGAAGATTGCAAATACTATTTTTGACTGAATGAAATCGTTTCCGTCGGTATGGACACTTTTGGCATTTTTCGGCTGCACCAAAAAATAATGAAACCATAAACACCAAGATACATATAGTTCACTGACACTATATAAATCGGTATGCATTTGTGATTTTGCCACTTTTATAGCAAGTAGAGGCTTGTATTGAACCCAAAATGCTTTTTTTCCAGGAAAAATATCTTTAATTTATGAAAGTTATTTCCAACAAAATTTTCTGAATTTTTTCCACCACAAAACATAATTTTTTTTGAAAAACAAGTAAGTATTAACATTTTTTAGAAATTCAAAATTTCTTATGACGTTATCGACCTAATACTTATATTAGTACCTAAACATAGGGCGAGTGCGTACAACAATTCGTGACATAAATCTTTTATTTTCTAAAAAGTGGATGAACAAGCAGGGTCGTAACGAGGTAGGAAAGGGGGGCATAATTCCCCGGGCGTCGAATCACTATGGTGCGCCAAATCACTGCGGAAGGCGCCCAATCACTGTGAGGTGCGCCGTAAAAGTCCCAACATGTCACAACTACTTTCTTCAATACAGTGCATGTGCTTCCAAAAGTCCTTAGGTTCGAAATGGGGTGCCAAACTTGGTTCTTGCTCCGGGCGCCATCTAACCTCGTTACGCCCCTGTGAACAAGTGAAAACAACCAGTGTGGCCACAAACCGTCGCATCAAACAACCGTTTTTGCATGCCTACCACTGTGACATCATAACTGCCTCAAAAGGCATGAAACTACTAGAAAAGTGAGTAATATAAAGCACAGTCACAAGTTCAAAATCAAACCTTACCAACGTTTTATATAACTTAGGCATCCGTGCTTGTTACCACACTACAACACTAAAATACTAAACAACTTCATTAAAAAACCTGCTGCTCAAGCAGAAACAACTCCTAGATTACCACTTTGAAGTGACATTGGTCATGTCGGCATCCAAAGACACAAATTCAATAAAATACATCAAATTTACAATCTATTCTAACACCATCAGTATTTCAAAAACCATATTTAACCTAGCTGATTGCCTACCTACAACCAGGCGCGTAGCCAGGGGGGTCAATGCCCCCCCAATTCCGAAAGTGACATGACACCAACAATTTTCAGTTAATTAAGCTTTTGGTGTGTAATCTAAAGAAATATCTCAGTGCAAATCAACGAACTTGCTTGAAGAACCTTATCCGACTTCAGCTTTTAGTCGAACCAGAGCAACGTGGTTTACCAATAATATTGTCCATAAGTATTCAAACGTGTGTAGCGTAAATGCTGAAGAAATCATGCCATGGCTGACTTTGCCTGACGTTTAAGCTCCGTGTGGAAGTTTGTGATCATGAAATACAAACTTGTATCTAAGCGCTTGTAATCACTAACCGAAGGTAAAAACAAGGAGTAACGCTTTTCGCAGCTGTTTCTGATGCACCAACTGCTGTATCCCACCTAGTGGTGATCTAAACTTCATTTCAAGACCATCGCAAAAATTTCTCTGATAACTCTGGCGTACTACAAATAATGTATAACTTACTCTTGTCAGCAGCATCAGCAGTCGCCTTAAATAAACATCATAGATTTTTGTTTTTGTACAATTTTAAAACTGAATGCGTGAATATGGCGTGGTTGTATGTTTTGTATGTCTTGAGGATCAAACTTTGGCTACAAAACGACCCAGTTTCAAAATCTTTTTTGTTACGCAATTAGGCCACTCTTTATCAACACTAGTATTCATTCTGGATATATATTTGTAATGATTGAACATGCATTGTGACGATTCAATCACAATTATATGGATCCTTCGTTTTCATTAATAATTTTACATTCGGCGAATTAAAAACCAGTTTTGTCAAGTATTCAGAGTACATAGTCTGAAAGTCTTTCAATTATCATCTGATGTTACTTGCCACCCTATTCTGCAGTAAATTTGAAATCATTCAGCTGCTACGGGAAAAGTCAGCACCGACATCTACCATAATTAGGAACATGGGCGTCGGAAGGATTTTTACCAGGGGAGGCTATTAGCGGATTTTTCCAGAAGTAGCCATAAAGATATTTCCAAGGGGGCCTAAAAGTGGTGAAATGTCATTTTTCCTTCTGTAAACAAATAAAACGACCTTTTTTTGCTAAAAGTGTAATAGAAAAATGTCAAATTTCAAAATCCAGGAAGGCAATGTCCTCCTGTCCCACCTTCCGACGCCCACGAGCAGGAAGATGTTTTTCATTTTGGAAGTTCTGAGGCAATACGCGCTACCATTACTTACAGACAGCTTGCAACCTGTTTTCTCGACAAAGCCTATGTGACTAAAATGAAATAAAATTGAATTCTTTCCCAGTCGAGGATTTTTTGGCATTTTTGCACTAATGGGTTTAAAAAAGACTTCATTCGCTTACGATAGCATGGCTAGATCAGCGGATCGCAAACTGTTTTGAGCGCCACTCATATCTGAGTTTTAAGACCGCGCGACCCAAACCTCAGAAAACGTATGAAAAAATAACAACTTTATGGATGATTTTTGATAGCAAGTTGCTAAGTTCAATTTTAATGTTAGCCATCTACCTTTTGCTCAAGTGCCTATACAGATGGACACAGAGAAGCAGAAGTAACGTTGAAAATACTCAGCTCCAGCTTGGCTTGCTTCTGCGCGACCTATTTTTTGACCCTTCTCCACCTTTGTTTGGGTTTCGACCCATACTTTGGGAACCACTGGGCAAGATCAACTAACCAACCGTTGTGTTGGGCTGCAGCGACCTTTAGTGCAGAGCCGTGCTGGTAATATTCGATTGTGGCTTCGTTTTCGCAAATGCACAATCATTTTCACACTTTGTGTAGCATTCCCCAACTTACAAAATTGTTTTGGGAATTACTTGTGAATTATATTATTATCTCTAAATAGATGGATAAATACCTAATAGTTTTTGGGAATCCAGCATAGTGCAAGTAGCATACAAATATGTAGCCGGAGTAGCATTTTATAGCGTATCATGACATCAAACCATGCACTTTTCAAAGGCGTTGTGGGACTAAACCCTTTGCGTTATGAACTGTATACGTCAACCAGTCACTAAAGAATCGAATAAGATCCACAAGTCGTACATTTGCGCAGGTTTTGCAGACCTGGTTCGGCTGTCGGTGTCTTAGAACAAGTCGCTACTCGACTTCGATCGACCGTGCTGTGTTGCTGTGCATTAAAAAAGCTTGTAAATATAAAAAAGGCTGGTATAATGGTGGACACGATTATTTCTTGCTCAACCACATGTTGGCCGCAAAAAGCACAGCCTAATGCAGAACATGCACTTATAGCATAGAGACTTTTACAATTACAACCGTTTTCGCAAAAAATGTTCTACGAGCAAATGGTGGCTTTCATCCAAAGTAAAAGCTTTGAACTTCATTAAAAACAAACTTTTAAAACTTGTCAGTTCAATGAAAGCAGACTTTCTATATGCCGGCGTAAATGCAAATATATTTATTAAGAAAAAAAACGACAGAAATAGGCACATTTCACTGATAAAAGTTTAAAAATAAGGGGCATTAAATATATAAATGTTGAGACCCGGTGGTTGTTTGCTCCCCCAATCCAAAATCCTGGCTACGCGCCTGCCTACAACACTGAATAACTTACGTCGTCTTTTTGAAAATAAACCTAGTACTTACTGATAGGTTCGTCAGTAGTGAAGTTATTACGAAAACGGCGTCGCCACAAATAAGGGCTGTTGAAACTAAAAGTTTTTAAGTGCCTCCTTCGATTTGTTGGTAGATTTTGTACAGTGGCGGCTACTTTTATTGCTCCTATTTATGTAATCTTTGTACAGGCTCAAATTCTTGAGAGATATGCGTTATGTTTCAAAAGCTGTCAGCAGGTCTTCGATTCACGTATTAGAGTTGATGCATTTCAACGTTCAGACATGGCTGCGCCCTATTGCTCTCCTTTATCAGCATTCGCCAATGTAAGATGCTCTGTCTGATTCTGAAGCATAAGAGTTAATCGGTATAACTTATTAATCACTGCGACTGATGAACAGGTCGCTGAAACACAAGGCGTAAACCATCAGAGTGCTACTCGACAGTTTGTTGATCTTCTTTGAAGTTGTCGATTGAATTACTCCATTTCAGTCGCTTTGTAATTGTGTGATGAGCCACCAAGGTTGCCAGACGTCCTTGAGCCCCAACGACTTTCCTTGAATTTGCTATCAAAACTAGTTGTGTCCTTGATCCTTGAAAAACATTTTGTTGTCCTTGAGTGTTTTCCGGTGTCCTTGGAAGCCCTTGAAAAGTGAAAATGCTCGTTATGGAACTATTAATTACATTGAACATTCAAGAATCAAGATAAACAATGTAATTGAACAGAACAACATACAGATTTGTCCCATCTTAAACAGTTTAGTAATGAAAAGTAAACTATTCAAGAACATTTGTGTCCCCAATCGCCACTCTGTGTGCTACACCACTGTATCTAAAAAGTATTCAAAGCAGGCATAAAGTAGAATTTCAATAAACACAAAACGACAACGTGTTCTTGAAAAATGTCAAGTTATCTGGCAACCTTATATGAGAATGTTGACACAAGCATGGAAGTTAGATGGACGACCCAGGCAATTTCAAAATGCAGGTAGAAATGCTGGTCGTCAACAGGTTTGTGTCGCTATTGGTCTCATACCACCAATGTTCTTGGCAAAACATGCATCGAAATTGAAACTCTCTCTGGTTGTCACAACCCTTTGACATCAGGGCAAACTGTAGATTTTTTTACCGCGGTTAGAAGCTTGACGTCGAAAGAAGCTCTTTCGGCAAAAAAAGCATGCAAGGAGAAAACAAATTTTGCAGTTTTTTGAGTTTCATGCCACTTTTATTGAAAGAATATCTAACACTGAAATTACAGTAGCTTTCTAGTCCAACATGTTATGTTCCAGGCTTTCGGGATATCTGCTTTGATCCTTCTTATTTCGTGGAACGTGGCTGACAACTATGGCTACATTTGGGGTCATAACCACCAGTGGTTTGCTATTCATCCTCTTGTCATGATCTTGGGCATGGTCTACTTGTATGGAAATGGTAAGCAAATGCACAGTGGATTTAAATAGCTCGTGCGTGAGGTTTGCCACTTCAATTTGTATGGCAGCACATTCTTCCCATGGCGTGTTTTTCTATTTTCTTATAGCTTTCTCTTTTTTTCACCTATTGTTTTTCAGTGTATTTTAGGTCTTTCAGAGTGAATTGCACCACAGACCTCGATTTGATATGTACAGCATCCGCCACTGCGAGCTGCTACACTGAAAAACAAATCATAGATTTTCTTTTAACTCAAGAGTTGTTTTCCTTTGCTTATCAAGCAAAGCAACATCTCAGATGTTCGAACGAAGCAAGAATAAAATCTCAGAGAACATCAATTCATGGCTATTGCTAAGACATGATTTTACTAAACACAGTGTTGCAAAGCAAATGTCCATGCTAAAGCACTGGGTCTAAGAAAGCTGCTGTGAATCCTAGAACAGTAATCAACGACGAAAACCATTTGGAATAGAGCTCACACATTATCATTTCAAGCTCTTTCAGTTTGTGCCAAATTATATAGCGTCCGGTCGCATAGAGTAACGTGGCTCATCTGATTCGAAGACTTTTCAAACTTTCATAAAGCTTTTCGCCATGGCATTAACGCCTTGTTTTGCGCACCTTACTGTAGCTTTCAAGCAATATGACTGACTTGCTACGAAATTGCCACCAGGTCGCAAGTTGTATATAGGAGGCCAGTCTGTAGCATGCTGCAGGTAAACAATTACACTTACAAAGAATCAAGACGTCATTTGTTGTTTTTTTTGTGAGTGACGCCAACTAGCATCGCTAACTATACTGGTCAATACACATTTTGATGCCGAAAACGTTAACGGTTTTAGGGTATTTTGCCGTTGCTAAATTCGAAAATGACATGGGTTTTCCGCAGTGGATCTAGTTTTTGAGGAATGCCATATTTTTATTTCAGAAAAGTGCTAAAAATACCTAAGCTTTGACATCGGTATTGTTTTTATGCTACATGTTTTGAGTGAGGCTGTATCTGTTGTTTTTAGCATGCACACACAGCATTCTCTCAATTCTGATGCGATATCGTGAAAGACGGCAATCGTTATCGCAGAGAGCCTTCTACATGCAAATCATGTTTCATGTGAAAATCAAGGACGTATTCATGACACTAGGCAATACTAGCACGAAAAAGCAGAATTTCGAAATGCCAAAACAAGTGACGTCAAAGCAAAAACTTAACTTTTAGTAACGATCAAAGTACATTTCGGAAACTATCAAAGCGCACTGATCAATAATTTATTGTAAAAATATTACTCGATGTTTACTAATTTTCTTTTGTAAGACTTGTGACGCGGCCAAATAGGCACGTTGGAGACTCCAACAGTAGTCGGCTATCATGTGGGTAGAACTACCTTCAAGAACATGGCATATATACAAAAGCATCCAACCTGAGGCTTGTTTTGAAAAGCTTTGAAGTTGGATGAGTCAAAGCTGTCCTCATCTTGTACTGACACTAGTTGTTTGAAAAATGCGCAAAAGTAGCAAATAATTCATAATATACGCTATGCAAACATTGCTACACTATATTATGAGAAGCGTCGTTATCTGATAGTGTAACAACAATTATAATTTGGTTTAAATTTTTGCACTTACTTGATAAGGTGTTTTCAGAACTTTTTGAAACAAATTTTAACCTACAGTTTCTTTGAGGTATTGAAGTTAGTTTGAAGCTTTTCCTTATTTACACATGAGAGAGGCTGGTGGGGGCCCCTTTGAAAGTAGAGTACTACGCATTGCAGTGGGTGTTGGGGGCTTCTTTGAAAGCAAAGAACTTACACATTGCATTTGCTGTTGGGGCGCATTTTGAAAGCAGAGCACTTACTTATGATTAGCTTCGGAATATATTACATGAGTGAATAATAAGTTTTTCACCAAAGCTGAGGAAAATTTATGCGCGAAACAACTCGAGGGGGGCCCTAAAAAGGTGGGGGACCCGAGGCAAGTGCCTCGCTCGTCTCCCCTCAAACACACCACTGAGGGCATCCCAGCTGTCCTGGTATCTCTCTTCTACGACCTTAATGTCTTGGTGGAACCTTTTTTCGTGCTCTTCACATACAATAGATCACCAAAGTTTGAAAGAAAACAATCTAAGAGGCTGAAGAGATAGTGAAACTTCATACTCATCTTACATTTAACATCTTCATACCTAAATCTTTTAACTTGGAAAGCATATCTTATCTTTCACCATCTCTTGGTAATTTTCAGCTTGTCGGTTTCCAGGGACGTTATGTGTGACTATAACAAACGATTGCCAAGCAGCAGACTCCGTGTCTATCATAGACTGCACAAACATGTATTTTTTATGAGTTTGTGGATCTGCGGACCATCAAAAATGCCTGCTTTCGGCTTTTCGATGGTCAAAGCGGGAAATGTTCTGGAAATATAATTGAAGCAATCTCCGGTTGCAGGCAAGACTTTGCGAACTGCTTCATCAAACTGTGCAAGTTTCATGCGCGGTAACGGAATGATGATTTTCTCTGACAACTGAAGGTTCGTCGATGATGTTAGCTTCACCAACTCTCGTGGAATCTCTTGGTGGTTACCCTTTTTCACCCAATGATCATTACGTGCCCAGCTGTCCCACAGGCAGATAAAGCGTGAATATTTTGTATAGCCGCATTGTTGGCCAAGCAAAAAGTTTACTATTGGTGTCAGCAGGGACCGGGTTTGCTAAAAAATTCTGGGGGGGACAAACCTTATTGTTTGTGTTTCGATGACGTCACCGTGTTCACTCATCCGTAGTACGACCTTTCTGTAAAATTGGCAAAATGAAGGCACATTATGGAATTATTATATTTTGGTGAACATTGCCCATCCTGGCTACGCCCATGGTGGTGGTATAGCAAGTAGTAGTGTATACAAGTATACAATGGTGCTATATCTGGATATCTAGCACTTAGCGATTTGGGCTTAGATAGACACACTTATGCTAAAAAATTGTTATAATCAATTCAAATTTCGTCAGTTCCGATAAATAAAATGTACTGCTACTAACAATCACCACACAGATCAAACCAAAAACAAACCACAAGATGTTTTGGTAAATACTAGCAGTGGCAACCAGACGCGTAGCCAGAAAATTTATTAGGGCTGGGGAAAACAACAACCGAGTTTCAACATTTAAATATTTTTATGCTCCTTGTCTTTAAAGCATCAGCCATGAAACGTACATGTTTCTGGCGTTTCCTCCCGAACAACTGTGCTCAGATTTAAGTCGACAAATAAAAACTCTGCTTTCATTGAATTGACAAGTTTTAAAAGTTTTGATAGTGAAGTGCCAAGCTTCTACTTTGGATCAATTCCACCATTTGCTCATAAACTTTCCTGCAAAAGCGCTAATAAACCTCTCAATGCTATAAGTGCACGATTTGCAATATGCTTTTTGTAGCCAATACTGCAGTTGAGTAAATAGTCATCGCGGGCGCCTTAAGATTGCGTTTCTTATACTGCATTTACACGCTTCAGATGTACACTAACACAACACGTTCAATCGAAGCTGAGCAGCGACTTTGCTCTAAGGCAATGACTTCAGGCGAAGTAGATCTTCTACAAAACTTTCGCGGTTATAAGAAGTGGATCCCGTTGTCATCTAAATTTTGAGCGATTAATTCACGATGTAGTTGATAACCGTAAACGCTAGAGTCTTCAAACGCGTTTGAAAATTATTTAGATTTTTGATAATCTGTAAGATCTTTTGACTATGTTTAACCTATTTCGTAAAACCTTTGTAGTTACTTTAAACTTACGTCGTTTAAATTGTTTGATGAGACTTTGCTAAATTTAACTGACTTCATTGAAATATCAAGTGGAATTAACTGTGAACAAAATCGTAACCCCAGCATTACAAAACTTACTGACCACGTTCAGCTGCATGTAAAGATAGCTTAGCACTGCACGTAATTAAATTTGTGCAAATCACGGTCTTCTTGAATATACAATAACTTATCTGCGGAATGTGAAGCCCTAATGGGAATAAATTCAATCTAGTTTCATTTTAGTCACATGCGCTTTGCCAACAAGAGAGATTGAAATCTCAGGGGTGGATATTAGGGAAGGATAACGAGGCAGTCGTCTCGGGCCCCTCTTTTTCAGAAGTACTGTGCACCCCCTTGAGAGCTTTGCAGCATTGTTTAGTTAAAAAAGCTATGTAACACTTTAGAGCCACATTATAGAAGCCCTGAAGCAAGGCATGTATTTTTCAAAATAAAGCAAAATTATGGAAAAACGTGCCATACGACGCAGCTTTGAATTGTGCAGCTGCAAAACTTTACAAATGTTTGTTCCTTTCGTATGTATCTTATGCTCTTGAATTTAATTCATACATTGAAATGTGAAACAAGTTTAACTTTTTTATTCACGTAATCCCACATTACCTTTCGCAATGGTGATGTTTTGGGGCCCCTTTCTGAGAGTTTGCCCCTAAATTTTAATATCCACCCCTGCGCAAGCTATCTCCGTATCAGTAAGTAATGGCAGTGTCGATTCCCTCAACACTTGCAAAACAAAAAGCATCTTGCTACTTACGTTAGATTTTGCCGCTGACTCTTCTCGTTGCGGTTAAATGATTCCAAATAATTTGCTGCGGGATAGAGTGGCAATTAACATCAGATGAAAATTGAAACTCTGGGCTTATGAACAGCAGGTCGGAGTCTAATATCTTGAAGACTTGATTTTTAACTCGCCGGCAAGGTGAAGAGAAATCATTGATGAAAACCTTAAGGCTCCACATAATTGTGATTTCAACCGTCACAATACATGTCATCACAAATAAATATCTACAGTAGAATGAATGCTATTATTGCTAAACAGTGACTATGGCTTATAAAAGAAGACTTTCAAACTGAATCGCTTCTTAGCTAAAGTTTGAGCTTCAAGACATTTAAAATTTATCTCATCGCCATATTCACGCATGTAGTTTTAAAACTGTGCAAAAACAAAAAGCTACGACATTGATTTAAAGCTACGCTGACACTGGAAACAAGGATAGCTTACATTTGTAACACCCAAGGTTATCAGAGGGGGACCTTGCAGTGGTCTTGTAATGAAGCTTACATAAGCATTAGGTGGGATACATCAAGCTGGTACGCTAAAAACAGCTGCGAAAAGCGTTACTCCAATTGCTTTTACCTGCGGTCATTGATTATGATTATCAATGATAAATCAATGATTGCAAAAGGTCATATACAAGTTTTTATTCGACTGCACTGAAGTAGGATGGGTTTCTTGAGGTAGTTTCGTTGAGTTGCGCTGAAATATTTATTTGGCTTATACTTCAAATATTTCATTAACCTGAAAACTTTGGAATTGGGGGTGGCATTGCCCCCTTGCGGCCTCTGGCAACGCGCTTGGTGCCAACCGTATTCTGATTGCGGGCTACAGACCAGCGCAGGAAATCGTGATTGAGCGAAGTTCATGCGCACACCGATTCGGTAATTCAAATTAACCAATTTTGAACAATCTTGACAATTCAGTTTACATAGGAAATCAATATTCTGTGTCTACAGATAATCCAGTGATTAAGTTCATTTTTCTCATTTATTCCCTGGCTTTGTGCTGGGGAAACGTTTCCAACAGTAATGCAACCATGAAATTTGCACAACTACATTACTTTTATCACAAAATGCTGGGGGGACAAAAGATATTATGTCCCCCCTGTCCAAAAGTTGGGAGGTACATGTCCCCCCCGTCCCCCCATAAACTTGGTCCCTGGATGTCAGTGGTTCCCAACCAGGGGTGTGTGACATCATTCCAGGAGGTGCGAGATGCTTCCGTCTTAATGACAGGAAATTGATCTATTTATTACTCTACTGTGTTCTTTTGTTTTCTATTGCAATGGATCATAGGCACAACGCTAGGTTCGTTCTTACCTGTGTGTCATGATGCTAATTACTCGCGTAAACATTAACTGCAATCTATTCTTCTTACTTACGAGCTTGCAGTAGTCTTTTCTCGAATGAAATAGATACTGGCATTGTTTTTGTGTCCATGTGCTTGATTTCCTTACGTATTAAAAAATCAAATTCCTTTCTAAACATTGAAAGCTAGGTCGTGATTTTAAATTGTAAGGAATGCGAGGTCAGAACAAAATTTTTAGGGGTGCAAGAGTAAAAAAGGTTGGGAACCTCTGATTTAAGTCTACACAGATTAACCATTGGCACAATTCATAATCAGGGCTACCATCGATCTAGAACCAAAAATACGGACGGCTAGAAACTTAAAAAGAAAACAATTGTTTCTGTTTGCGCGACTAATGTTAGATAATATGTTTGCCTATTCATCTCCAGGAACCATTTGCTTTACAGCAATGCCTTATTCTCGACTACCTTCTGGGAATCGTCACGGAAAAAGCTTTTTACGCTTGCTTATTTCTTGAATCAATTAAAATACTAAGCCTTCGCTACAAAACCAGCTTTTCTAAGAATCCTAACCACAGTAGACAGCTTACAGTGCTAACAATACTTGATAGTGCGTTATGTCTCTGTGCTGCCAGATTATACTAATTTCATGACATCAACAAACTTTGATTACAAAATGTTTACGATGAGACAGAAATGGTCTTTATGTCTATAACATATTGCTTATTTGAAATTGTTATGCTGCAGAAAATAAGAAAAAATAAGAACGCAAGTCACAAATAAGGACATTTCTTAGAAATAAGGACATTAATATTTTCTAAGACGTAGTGCTGGAAAATAAAGACAAATCTTAGAAATAAGGACGGTATGGTAGGCCTGTTCATAATCCAATTTCTGCAATACAGTTCTGATGTTGTTGTACATTTCTCTTAGTTTTGATGAATGGCCAGTTGGGAGAGATGCATATCTGTTACCGTTATGTAGCAATATACATTTTCAACTTCTCTTCGAGATGTCTATGAATAAGCGCCACTCTTCAACTCCACACTGTGGCACGCCAGTTTTCAGCAGCCCTTCAATATTTTTGCATTGAACAAGTTCCTGTTGGCAAAAATGCGGAATTAATTCGTTTTCTCTCGTACGATAAAGTGTTATCGATGTTCGGTTCCACTTGGCAGTTGTTGTCTTTAAGTTGGGATGCCAAAATTTCTGCTGCTTCTTTAGACAAGTTTGGTCTCTAACAAGATCACTCAGCTCCTGCTTGAATACCTCTGGAATTGCTGGACTACTTTGGAACGCACTTCCATTGCTTTCACTTTCAGAGCTGCCTACCTCGTCATGAAACTCATCATATTCCATGGATATGTCACATAATCACTAAATTCAGGCACAGGTACTTTCTCACAAAATTGTCAAATGAAAACATTCGACAAGCAAATTTTTTTTCAAAATTGTCAAATGAAAACATCCGACAAGCACTAACTTCAGCATTTGCCAACAGTGGTTTGGAACCAACGTTTCGCCAAGCTTGCACAGCCGATCAAAATGGTGAAGTTGAATTCCTAGATGTTAATCATTGCATAACTACTGACGATGATTTTGTCACCAAAGACTTCGTTAAACCCACAGCAGAAGGGAGGCTGGTGATAAACGGATAATCACACCACCCACAGTCAACCTTCACGTCAATCTTATTTGGAGAAGCAATTAGCTTGAGACGTCTGAACCAAAGGAAAGAAGACTACCTCAGCAGCTTAAACCGACTCAAAGACAAAGCGATCCGCTCAAGCTTCCCTTTGCACATGACTGATGACATGATAGCAATGGCATCAAATTGGGAGGAAAGACGCCGGGCCCCAAAAGGCGAGAACAAAATGACGCACAAGTTGGGCTACATCTTTTCCCCACCTGATAACTCTCACACAGAGAGAGAAAAACTTTAGCCCGAAAGCAATGATAACCTACAAAAGAGCAACTACAATTGGACAATTACTAACTACAAGCACCTTGCTTTAATCAAGACGAGAGAGAATGTCAATGGGTGTCGTGTCCTTGTGGCCATTGTGCACTTTGTCGTAACTATGGAAAATACAACAAATCAATGGTTGCATGTATCTCACAAATAATGGGCAAAAATAAAACCTTCCCACTCAACCAAAAATTAACATGCGCAAACCATGGTATTTATGTAGTTGTGTTACTTGCCACGAGCAATATGTCCGGCAAACCAAGAACAAGTTTTCCCCGAGGTGGTCATCGCACCGCAGTAATTGGAACAGACCCGATTGTGAAATTGATGAAAATAACAAAGATAAAGTGGCCTTGTCGCGGCACTTTTCAGAGTTCCATAGCAACGCAGATAAACCGCCGATACATGAGGCTTACAAATCGTTACTTTTGTTGAAGAACACTAATTCCCTTTCTTTGGATTCCTGTGAAGATAAGTGGTATCACAAACTTAACGCACAAATTAATATGCAGAACTTAATCCTCCCACGCGTAAGATAATCATTTTGTTTCTCTGCCGCTGAACGCTGATGTATTTCAGTTCTTCAGACCGTTGTTGTGTTTCACTTTTCGCGGCCAGTGTGCAGGCGTCTTTGTTCGCGTCGGTCAGATCTTTTCCATCGTGCCCGCAGAGACTTAGTTGCCACAGCGACCAAAATGCACGTTGACTGCTCTGCGAATAGTTACATTTTTCGGTGTTAATAATCGTCAGCTGGCGTAAAGTTTTAGTAGGTTCTTGTCGTTTGTGCAGTAAGTTTTGAGGCTTCAGCGTTTGCATGTAGTTGAGCATGACGTTTTGGTCTTGTTTTTTTTTGTCGCGGTTGGGTATGCGCGGTTTTTTTCATTGCAGTCTTGAGGTTGTTTACTTTGACATTGTGTTGGCCTTTCAACGTTTCACACCTGTTAACATTGCTTGCAGATGATGGGACTGACGATGCGTAGTGTTTCGTGAAATCGATTTCCTATTAAAAATTTGTGATTGATTCCTTGCTTCTTTCACTTGTGGAGTGAAGCTACTTGAATACAGATATGCGCAAGTTTGAATCATCGCAAAAAGATGAAAGCAGAGCTCAGTCGGCTGATTTCTCTAAAGCCTATAGAACACCTAGAGCTTTTATTTGTGTACTTCCTCACAGTGAGGAATATGTCGCCATAGAGGTTCTAAATCTGGGTAATTCCAAGTATGTTTCTTGTCACGATTCAACCATATTAGGTATACCAAGCAAAATTTTATTTTGAAAATTTCACAAACTGTGAAAAGAATGCAATGCTTGTGTTATGTGAGCCCGTTGGCAGATTAGGACTGCTGGACGGGGTTTCCGGGGATGATTTGCCCCAATGTTTGAGAAAAAAGGTAATAACGTACACATGAATTCAAGCTTTTTCGAAAAACTTGTTTAGTTGAAAATCTGTTAAGGCGCTTTGACTGGATGAACCTTTGGCTTGATCTCACTTTGATCCACAGACAAGCTCATGATTAAATGACGCGTAACTCCATGGGCGAACATGGCATAAATCTGGCTTACTGTTGCACTTAAAGCAAAATATGTATTTTCTAATCAACAAAAGTTTCTCATCCTTTCGAAGCGTTTATGTTTTGGTTATTTTTTGTGCTTCAGGTGCCCTGGTTTATCGAGTACTGGAGCTTCTCAGTCGAAAAACGCTGATGCTTATTCATATGGCGATTATGGCAGTTGTTTTGATTCTATCTATCTTCGGTAAGAACCACAAAAAATGATGCTGTGAACTTTGCTGCCTTGGAAAGTATAGGGCTGCTTTAACAGGTCAATTTACAGCTGAAAGCTGAAGCATGAAGTTAACAGACTTACAAGACGAGGGTGGTGCTTTGCGACCTTATCTCAAGCCTAGTTTTTACGCTTCGCTAAATTCTGGTGTCAGTAGGTCAACCGGATTAGCTTTTTTACTTCTCAAACTGCTCGCACCCAAGATTTTTAAACGTTTTACGCTTCGTTCTTATACAGCAGCTTAAAAGTTGTTTTCTAAATCGAGCGATATCATTTTGTACATTTTGTATATTTACCAAGCGACTTATTACAGGCGTCGTGCTTGTTTTTCTGTACCACAACGTTATGCACTATGGCAACATGTACACCATGCACAGCTGGTGTGGAATGATCAACACCGTGGCGTTTGCCTTGCAGGTGAGTGTCTTAACATTCTGAGGTGTAAAGTACGACATGTAACACGTATGCTTTCAGATATACAACAAGTATTCCTTCCCAAAGTCTGAAAACGAGTTTCTCTTTCTAAGATTTTCTCTGAGAAAAAATATGCGCAATTGCTGCAAATATGTGAACAGCATACTTCCTGCACATTGCACTGCTAGGACATACTTCGACCGTATACTTTTTAAGAGTTTGCAGCCACGTCATTGGTCAGAACTAGACATGTAGTAGAAAGTTCACGAAGGTACGGGTCGTTGGTTTACACCAGTGGTCTGCAAACTTTCCTGTCAGAGGGTCACATAAGCTATCACACAACAGTTCCAGGGCCGGACATCTTACGCAACGTGGCTGTTTCGGGATATATTACATTCTACCAGGTCAAGAAATGTTTCGTAAAAATATTATTTTCATTATTGACAAAATTTCTTTGTGGGCCGTAGTTTGGAGACCCCTGGCTTACACCCTTGGCGAATTTCCTAATACGCTCTTGGAGAGTTTCACCACTTTCTAACAAAACAAATGAAGTGAAAGACTGATGTACAGTAAACTTTATGAACTGTTTCTTTTAGATGTTTTATTGCCATATGTCGCTGCTCTGAGTGCTTGGATGGCAACAGTTTTTCTATAGCTGCGTTGATGCTATTGATGGCTATTGAAAATACGTAGCATTGCCATTGGAAATTGATACTAGTCGCTGTCAATTACACTGAGGAAGATCTATGTAATAAAGTTAACTTCAGTGACAACAAGAAAAAGAAAACGGACATTTTAAAAAACGAATTAAAAAATGTGAGTCTTACGCTGGCAAACTCATGTTTTAGCCGCTGAAATTAACCTATTTTGTTCAGATAAGGAAACGTTCAACGTACATATTGAATTGACGTTTGAAACCAACTTTTTCACAATTCAACATGCGTTGCGTTTGCACCTGTGGTACTAATAAACGCAAAAATGCATGTGTTAATAGGTGAATCACTGTTTTACACTTTGTACGCCACACTGGAAGCCAGACAGAGATGAATGAGACATTCAGGCATCTATGTATATGATGGCTCATCAGTGTGACCCCAAATTATTTGATTTAAAAAAAATATTTTTCTTTCTTGTAAAAATATTTTTTGTTGTTGAAGAAAAGTGTTACAAAACTTTATGTCAAACAGCGCTGTGAAATGGTGCTGCATTATCATTATGTGGAACTACGGTATGTATTGTAGGCAAAAAGAATGAAAAACCACGGTGTGAGAAAAAATACTTTTTTCAATAGTAAAGACATTTTTTAACAACGAAAATTCTTTAACAACAAACAATTGTTGTGACGAAAATATTTTGTTTTTCATCAACAATGATATGTATTTAAAAAAAATTTGTTTCAACAGCAAAATAAATTTTTACCAAAATATCCTCTTAACAACATCAGAAAAGGATGTTTTCAACAACAAAAACAATTAAAAAATATCTTTTTTCAAAAAAAGAAAAATTTGTTGTGACACTGATGAGCAACCATAACTTTTCTTTACATTAAAAAAAATAATTTACAGTATATGCCAACAATTGAAATTGTTTCAAGAAAGCAATTAACTGAATGTGTTCATCTTCTTTTTTAATGTCAGATTATTAGCAAAATGTGATTTTGGTTTTGTTGAGCCTGTGATAAGTGCTCCAAATGTGAACAATATAGAATGTGCTGAAAACTTGGGAAAATATTTTGCATACGCAAAATGTACACTTGAGTGTGTTATGGGATTTCCCATGTACCACCTCTTCACAGCAGTCGTCTTTTCCACAACCAAGTGCACACTTCAATTTGAACTATTTTTGTGTGTTTCACGTGGCAGCTGTTTTTCAGCATTCTTGACTGACGAATATCTATATCTTTGGTTGCAAAGCTTGCGGGTGACAAGCAAATCAATAAGCGATGTGCTCTTGCCGTAATAGCAGCTGCGAAAATTTTCGATTCAGAAAAAACGTATTTTTTAGACGTTTTGCAATTACTGAATCCTTAATTTACCAGTTCTTGGAGTGGGCTCCGTAGCCAAGTTGGCAAATTTGGAGGGGCACCCAATGCGTTTAATGGGGCACAGAAATTCTGCAGCATGCGTTTTTACTTTCCTTCCAACGTCCTTGCTTCCTTAAAGGGCCATTCTTACATTGCAGACTTTCCTTTTCTAATCCTTTTGTAAAACGAAACTCCTGCAACAGGACTTTTTTCTTTCTCTTCTTAGGCATTCCATCTTGTGCACAGAGACACTAAAGGCGGGGATAGGGAAGTGACCCGTAACGAAAAAAAAACTTGGAAGAAAATGCTGATTCGGTCTTCAGTAAAAAGATTTAAAGATTACATCGTTTTTGTTTTCAGGTTGGGTTAAACTTTCCGCGTGCCTTATGCGATAATTACATCAGGTTTTCTACGCATAGCACAACAGAAGTGATGATAATTCCTAGCTGTTGTAAAGGCTTCAGTCTGAAAATATTAGGTTAATTTTCTTTGATTTCTGCGTCCTCCGTATATTAGCTAAATATCTAGCTTACTGTCCTGCGCGCACTTAATGCATAGAAGTTAAATCTAAGCCAAGGTGGCAAGTTGACATCATTTCCAGCTCTACTGTGTCACGATTTTGTGATGATTTCCCTCTTGGGAATGTCTATGGTTAGGTTGGATTGGCAAAAAAACACATTGAAAACAAAGCGTGACACGCTAAACGAAAAAGAACAGCAACAATGTGCTCGTTCACACGGTCTGAACACACGTATATCCTGTTACCTACTAACCAAGCAATGGTGGAAAAACACCTTGTAAAGTCGTAGTGAAGAAAGCTATTTTTAGTTATCGCAAAATTCCTCTGTAGGTTTGGGGGAAGCACTGGAAAAATTTTGGGGGAATGCTCCCGACTGCTCACCGTGGCCACTGACCCGTCTTGGTGTCACGCAAATTTTTAAGCTTTCAGGAGTGTTTTGAAAACAAAATCTGTTTTGGCAAAAACGAGTTAAAATTCTTCTGGACAAGCTAGTTACTTCTAAAAATAGCAAGGTCACATTGAGTTTAAAGTTGAAAACACCGAAAAAAATATAACCTGCTTGCAAGATTATGTTCAAACCAGCAAACAGATCATTCGGCAACACATTAGTTCACTCTCAATTATTAAATTTGTGAAAACAACAGTGCAAATATTTAAAAAGATTTAGTCTACATACCCTGCATCCACAGTAAGGTCATATTGGAGAAATATTCCCCAATGTCAAGCCAAATCTTTCAAAACTCTGCCATATATCTTAACTAGAGCTCTGTTGCTTGAGGTGTAGGTTCGTTGGACGTTTCATCAGGCTTGTCCATAGGAATGCCATTCCTATAGGAATCCCATGGGAAACATCCCATGAGATGGGACAGCACACATTTGTATTTCCCATGAGACAGTAGCCGTGTCAAAATGATACTGAATTGTCATACTTATACGTACTATACTTCTGAATTTTAAAGTCAACAAATTTTGCCGTTTTGCATGCCTCTTTGTGCATGTAGTCATATTTAGTAAATACTAAAATTAAACTTTCATAGATTTAATAATGTAATTGAATTGTATTCCATTTTAATATTATAATGGCAACCCCGTGGGATGGGACAGGCATAAATTGTTATGTGATGGGACAGATAAATATGTCCCATGCAGGGGCGGCTCGTCAAGCCAGACAGCCGGGCTGCAGCCCTCCCTGAAAAATGTAAGGCAAAAGATTCCGCCAAACAGCCAAACTCGCTTTAAGTTTGGATTTAGTTGCGAAAATTTCACAACACAATCATTTTCGGCACTTCCGACACCATTTTAGCTCAACTTTTCCTAGGAATCCAACAAAACCAATGTTTCACTGTTTTCCAACGACGCCGCTTATGCGATGACGTTTTCAGCACACTTGCCGATGAATTTGGCGATTTCTGGGCTGTCTTCGGCACAGCCCCAAAGGAAAGATACCAAATAATTGGCTTCAAGAAACATGGTGGTATATCCGCCTATCGCAAAGCGTTTTTGTTATTTTGACGATGAATTTTTAATGAAAAAACGGAGGAAATATGATCTTGACTGTTTTTTACTGCCTGATTTTCTTGGATATTGAAATTTATAATTAAGTTGAACAATGCTTTTACTAGTAGTACTGATTATGTTGACAGTATTCCGAGTCTTGGCTACATATCTCTTATAAACAAACCCACCAGATTTTCTTCTACTCATCAACCCTCCCTACTTGATCATATATACACAAATATGATTGATGACAACACCACCACTGGAATTGCACTCTATGACATCTCTGACCATCTCCCCGTTTTTGCAAACTTTAATTTCCATCCCAAATGTGCCAAAAAATACAGACCAAAAATTCCATGTTTAAAAAATGTTGTTAACTTGCCATCTTTTCTGGAAGATCTTAACACTGCTTTTTTTGATCTTGACTTTCACAACCAAAACGACAGTGATATCAACATCACTTGTAACAATTTTATTCTTATGTTTAACAACATTCTTGACCAACATGCTCCCCTTAGGTTTGCTTCCAGAAAAGAAACTCGTTCCTTCCACAAACCTTGGTTGACCAAAGGTTTGCTAACATCTATCTCTAAAAAGAATGCCTTGTATAAAACAATGTTATCAACAAACAACCCATCAATTTCAGCCAAGTACAAATTTTACAGAAATAAAATAACTCACCTCAAAGAATCCCTAAAACAAAACTACTATAGATCAAAATTTGAAAACTGCAGAAATGATGTCAAAAACCTGGAATGTTATTAATGAAATTATTTCTACAAAAACAAAAAAA
>Ga0210059_1004671_pt1 | contig 22132 bp, 13 predicted proteins | sample Ectturendosymbi2_FD_188042 | JGI IMG/M metagenome (GOLD analysis project Ga0210059, IMG submission 188042) | Ecteinascidia turbinata endosymbiont from Florida, USA - Sample 2 (SPAdes) (version 2) | ecosystem: Host-associated > Tunicates > Ascidians > Unclassified | place: Key West, Florida...
TGTTACATCAACAGCAATGCAATAGAGATCACCCGCTCGACCGAAGTCACTCTACTGATGCTGATGCTAGTTCGCTCTTTTATCTGCTATTCTTCGCGCTTCCAGTTCTACCTCGCATCGCGCGCAGAGGTCTTGTGACGTCAGTCACTCGACAATTCTGCCAAAGCGAAATTTTGAGCAAAAACACAATCAGATCCAATGCCGCTGACAACCTTGCAGATTTTATTACCACATTGCTCTTTTTTAATACTTTACACTACATCAGCATTGCGGAAATGATCATACTATGAAAACAAGCAACGATTATTATTTCGAGTGATCTAGGCCCCGCTTTAGGGCACGCAATACTTGCAACTTATAAATGGAGTTACTGCAAACAGCTTACTTTGGCATATGTACAATATGCAATCAATACATTCAGCCAGGTTTATGTTCATCATTTTTATGACGTAAAAATCATTCTGATAGAGCGTAAAAATTCATTGAAATAACTCGAATTTATTTGTTAGAGGCAAGTTTATATACTAGAGCAGCTATGTCCAACCCAAATCGCTCACTGAGCCAAAAATTGTGTCACTATCTTCACCAGGGCCGCACACTGAATGACATATTAATGAGGGCCGCACATTGAATGGCTTACTTGGATCTTAACAAATTAAATTTAGCTGAAGCTAATGTACTTAAAACGTTCGAATTCTAATGGTAGCAGACGTGATAAATTGGCACTGAGGACCCCTGCATCATAAACGTGAAATTCAAAATTATCAAAATAAGGACAGGTTGTCAGTATATAGGATACGTTTACCACAGCGAAAACCTAAACTGGGCCGCACAAAACCTTCGACTGGGCCGCATGCGGCCCGCGAGTTGGACATAGCTGTACCAGAGCTTTTCCGCGAGCTGGAATGTAGCAAGCTATCAATTAACTACAGTTCCTCCTGTATTCTAATAGTTTGAAACAAGAGCTTCTCTTTCAAAGCAAGATTTTTTCATGAACTGTTATTTGCTTCGGGCCTGGATTACCGCACAGAAGCAAAACAACGTAATTAAGCGCAAAAACTAACAAACACAATGCAATCACGAATTGGGAATAAAGGGCAGTGGTAACTTCATCTTTATCAAGCTGCATTCCAAGAAAACTGACTGCTTGCACGGTCTGAACATCGTTTTTCAATGCATTTTTTGTCGATTCGTTTTTGAGGTACTCGCAGTAGTTGGAAGTTGATCCGATGCACGATGCGAACCTGAAAATAGACATACATTTATTTTCTTGTCAGAGCAGGGAGCGCGATGGGCTGTTGATCGAAACTGCCGCAAGGTCTGCTGTTCTGCAATATCGATTTTGAATACGAAACAGAACAGGTAGCCTACAAGGCTGGAAGATGTAATTGAGATAGAAAGCAGAGATTTGCTTAATTTGAGGTATCACTACAGTCTCCCAAGGTTTCTGATGATCAAAGATCCAACTACAAAATAAGAAGTTCACCGTTAGTTTAGTTTACGCACGGACCTACGAAACCCGCAAAGACATTTTTATTGTCTTATTTAAAAGGTCAAACACGCATTATTGACAGCAGGAGACAAAAAACTTGACATTTGTTTTTGTATTGTGAGGTTGATCAAGAAAAGAAACTCTCCACAACATAACGGTTTGCTTATTTGCTGTGGTTGCGTGCTGTTTACGTATATTACTGTAAAGATTACCGATAAAATGCCTTGTCACAGGCGTACACTTTAACCACATTGTTTTCGCCATACATCATGGGCGTCGGCAGGGGGGTGGGCAGGGAGGAGCCTTGGCCACATGGATTTCAAAAATTTCAGCAAACAAAGGTTTTTTTCTTAGCTTCGAGTGGGAAAAAACAAATATCGCCACTCTTGCCCTCCCCTCATGGAAAAATTTGGAAAAATTCGCTTGGTTTCCCCCCCCCTGGAAAAATCCTTCCGACGTCCATGCCATACTATAGAACAAATTGAATAGTTTCAGAATGAATGGAAAAAGAACCACCTGACAGATGAAATAATACCTGATGACGTGAGGAATGTAGCTTTGTTCGTGAACTGTGTGAAACAAATGAGACATGGCTCCCCTGGCAAGGATAGGTACATCTTCGCCCGCGTGTGTTTCTCCAGTTAAGGGAACTGCCGTTTGTTGAAAGTACACAAGCTTCTCTACAAGCAACACAAACGTAGTTTGTGCAAACAAACGAGTTCTTTCAAGAATGTCAGTGGCTCAGCTCAATATTTGCCATTATTCGCGCGTTTCATTTAATTAAAGAGTAATATTTCAATAGAGTTGATGAGACATTTGTTTAAAAACTCGAATCTTTTTACAAAATTTTAAAGTGCCTTTAACTCGCTTCAACTTTTTGCTAACAACACGCTAAAACCAATAGACTTGCTGCAAGAGATGGCAACGAAACATTTCCGGTCGCGCAAATCAAAGGCGACTTGAACTCATAAACCCATGCTTAGTGTATTTCTGTGAAACTTTTGACTTCGGTGTTAAGTCGAATTGGACCGGCAATTTGGCTCGAAATTTTTAAGCAGTAGGAACTCAAAAAGATCTTGTATTGGCACGGAATGAGAAAAAGTATTAGAAAACATCGCAAAGAGCTATGCATTGTGCTGACAGAAAAACACAATAACTTCTTTGTGTTTCAAACAGTGCTAGGGCACCACTGTTTGTACGGGCGTGGATAACAAAATGTATTTCTTACTTGTGTCAGTTTCGCTTAAATTTTTCCTGACTCGAGGCCCGATGTAGGATCCAAAACCTTGAAAACCCAGGCCATTTCCATACAAGAGTGTGGTGTACGGTTTGCCATCTTTTGCCTTCTCGGGTTTCTCGTCGGATGGTGCTAAGCCTGTTTTACGTCACCGAAAAAGAAAGGTATTGCGAATAATATCCACGACATTGGATATTTGGTTCTTATTCTACTTCATTCAGCCTATATGCGAAAATTATCTAAAACGACAGATGCAAATTGTTAACAAGAACCGATTTACTAAAATGTTGCGTATGGTGGATTAGTGACGCTAATTAGTTAAGCTTAGCTTTCCATACGAAACAATTTTCATTATCTAGATTTAAAATGTAGATTCTGAATATTAGCCACAAAACGGGGCAGTTCGGCGTTCATGCATAAAGTTCAGATTCAAGAGTCTTGAGCGATGAAACCAAATATGAAACAAGTCGCCCAACAGTGCCTAAACAGTAAACACAGGTTTAAAACAAAGTTTTCCATTTAAATTTAGTCAACTGCATTTTGGTTATTTTCAACAGATTTTTGTCACAACCTCTGGTGAATGTTCGATGGCAAAAAGTTAACATAATAATTTTATTTAATTTTTGACGAATAAGTTAGTACTATAAGTCGCTAGTAATTAAGGAAATGTCTTTCGCATAATTTTACGGCTCAAGTTCACAGTTGACATCGAAGCTTGCACACCGGCAGCCCATTCATTCTGTTACCATAGATTGGATTTCCACGGTCACTGTAGCCTCCCATACTCATGGTATGACTGTGATCTGCTGTAGCAATTATAAGCGTGTCACTTGCAGACGTCAGCTCAACAGCTTTGGCAATGGCATCATCAAATGAAACAACTTCGTGAAGAGCAGTGTAAGCGTTGGTAGCATGGTGGCCGTGATCTGCGGAAGTACATCAGCACCACACGTGCACTAAGTAATTATCAACAAAATATCAATAAACAACCTTTCTCAACAACCGTCGTAACTTCTTGAATGGTAAATGATTTCATAGATTGGTTATATACTTGAGCAAAGTATTCCAAAAACTTAGTAAAGGAAAAACAAATTAACATCTTAACAGACCTACCAATATTATTGAGAAGCTAACAGTTTTGCAGCCCATGGTATAAATTTCGAATATCGTTCATAGGCATCTCCATTCCCATATGCTAACACGTTTAGTATCACCCATCAATAAATATTAAGAACTGTGCAACTTCTAGATAAAACAAAGCGACGATACATACATTAGGGCTGGGTTCAAGTAACAAAAAATTATTGTTTAAGCAATTTCCACCATTTTAATTAAGTAACACCCCCTTACGACCACAAAAGCGAATAGATTGGCTCGTACGTTTTTGGTTATAACTCGCCAGCTGCTGCAGCTAGAGAAGTGTTCAAACCCTCTACGGATTCAGCAAGTCTAGTAGTTCCAAGTTAAAAAAAATTTTCAGTTTTGGGTTTGGGGTTCTCTTGGAGGGGCGTCACAAGTGGGGGTGTTTTCGCGTTTTTATGGCCTACTTTACCCGGCCCTGGACGCCCATCGAATGGGCCCACGTTTTGGCCCAAATATTTTTATGAAACTAGGCTATCTCACGAGTCTTTAGAGCCCTTGATTAGCTTTCTAGCTTATCTGGATAAAAAATTATGCCACAAAAACCAAAAAGTAGTCAAAAATCCTACCCCTAAAAAAGGTAACCAGGGTAGAATAACACCCCTTTTGGATATGGCCATAACTCGCTGTCAGAATAGGCTAGAGAGCTGTTCAAACCCTCTAAAGACTCGTGAAGACTAATAGTTTAGACTGAAAAAAAAATTTCAGCTTGAGATCACGGGTTTTTTGTTAATGTTTGCATATTCAGAGGTTGTTCATGCATATTTTTATACATTGGGATAATGACGTCACTTCCGGGGAGTCGAAGCATCCATCAGATTTGGTAACTCGAAATTTTTTTGGATTCTAGGCTTCAATACGAGTCTTTAGAGGGTTTGATGGACTTTCTAGCATTTCTGGTTCAAAAGTTATGGCCAAACTTCCGGATTTTAATTAGGGAGATCCCCTGAAATTACTTAGCCATGTCTTCAACGATTTGGGGTCTTATGTCCCCTACTTGGGCACCAGAAACGCTAGGAAGTCGATCTAGGCCTCTCAAGCTTCATATTCCAGCCTAGAATACAACCAAACTTTGAGCCAAAATTTTGGCCCTTTCTGGAGGTGATGACGTCATAATGAAACAACCAAAAAAAAGCCAAAACTACCCTTTTTCTAGCCCCACCCACCGAAACCCCAAACCGAATCTAAAATTTTTTTTTTCAGTGCAAACTAGAAGACTTCATGAGTCTTTCGAGGGCTCGTATAGCTCGCTAGCATATTCTAGCGGGGAGTTATCGCGAGTTGTAGCGAGCTACTGTAGCCGCCCGTGGGACTCATGCATTTTCTGAATTTGGGGGTAAAATGGGATTTTTGGCCTATAACTTTGATTCCAGACATGCTAGAAGGTCACGCAAGGGCTCTATCGACGAGGGAGATCATCTAGTTTCCAACAAAAGTTTGAGCCAAAATTTTAGCTATTTAATTGGCGTCCAGGGCCCGTCAAAGTTGGTCAAAAAAAACAAAACAACCCCACTTTGCGAGCCTCTCCCAGGCGAACCCCTCACCCAAATCAAAAATTTTGAACAATTCTCTAGCTATAGCGGCTGGCGAGTTACAACCAAAAAATCTCGCGCCAATTTTTTGGCGCGCGCGGTCGTTGAAGGGTTTTGCTGGCATGTGCTGACGTGACTTACCACTCAACGAATTATCAATTTTTTTCCCGTTTGCACAGATTTTGCTGCGGTGAGTTTTTCTACAGTAGGTATAAAGCCAAGGAATATGTAAAAAACAATATGTGGACTAAATGATCGAATTCAGAAGATCGAAACGGATGCCGCAATTTTCAAGCATCAAAACGTGGTACGCCATCACACGTTTTCCAACTGGAAAAATGTGTCAAAATTAACTCGAACAACTACTCGCAGAAAAGAAATATTCAAACAAAATTTCTTTCTATATTATCCGCTGTTACAAAATGAAAGAATATAGTCTCCACACCGACTGTTTGTCACAAGCACGCGTACAATGCGCATTTTTCATTTCAAGCTGTTCTTTTTTAATGTTTGGTTGGCCACGGGTTGCATTGGGTTCAAAGACTTGCATTTTTGCGTCACTGCTTTTTGAAGCTGTAGCTCACGTTATCGGTTTGGGTGGTTTCCCTCAGATTTTGTGAAATTCGACTAATGGGCGTGTGTTTTCAACCAAAGACCAAGACGCTTTTTTGCAAAATGCTTATAGGCAGCACACGTTGGCATGTACTGCAAGTGGTATTGAGTTCATGTGCCCAATGCTGGTTAAATCACCTCAAAAAACTAGCTTAATCTTTTTTCTAAATCTCATCTGAAAAACGTTTTCCCCACTGAGCAAATTAAATCGTTTGACTTCAGCAGTCTGTAAAGCAACCGGCTCTGATACAAGCAGAACCAGCAAAATGCTAATGACGAGGTAAACTAGGCATCACTAGTGAGTTTTTACGCTGGCCTCTTTATCCCACTTATGTGTGCTGTCCCTTTTGCAGTAGAGATCACTTTCTTGTAACTTGTGAAGTTCTTGAATGTTTTTCTATGCCTGCTATTTTGTGTGACCACGAAATGCTGGAGACAGAACAATTTTGTGCGGACGAGTTTGCTCATGAACATTCGAAATCTTTTGTGGTATATTTTTTTGTATGGCTAGGAAAAATTTTACACAATGTTGCAATCCAACTTATTTCATCATTTTGAAATAGGCTGCCTGTATCCATATTATTTCATGCTCGTCACATCGAATGATGTAAACACGTAGATTTACTCAAGCAGAACGGCTATCGTACTATGTTAGTGTGGAACACCACTACATACTGTGAAAGTGAGTCTTGGACGAAAAAGTGACAGTGAAGAATTTATCGAAAATATAGCAACCAGATTGAACCAATGCGTCAAACCGTATGTTTGAGAGCTTATACCTCTTCATCTTGCATTAGTTATCACTTTAGAAAACATATCATTCCTTATTCCGTGATGCAAATCTACTATTGCAGCGACAGTTTCAACTACCGCGAAAACCGTAGCAGGAAGCTCTGAGGTTCCTTTCCTTCCTGGATGCAGCTTCAAAGAGTTTTACTACAAGTCTTGGCTTTGTTCCATTTTGTTTTTCAACAACTATCCCTATCAGGATGAGTCGCTTTGCAGGTGAAATCTCGTGGTGCTTTTAAAAGCAGATGTCCGTCTCGAATTTCATCTTATACTGTAATCACGAAACGATACGTTGGTATTCATCTGCATAAAGAAGTTTGGGAAATATATGCATGCACCTTGTATAATTTATGGAACGAAACAACGATGTGATACTTTATTCAATTTGATTCTATTTGAATAAGAGCTGATGATGTCTACATCGTAGGCGAAATATATACCCTGTAAGATCTCAAAGTGTCTGATTCTTTGCTGAGAAAGGATCTCTTTCCATAGACGGTGTTTAGTCAATTTACGCACTGCACCACCAAGATTATCGATCAAACTGCAATGACTACTGTTGCAACAATCCCTAATACTGCTGTACAGTAAAACTACTCTACGATTTTCCTCAATTGCTGCTGACGGCGCAATCCATGATGCCATTCCCACGTCAATCCTGCCACGGCTCAACGCTTGGCCTCTTAGCTTAACTGCGTTCCAATTCGGTCATATAAAATGTGTGTGGTGGCTCCACATAGCCGAACTCGCACTTCAAACTGTAAAGAAAAACTTGCATCTGTCGTTATAAACGAAACGAATATTTTACGTGACCGACAAAAATCGTCGCTATAGGCGAAGTGACCATATAACCGAAGTCGTTACAGCCGAACTCGAATGCATGTAAAAGATAAGAATTCTGCCGGGACCGACGAGAAAGCGTCGTTATAGGTGAACTGTCGCTATAGCCGAAGTGGTTATAGGCGAATTCTATTGTATCTTGCTATATCTTCCATTACACCTTTTAATTGTTAACACGTGCCTGCTGTATTTTTTCATTTGAATCGTGCTTGCCAATTTGCTTGACATTAGTGGCTGATGAGATTCAATCTAAAGTTAAAAATTTTTGGTGAAAATGTTGGAGCCAGAAAAAATAACTATTTTTTCTTGAAAATCTGTCATCGGGCAGTGGATGAATGCTGTCGATACCAGCTGCTTTGTTAAATTTCGGATTCATGCGCAAACACACAAGAGCTTCCAATGATACAGACAATTTTTTATTGACAGAGTTTCCATTTGGCCTGCTTTTGAACAATTAATGTGATTTTTGCTGTTGCATGCTTGCTGCAATTTGTCTAGCTTTGGCTCATACTACGTAAGTTTGAGAAAAAAACATGCATCATTCAAATCACCTGTTAGTCTGTTTTTGGTGTCAGATAAGACGTTAATCAAAGCTGAAAACAGCTGTTCACAAGCATAAGATGATTCAAACAAAGCAAGGAAAGCAATCCGAAGTACTTTTATTGATTTAAAATTATTTGGCAGAGAATTTCAAATTCTAAGAATTTCATTTTTAGAACTTAGTGTGCTGTCATTTGTCATCCCTTCTATCTTCAAAAGTGTTTCACGCAGGTCGTAGAATTTGTTTTTCAATATCGAGTGTTATTAAAATTCCAATAGCTCCATTTCTAGATTTTCTAAATATAGCCCGTGTAAGCAGGAAAAATCTAGGGTTGTCTCAATTTCACGAAATTGTAGAAATATTTTCCTAAAATTCACCTATGCAGCTGCTACAAAGATAGAAAAATTACTCGTAGGTTTCTTGATGGCTTGTAATATTGTCTGCAAATGTTATAAAAATTTTTAATGCATTTTTAGAATTGGAAAATACTTCGGCTACCCACTCATCTTTCGAAAACCTGCAATTTCCTCTCAAATGTTTTGATAACACAAAACACTTCCTGCTGTCTTCCCAACACATTGTAGTTGTTTGTTTAGTGCATTGAAGTGTAGTGTAAAATCTGTAAAAAAATGTGAGGTTTGCAAACCAAATCATATCAGTGCTCTGTGGATATTCCTGTCTTTTTTCATTCATAACCAGCCCAATGTCATCCAAACAGGCTACAAATATCTCCAGGACTTGTCCTCTACTCAGTAACCGGTTATTATTTTATATAAGTAAACATTTATAATACTGTGCCTGAACTTCCTCAAAAGTGCTTGAAACTGTTCACAATTCAGAGCAACGAGCCGCGATGTAATTTACCATTTTTGTGACGTCTCTGAGGACATTGTCAATTTTTTGCTGCTTTCCTTGGAACAAAGAGTTTCCTGATGTATAATGCAATGGAACTGAATGACCTGATGCTTTATTTCTGAAGAACTGCACGAAACCACAAAAGTGTTACCAAAAATAATGTTATTACTAGCAGTAATGTTACCAAAGGGGATAATCTCTGAAGTTACATGCTAGGCAAGTGGGTGTTGCTGATTGAACACTGCGACGTCACTAGTCCTCCGCGCGTTCGCAGTGTCTTTTCAGGCGGCTGTCCCGATGATGGAGAGCAACCTGGCCCCGCGTCTCTCTACTTTTCTGGGTAATGAAATCTGTACTGGAGAGATGGTGCGCATGCCCACAGAGAGGGCTAAGAGTGCCACTTCTGACAGTACCTGGCGATTTTATCGCGCTCTATAATACGCAACAAGTTTAACGTTTTGTAATAAACCGCATTTTGTATTTGAATATGACAATTTGTCCTCATCAGTTACATGATACTTGTTTATTTCAAATGAATTACTCATTATCTGTCTTTCATGTTTTTTTGCTGGTATTTGTTTTTCCTCTCAATTGGTGCCTTAATATTACCTGTACTACAATGTCTAAATGTAGGCCTACTCTATATCAGATTGAATTTGCTGTTGCAGTTTATTGTTATTTGGTATATCGATTATTCTTTTTTTTCTTTTCTTTTGAACATTTGATTGTAAATAATAGCCACATACTACTAGTTATAGTATTTTACACCACTTTAGGGACACCTTCACCAGATAACCTTAGGGTTTTTCGGTGCCCCAACCCACGTTTACTTTTTGTTGATGTTCCTGTGCATTTATAATGTTTTACACTGGCGGCTAAAGCTGAATAAAATACAAACCTCTACCACGCGTGCCATAGGTTTGCCACCACTGGAATAGGTCATATTTGTCGCCATTTACGCGCGCAATCGTAGGGGCAGTTGCATGTTCTCGATCTCATTTGCAAAAATTCCACTGACATTGTGACTAAATTCCTTTTTACCTCATTTAGCTTCATGTTGTTAGAAGAGGTGTTCATGCACAATGTGTAATCACGCGCATGATGCTTGAAACTTGTTATAAGGCTAAACGTAGAAAGTCCACATGTTTACACCAATAAGCTCGGTTGAAGATACGGTGCGTGATACATAGTAAGCTACAACTTCTGCATTGTATTTGTGAATCAAGTGTTTTACCATAAGAGTAGGTGCTCTGATATTATGGAAAATTGTTGTTGAAAAGAACATTATTACAATAATACCGATTCCAGTTTGTTTTCATGTTTATTATTTTTACATGAAAACTATGGTTCTACCTCTTTTGCTGCTAATGACTGGACGTCCGTGGTTCCAGGGTTGCAAAAATCAGCAATTGTTTCTTTCTGCAGAGCGAATCTAAAATTGTATAATCACTGCAACAAACAAGCTCTATCAAGATGTTCTCATGGCAACAAACCATCTTTTACATCAGGCTTGCCAGCATTTCTGAACATGGAGCAGGTTAGAAAAAAATTATAGCAATCATGAAAAATTTCAGGTGTCAATTTTTGAATTGCATGTGTTTATCTTCTGGTTAGAAGCACGTTTAGTAAAGCAAATAATCTGGACACCTTTTTACAGTCTTTGGCGGAGATTTTGGCTAACTCTACCAATCTTGCTGGTAGTGCACAAAACGCTTTTTGCTCCCGAGATAGCAATTTCATTGACGAGATGCTCTCCAATGCAACTCTGGGTATAGCAGCTGTCGGGTCCGGCGGAACATCTGATAAAATCTGCAACATGACGAGGTTTCGATCGCTTCTTAATACAACGGTGGCTCACCTTTCAGAAGTTATTCGAAGCCAGGATACTCGATCGTTTTGCAGGTTTGAAGGCTATTACGACTGGATCCAAACTTGGTAGCCTTACTGTTTTTGTGCTGATTTAGGAAATGTTACCGCTAAGATTGTATCTTGAACATCTCAGTCATGAGACTGTTGCAGAACGAAAAACCAGCAAGTTTACTCATAACCCGATGAAAGACGAAAAATAGAGTTCTATGTAGTTCAACCAGCCTGATAGTGGTACATCTGCATAAAACCATTTTTAACGCAGATCTGCTGAAATGCTGTACAAGGCGATGGCTGACATGTATCGCGGGTTTTGTGACTTTTCTGCTATTTCCCAATCGTTTCGTGGAAGAAGCAAAGCGCTGGATACGTTTTTCAACAATTCACAAAGATTGCTGGATTTGATCCCATCATTGCTGGAAAATTCAGACTTTCCCAAATGCATGGGTAAGCGTATATGTGATAAGATCTGGGAAATGAATCTAAAGGTTTCGATGCTTGGTGTTAATAAAACACGCAATATGTAAATGGAGAATTATATCAGCATCAAATTTGTTTGCTCTTAGTCGATCAAAACATGTAGACACTAGTTGCATAAATCTTGATGTATAAATTCAAAACTCAGGAATATTTTCACATTAAACTTGCATGCTCGTAACTATTGGGCGTTCAATTAGTTTACACATCACCTCATTATTTCTATAATGTATCGATTTAGTGACAACACACCGAACTTTTGGAATTATGCTTGGCATGAATCGCAACAACTTTAAATGCAGTTCACAAAAGATTGTTTGCTTTATGAACTTGTTATTTTCATTCACTCATTTTCGTGCCTGCTTTTGCTCTGGGGAGAGTCACAGGGCTTCAGCTCTAGGAGGACTCGAAATACGTCACGGACAAATGCGATCTTTGATAGTTCTCCTGGTTCCACACCAAGACGGAAACAAACAAGGTCAGAGATGTAGTCACTCCACCTGGTCCTTGAACGGCCTCTGGTCTGCTTTCCCGTGGGTGCAGCCAGCAGGACTTGCCTCGATAATCTTTCCTGTGACATTCTGGAAACATGGCCGAACTAACGTATTTGAGATCACTCGATTTGGAGGAAAAGTGGCTCGACATTCAGGGCTTTACGAATTTCACAGATGCCCACTTTGTCGCGAAGTGTCACACCGTGAACTCTTCGCAAAAATCCTATCGCTGCCACTCGCCTTTGGGGTAGTACTCTTTCAGTCATTATCCAAGATCCATGACGAGATTGGCGAGGATCGGAATTTAAAAACTGACAGCTTTGTGGTGGTTTAAAGCTCCCGCTTTGTTAACACAGAGTGATAGAGCTCCCGCAGAACTGCGTTTGCTTTAGCAATCCTTGTATCAATCTCCTTGTTCTGCCGTCCGTCACCCGTGATTACAACCCCAAGGTACTTGGACATCTCCATGTGCTGCAGTTCATTGTCACTTACGTCCAGCATACACTGCCTTGGGTCTCAGGAGAAACGTAATATCTCTGTCTTGTAAAGACCGGATTTTCATTCCGGCTTGGTCGTATGCAACAAAAAACGTTCAAGAGAATGTTGGAGATCCATTGAGAAGTAGCGTGTTCTTTTATTGTTAAAGTGTAGCAGGGAATATGTCTGAGTTAATGAATAGATTTAACCCACAAACAGTCACAAAAAGCTATGTATCTGTTTGTTGTTATGCCTGTGTTGGAAAAAGTTAACTCTGGAGTGCCGGGGTGTAAGTGGACGGGCGGTAATAGAACCGTTTATGCAGTATTACATGAAACGTCTATCCCGGTTGTTTATATCAATCCCAGTGATGTTCTTATTCCTATAATGCCAGAAAGATCCCTTATCCTTCTATATCGCGCTTATTATAGTGATATACTGTGCAGGGTCGTCGAAAGGATTCTTTCCAGGGGTATAATAGTGGATTTTTACAAAGGGCGGCCAAAAGGAACTTAAATGGGGGCCAACAACGGTAAAATGTCATTTCACTAACACCGAAACTAAGAGAAAACATTTTTCTTGTTGGGCAAGAGCGGCTGAAGCCGAAGGTGCAATTTGAGCGTGTGAACAATGTCTCGATCTTTAAGAAACAACATAACATCTAATTTTTTGTATTTTGTGTTTCAGCGCTAGACTCTTTGGAAAGGCGAGGTGTTGCAGGTTAGATTTTACTTATTGGAGAAAATGTACAAACATTCCTTGCACGTTGGCTAATATGCTTGATTCACCATTTTTTCAGACTTTTTCCCAGAAACAACCACTGAAAATATTACGTCTACGAACTACGTCACGACAGTCACAGATATTACAGGTAAATAGCCAGATTTTAATATTTGGTTTGATGCATAAGTTACTTTTATAGTTTAACAGTTTTCTCAAAGTGTTTTCCAGGTAAATATGCACCATCGAATTTAGGCCAGTGATTCTCAACGTGGAGTTCACCCCCTGTAGGGGGACAACTTGATGTTAAGTGGTGCAATCTGAGAATGAACTTCAATGGCGGAATTTTAGTGACTGGTGAAATTGTCTGCAGGAAAAAAATTAAAATTTTTGGCGAGAAAAAACGCACCAAAAATTTATATAAATGTTATCGACTTAGATTTGATTATGTAGTGATGGCCTAAAAAGTCGGGAACATTGATTTACACAAAGAATATAGCGTTCTTTTTGGATGTTTGTTAATGTACTTGATTTACCGTTTTGTCAGACTCTTTGACAGAAACCACCAATGAAAATATGTCTTCACACTATGTCGCGACAGTCAGAGATGGTAAATAACTAGAATCTATTGATGCATAACTTTTAGAAAATATGTTTGTTCTAACTTGTCTTTACGTAAGCATATGTATCATTGATAGTCGGCCATGTCGAGCTGACAGCCATGAAGCGCACGAATTGTTGCAAATAAGCTTCGTGTAAGCAGATACGTCATACTGCTGTAAAGGAACAAAATTGATCAAAGCATATGTTTAAAAGCTTGTTTCCATGAGGATGTGCTAAGCCTTCGATTCATCTCAATCGAGTTTGAAGGTGTAGTACCCAAACCTATAATCCTATATGCATGGTATAGAAATGCAACTATGCTCCACATGAACGCTTACATCGGTCTTCTGTGATCATTGTCTTGAGAAATTTGAAACTACTGCACTTTGCAAAAACAAAGGTTGATAAAGCTCCCAGTTTTGCCAAACTTTGAATTTTTCAAACGAAAAATAATCATATGTTTTAAGCAATGAGCAATGGAAATTCATTCTGAAAGTTTTGGTACGCACTTAATTGCGTAATTTTTTTTCAGGCTTACCACAGAAAATGGTATCTATTTAATAGAGCTATTTCGTTATGGATAAAGATGCTAAAATGCTTCAATTGGACTTTCAAGGTTTATTTTTGCGTTTAAATTTTTTGCCTGTGTACAGGATGTTCTTCTTATAACATGGATCTTATCTTCTTATTGGACGGATCAGGATCAGTGGGCCTAGAAGGCTTTGCCAAAATGACTCAGTTCGTGAAAAGTGTTGTCGCCGGTATAGACCTGGTTACAAATAAAGTCGGCGTCATTCAGTATTCGCATTATTACGCGACAAGGTAAAAACTGTGTGTCACAGATCATTTGCACAAATAAAATGTACAAAAGGTCAATTTGGTTAAAACTAGGTTGTGATAGGTTCTGGTTTGTTGGTTTAAAACAAACTTAGCCTTTTTTTCAAACCACAATATGCTAATTTCATGTTAACAAGTAGTGCTTTTTTGGAGAAAGCAAGTTTATTCCATGTGAAGTAAGCTAAACTTTGTCGCGGGTGATCATGCGTTAACAATTGAAAGCGAAATACAAACCTCAGCTCAGCATATTACTTTCCGACATCGATAGTCTGATATCACCTCCACGTATTTTTGTCCATTCACGAAATGTGCTCGTCTTACTGACGGATGCCACTGTTTCGATTTCCACAAGCATCGACGGAACAAAGTAATGCAAAAGAACTTTCAAACTAGTGCCGTAGCGAGTAATTTAAACGTATATTCTTGGCGAATGATAACAAACTATTCTGTTTACGTTGGTCCATTTAGTTTAGATGTTATACAGACTGAAAGACGCTGTTGTTTTTAAAGGAATTTGTCAGATCAACCATACATAAAAACTGAAATACCTCTTGGCCGATACACAAACGTCTCACAATTCAACGTAAGTTTTTTTGTCTTTGTAAAATGTCTGATTACACAAGTTTTGTTCCTTAGCAATAAGTTTTAGAATTTATGTCTATTGAAACAAACTAAAACATAGCCTGGTAAGAAGCTCTGCTTGTAAACGTCAGGCATTCCAACGCAATAGCAGGAAAGCCTTGTGTTGATGTTTGTATTTATCTAAATATCAACTATATAACATAAGAACAACAACAATTTTATTAAAGATCTGTGTGATTTGTTACACTTTCTGTGCTTTATGCAACATCACTGAAAAGCTTGATTTTTGTCGGTGATATGATATATACAGTATATTTTCACAAAGCAGCAAATTTCTTCTTCATAAGATTGCCATTCGCACTTGAACCTAGCAGTTAGACTTAGATACGTTGTGATTCAAAAAATATCCGGTAGTTTTTTTAACTTAGTGTTTTGGCTTAAGTAGCATACCACCACGAAAAGGTGTTTCGGATTGTTCATATTCTGTTTAATGTTACTACATTTCCCTGTGATTAAAAGGTTTTGTTAACACCATTTTTTTTCAGATCAAGTGATGCACGTTACTTGCCCGGCACCATTGCGTATGCAAATAGAAGAGGTGTTCAGTTCATTGGAATTGGTGTACATCGTTATAACCTACATGAATTGAAGGTGCGTATAACCAGGGGCGTAACAGAGGGGGCAAGTGGGCATGATTCCCCGGGCGCCGAATCACTATGGGGGCGCCGAAAAGTCCCAACAATGTCACAAGTCCATTCTTCAATACAGTACATTTGCTTCCGAAAGACCTCAGGTTCGAACATGGGGACGCCAAACCTGCTTCTTGCCCGGGCGCCATCTAACCTCTTTACGCCCTTGCGTATAACTCACTACTTGCCGTAAAATGTATAAGAAATAGTTGGTGTGAGTAAAATTAAATTTATCAACAAGATCTTTTAGCAAGTTAGTTGAAATGTGCTGAAGTTGAAATACCTCTGGATAAATACGTTCGGTGAAAAGCAGTGTTTTAACTCTTGTATCTTTAACCTTTTTTGTAACTTGCCTGCTAGGAAATTCGTAGCAGCCGCTGTAAATCACAGTTTCACTTCGTTTGGTGCAACGATTCTCAACCTTTAAGGCAACAGGCGAACTACCACAAAGCAAAGGTCATTGATTAGATTACTCATCTAGCTACAAGCTTTTACCAGAACCAGTTTTGTTTATAATCGTCTTTCGTTATTATATGGCACCGATACCTACATAAATAGCATTTATGGAGGGGTACAATGAACGCAGTCCTTCAATCAGTTTCCTTTCACAGGTTGATATTTTACCAGGACTTATATATGTTTTAGCTTATTACTGGCAACAACCCACGACGTATGTTTGTTGCTAAAACTTTCGAGGACTTGCTGTCTCATGTTGCGTCGATTCACTCTATTTTAACTGACATACGTGCAGGTGAGTGAAGTCCTAACACATTAGAAGTCTGAATGTTTCCTTGCAATCTTGAGTATTTACTGACAATCAGCCCTGTGCTAGCATTATATTTATTTCCTTGTCCAAAAATGAAAGGAGGTATGCCTACACTGTGGCTAAGAACTTGAAACGCAATGTAAGCAAATCTTAATTATCCAAACATGCCTTCCAGTAGATTAGGAACTGTTTATTCTTCTTAGAAAGGAAATTTTTTTCTGGTTGTTAGAAAAATCCATTCGACAGCGGCAAGTATCTGCCAATTATTACAAAGTTGCGCTTATTGAACAAACTGCCACTGACAAAATCGATAATCGCGAAGATGTTTGACTAAAAAATTGCAGAATCTTTTCAAACCGACATTGCTGAATACCAAGAACAATTAGATTTTTTTTTAAATTAACTGTATTGTAGGTTTGTCAGTCGATGCTTGCATTCCGTTTACCAATATTGGTGTTACAGTCAGGGGCGGATCTAGCCATAAAGGTTAGGGGGATGATTTCAGTAATATTCGGCATTCAAGTCTCATAACGGCATCGCTACTGCAAGAAAGATGAAGTATATTTCACTGCACCGCTGTGTGAAACCAATGGACGACAGAATGGCTTTATATCGCGAATGCTGTTTTCCGAATTGTAAAACATCATGATGAATAGAGTTACTTTCGTAGCTTTAGGAAGGTGATTGCCCCAATCTTCTCCCCCTGGTTGTAACTGATCATGGAGGATTTATACTCTTACAAAGGTTTTGCTCTGCGTTGTTTCTTTGTTATCGTCACTTTTATTAAGGGCTTTTGTCTGTGTCATGTCGTTAATCCTAACGTAGCAACCTGTTCATTAGGCTTTAATTCCCTTGTTTCTTATCAGTGTTTTATATGCTTTTTTTATTAAAGACCAAGTGCACCGATTGTTATAAGCCTGAGGTTTTGAAAATGCCCGTACAAATCGATGTGTTGTTGCTCGGGCAACCCATTTTTTTACCCTAAAACTTAAAATTTTGACTTTTTGACCTATCAGTTTTCTGCGTTTGCAATTGAAACGCGGAATGCAAAGCGTCAAACTGATAGGTTAAAAATCTTTTTTCTGTTGAAATGAAGTAAAAGTCAAAAGTGTGAAAGGCCCAACGAAACTGGAGGTAACAAACCGTAGACGAAAATCAATCCAAAAGCACAAGAGAAATATCCAGTGTCAATAAATCTCTTGAACTTACTGAGAAGGTTTTGCATTGTTACAACTTTAGCATCAAGCACTACCACATCTAGCGAATTTTCAATTGTCCAGTAGTGGACAAAACAACATGATTGCGGCAGTAGTCGAAAAAAATCCAGTATTATATCAGAATTTCAAGTAAATGTGCAAAACATATCAATATCCTTATTATTACTTTTTGAGAACATATTGTTATTCATTTATAAAGCAACACCGCCACGAAAACTTACTTGTCAAAATGCAAATAATATTCGTACTGACTGTCCATAACCATGAAGCATATTTTTTCGAACTGTTTTTCAAGTTCCAGTCACGTTTTAGAAGCATCAAAGTGCTTATTGAGAGTCAGAAAACTGCTCTAAGGTCGTGTCAAATTTCACGATAATTTATACAAAGTTTTCGTCTTTCTTTCATTCATCTTCTAGGAACTGGGCATCATGTGAGCATCACATGTGCCTTTTTCTAAGTTTGTTTTTTATGAGTTGTTCACTGGTTCCGTCAGGGTAGAGCTCACCAAGTAGCTTTATTTGGGTATGTGACCTTTGCTTCCAAGACATACACTGCAGGCTTGCTTGGCGTGTATGTGCTTGAGTGTCCATATTTGGTTCTTTTCCGTAGTCATCATCTTAAGTGTTATTCTCTGGGAGGTGTATCAATCGTTGTATCATACCCATATCCTGCATATGAAGACCTCAGCTGTCTTGAGCCGTGGCTGCTTTGCTCCTAGAGTCTTGGTTTGCTTTTGCTCTTCCGAGCTTACGCAAGCGTTAACGTCATTCTTCGTTCTCGTGACGCGTTTCCAGTCATATGCTTCATCCATATGTCTTCTTGTTGCGTAACCTGATTCGGTTTAAGGCTTTTCTTGCTTTTCTGCAAAATATGTACGTTTAGGTTTTTGTACTTGGATACTCAGCTTCTTTATAGAGTTTGGGTTTCTTCCCAAGATTCTATTGTTGCATAAATGTTCTCTTTTGAAGCTTTTGTACCTTCTGAATAGGAAAATGATCTTTGAAGGCTTTTGTTTTTCAGCGTATATTGAGATTGCGAAGCTATTTGCGAAGTTACCTCAACACATGTGCTCGGCAGTGAAATGAAAATCTGTACCATGATGAACTGCACTCACGTCAAGCAACTTGGCAACAGCACAGGCCTCCCAGTAATAGTCCACTAGTATGCAAATCAGTTTCCAGCAGCTTTGCTCACATCGTCACCAAATGTAATGTCTCCACGTTTCCCGTGACTAGCAGATGACCGAACACCCATTCACCACGGGTGTAGGAGGAATTTTCTAGAAAGCCTTGATCCGATGGTAGAGAAGTTGCTCTGTTCCTTCCTAGATCCAATCATGCCTTTCTTCATGCGATTGCTATGCATGTGCTTGCTCAACCAACATTGCAAATCCAGCCCAGAAGCAGAAAATCACGCGTTTTTGCGTTTCGTCAAACTGCAAACAAATAAATTTGTGGAATAGAATTTGTGTATAGCTGATACCAGAAATGTTTCACTTGCAGTTTCTTTCAAGATTCTTTCGGCAGGAAACATCAGTCAAACACAAATTATGTAAATAACAAAACGTGTTTAGTCATTTTCCTGCACTATTTATAATGGTGCCTTGCTCTAAGTGAGTTGAATACATTGGCGAGTTACATCTGCATGCTCATGTTCAAGGATTATCAAACACAAGTTGGTGAATTTTTTCGTACTGAAACAACTTTTCGCATCGATTGCTGTCAAATAAGAAATTACGAAAAATCTAGACATTTTTCTTGGATTATAAGCAGTTTCAAATATGAAAAATCGTCTATGCATGTCCACATCGTTTTTGCATATTATACTGAGCATTGATTAAAATACAAAATCAACCCAGTATTAGGGCTTGTCTATTGACAATTATTTATTCATGTTTTAAAATATCTAGTTTTTTAAATTCACTATTTTGCTATAGCGCAACCCTGGAAAAAATTAAGTCAAAACGATTGATGACACTGCTAGGTTCTCTACGATCAAATTGCTAATTTTAAGGGGTGAGAAAAACACCGCTGCCAATAGTATACACTTGTCAAACATAGGCATACGATCAAACTGCTAATTTTAAGGACAAAAAGCACTGCCAACAATAGTATACACTTGTCAGACGATGCTCTCATTTTATTTTGTGATCACAGCAAACTTTGCAGCATACGGCAAAATAACTTTGACAAAATATAGAAACGTGGAATGAATTACATTTGGAAGTGGGGGAAGCTGACATTACAGCTCTTATTTACATGCTAGTGTTCCACATTTCTTTTATTTATCTATTTCGTGTGACACCTCATCAGTCATTATTCCCTTTTTTGCATTGCAGGTAACTAGAGCTATACCGAGATACAATCCTCAAACACCGGGACAGACATCGGTAACGTTACTCACATGACGTTCAGCAATGGCCCAGGCGCCAATAAAGTCTGTCCTGATGAAGCATAACTAGATATTTCGTGCCAAGCAGTCAACGGATCTTTGTACTAAATAAACATAAATGGAAACATGTTATGGTAAAAACTGCTCATTTGTAGACAGCGTATATGAATAACATGAGAAAGAGGTTTACGCAAGGCAGCATTAAACAGTTCGAAGTAGGAACTTGCATACCAAAAACTGGAGATGTAAGACACTTTACTTGGTTTCTGCATAAACCGTGCACCTTATCACATTTTCGCAGCAAATCACGCGCTTTTGTGATTGCTGAGAAGTTTTTAACCGCTCAACCGTTGATGTTTTCTTCAAAAACATCTCTGATGTCAGGAAAAGGTATCACCGTTCACCTGAAAATATAACCTGACTGAGACAATGTGCTTACGACCCAAAACCACCTAAAGTTGTTGCCTTGGATGGCGTGACCTTCTTCTGAACGTGGGCGAAGGTGGGGGAGCCACGGCCATTTGCGTCCGCAGAAATTTTTCCAGAAGGGGGCAAAGTCGACATTTTGCCTATCTTTTTCAGGCTGTTGGCAATGCAAATGGACGTATACAAAAAATGTCCAAGGTTACGGAAACAGTTGCATAAATTGTTTTCCTTATAAGAAACTTTACACTGAGCAAATGTTTGTTTTAGTGAGCATGGATATTTTAAGACTGAGTTAGCATGGTTCTAAATGAATTATAAACTTTGTGAATTTTTAGAATAAGTGTAAAAACGTATGAAAATACGAACAAACTACACACGTAATTCAAATAGCTTATCCTTTTCTTCCTCTTTACTGCGATGCATGTTAAAAGTCTAGCGTTGTGCGTGTGGGAGTGAAGACGTTGCACAGTACAATACTACACTCTTGTTTTTGTGCTTCTCCAATGTTTTAGAATGTTGCAAGTGCGCGAGAATGACATTTCACTGCGCAAATGATTTGCGCACATTTGGAAGGAGCATACTAGATTGCACTATCATTATATAGGGATAAGTAATAACGACTATCACTGTGACTTGTTGCTTAAGGGTACCGTCTCGTGGTGATCATTTATTTGCATGTGGCGCCATCTCCAGGCAGCCACACTTACCTTAAGCCAGTGTACTGAAAGCGTTCGAATCCCAACTGCAATGGTAACAGACGTGATAAAGTGGCACTGAAGACCACCTGCATCAAAAATGTCAAACTCAAGATTGTCCAAATAAGGACAGGTTGTCGGTACATAAGGCATTTTAACCACAGCCAAAACTTAAACTGGGCCGCACAAAGCCTTCGACTGGGCCACATGCAGCCCACGGGCTGCGGGTTGAACATAGCTGGTCTGCATGGTTGTGAAATTGCATGCTCACTAAAACAAACATTTGCTCTATGTAGAATTTTCTTACAGGGAACACTGCTGGTGACTAACTTCACGAACTTGTGTAAACGCATTTGATTAATGAAACAAACGTTAAATATGAGGCAACAGCTCTCTATCAATTTGAGATATTGCTATTTATCTAGAAGAGCCACACAAAAGATGGCGGCGACACGCAATTCTCCCACCATTGGTATAAACGTACGTGACTTATCGCTATCAGCAGTCTCTGTCTCGCTGCATTACCTGCCAAGATGTATGCGTTCAATAGTTACATGCGGCAAAACGCCTACACCACCGTGACTTCAGGGTTGCCAGACAACTTTTGAGAAAAAAGCCAAACCGGGTAAAATAAAGCCAAATTGTTAAAAACCATGAAATTGCTGCCCTTTACCTGTGTTACCATGATTTCTCCAAGGTGGTCATAACAACTTTGATGGCAGTTTGTCCTGTTGGTGGGACTCTCTTCTTATGTTTTTCTTTTTTTTTCATGATTCATCAAGTTACTGTGCCTTGGTATAATTGTAGTGTAGCATGGTATAACTTGCAATATGCATTTTCTGAACAATCACTGG
>Ga0210059_1004672_pt1:0-20000 | contig 22131 bp, 14 predicted proteins | sample Ectturendosymbi2_FD_188042 | JGI IMG/M metagenome (GOLD analysis project Ga0210059, IMG submission 188042) | Ecteinascidia turbinata endosymbiont from Florida, USA - Sample 2 (SPAdes) (version 2) | ecosystem: Host-associated > Tunicates > Ascidians > Unclassified | place: Key West...
TAATTTGTTTATTTTAGATCATAACTTTTGAACCAGAAACGCTAGAAAGTCAATCAAAGGTTCAAAAGACTCGGACTCGAGTCTAGTTTCCAATGAAAACTTCAGCGAAACACTTTGGCCTAGCGGTTGGGCCCTAGGCCAGGCAACATGAGCCAAAATGACCCTAAAACTACTTCACTTATGACGTCAGTCACAGACAATCCGCAACCCCCAACCAAAAACGTTTTTTTTCGAGTGCAATCTACTAGTCTGGCCGATCCGTTTGAGCCGCTGAACAGCTCTCTGGCACAATCGGCAGAGGAGCTAGGGCATTGGTAAGGCAACCGAAAACTGCTGTTTTTTAGGCCGAAATCGAAGTACGAATATATCGTAGGCCGGCTCTCAAAGTGTTAAAACTAAAGGTAATAATTCCTTTTGAATAAACAAATAGCTCAGGTATAGTACATCAATATTCAGCTTAAAGTCATTAGGATATAGACAAGAAGCATTCAACATGACAATGAATATATGCACCTACCTCATGACATTTATTCAAATACCATAATTACGGTAGTCATGAAAAACAGGTTTCAGTATCTTTGGAGATATCGTGTTAACCTAGCCCTATGCAATGATTTTGCATGTTGAGTTATCCTCAGGACCAGGATTGCTAATTTTAAATAGAGCTTTCAAGTTAGAAAAATCGCAAAATTCTGCTAGAAGTCACTCTAGTAAAAACAATTATATAGGCCACTATCCGATTATCAGCTAGAATTTAGCAGATTTAGGGTGCCAGACCAATTATTTTGCAGCTAGACAGGATTACAATTTGTTGGATCTAGTGGAAAATCTGCTAAATTGGCAACCCTGCTCAGGACCAGTGATTCTGAATGTTTTTCTGTATTCCTTTCTAGTAAGCCCAACACTTTCATTTCTTGCTCACAATAAATTTATAGAAGCACTGAGATAAAAAAATTACAAAAATTTGTGTTTTATTGCAAAATTATAAGTTTATTGAAGCAATAAACGCTTACTATAAATTGTATTTTAGCATTATGCAGAATTGTAGATATATGAGTTTTAGGTGCAGTTACTTTGGAGTGTCTGCACTATATAGAATAAAATTGTCTTCGTAGAGCAGACTCAAACATGTGTCATGAAACCCTAGTAAATCCTAATAAAAATTGCAAGCTTGTTAAAAACTATTTTCTAAATAAGGTTTCATTCACTGTAGTATTGATCAAAATGTATGCAAAGCCTTTTAACCTTTGTTAAAATGGTGAAACAAAACCTATTATTAACCCTTTACATTGCATTCACAGACCCACTGGGGTACGGATGCACAACCTATGGCACACCGGTGCATGCAGCCTTCGATAAAGACTTGTGCAGCCATGAATATGTAATTCAAAATATAACGTCATGCATCATAAAAACTCTTCGTGTACTGTATGAGGATACTTAGCATAAAAACGGCCAATAGATGTGGTAACAGGCTAGGCTGAGTCTGCAGAAGCAGAACAAAAACAGTGCAAGAAGATTAACTTGAACTCACTAGGGGCGTCATTCATAATAATGAATGTAATGCAGCTAACACTAGTGAAAAGGTTGTGAATCCCTGTATTAGGGGTTCCTGGACCTCAGATTAAGAATGCCAGACTTAGAGTTAGACTTATGTTCTTTGTGCTACAGAACAAAATGTCAGTAAAAAGTAAATAAAATCTTTCATCCATTTACCACAAAATCAATGTCACTCCAACAAAATATACTAAGCTTTTTTATTTTATCTCATTCTATGAAACTAATCAGCCGCTGAGGCACATCATGGGGTCTACACTGCAAACCTTTTAACACAGCACACCAACAAGTCCACATTCTCTATTTCTCTACAATCTTAGCACTGTTATATCACAGTTCACAATACTTAATTGCCTGTCATTACTACTCAATCCTAGCTGGTTGGAAAATATACTAATGCAGCCAAGTGTAGAATCTACAGAGTGTTTATTACGCTAGATGTGAGCTGCTACCATGCAGTCGTGAAAAAAATAATTAAAAATTGCTAAATACATCAGATCTTGTTCAAGTATGAAAATAAAAGTGTTGAATAAGTAATTCTTTTTCACCCCCAATTCCTCCCTTAGTTGATCCAAGGAACTCCTGGTTTAGGACTACTGCTTTGGACAGAAGTCAAATCTTGTTCCATTGTTTCAGAATCTCTGGTGGTCTTCTGTACCCTGCATATTCATCTTATAAAGCTGTGAAAAGTGCCAGTGCTAGACAATATGTAAGTAACTTAATATTTAGGAAATGTATTTTAATGATTTCCATGGAACCCTGTGTGCTTTTGGTGGATGTACTATAAGTAGTATGGGTGTACTTGTGATTCCTACAAAATGATGATGCAAGTGCAATTTTTTAAAGGTGTTTTAGGGAACTGATTTGGGTCTGTAGAATTAAATATTGGGTCCCTAGAATCAGAGAAAATTATCAAGGAAAATATCTTAACAATAACGCAATCAACATTATGAAATAGTAAAAATGGATACTTTGTTACGCATAATACAAAAGACACATTGTCTGCGTCTGTTAATCTGTGGAGTTGACATGCTAGGAGCATATCATACAAACATGTGGATGATTTCAGGGAATATCTGTGTAGAATACACATTTTAAGACCAGATTCACCTATAAAGTGACAAAGCAATCAGATCATCATCATCATGGCCTAACGATGGCGCTCAAAACACTTCTAATTATATGAAATTTAGTCAAAATTTTCAGGTCCATACCAGGTACCTAACATTTTCCTTAACACTTTGAGAACCGGCCTACGATATATTCGTACATTGATTTCGGCCTAAAAAACAGCAGTTTTCGGTTGCCTTACCAATGCCCTAGCTCCTCTGCCGATTGCGCCAGAGAGCTGTTCAAGGGCTCAAACAGATCAGCCAGTCTAGTAGATTGCAGTTGAAAAAAAATTTTTGGTTGGGGGTTGCAGATTTTTTGTGACTGACGTCATAAGTGAAGTAGTTTTAGGGTCATTTTGGCTCATGTTGCCTGGCCTAGGGCCCAACCGTTAGGCCAAAGTGTTTCGCTGAAGTTTTCATTGGAAACTAGGCTCAAGTCCAAGTCTTTTGAGCCTTTGATCCGAGTCTTTTGAGCCTGTGCTAGTGTGTATAATTTTTTATTTGTTTACATTCGGCCTTATGTTTATGCATGGAATCTGTGAATAAAAATCAAAGTGCACTGTGTTTTTAAGTCTACAACTAGTGCAACATCATGTCTCTTGACAAGGCAGTTGTCTCAAGACAATGGGCATGCTGCAGCATTGGTGTGCTTGTAAGCTGCTTTGATTTCTGTGTTGATGCTGCAATTTCGAAGTGTTACAATTACCTAAGTGCATCTTTTTTAGGTTTTGTAAGCATAAACCATTCAATTATTTTTGTGTGGAAAGTTGCATTTTCAAATTCCAGATATTCATTGTTTATTTCTGTCTTTGTCCAGTTTGGATAAGTTTCATGAGAATCGGTATGAATGCCATTTTTGAAATACATCTCTCATCAAATTTGTGAGCAGAAAAGCAAGAACATGATCCGAGCATAATAGGTTCTTTCAATGTAGACATGTCAACTGTACATTATAATTGAAAATTATTGCATTATGAATACATTTCATTGTATCAATTCAAATTGAAGATAAAAATCATTCTATTTTTTAGCTATGTTTGTAATGAGAAGTTCAGTTTGGGGTTAACCCTGCAAGTCCCTTGTGCACCACTATTTTTGTGCCAACTGGTGCAGCCAACTGAGCTAGAGAGCTGTTCAAACCCTCTAAAGATGCCGAAAGTCCTGCAGTTGCAATTCAAAACAAAATTCAGAAGTTATGGATTTGAACTTTTTTGTGGATGATGTCACAAGTGGGGAAAGTTTAGGGTTTTCCGACTCTGAGACCCAAAGTCAAGAGGTGATTTTTTGTTTCTAAAAAAAAAACTAGACAAAAATCCCAACTTTTGAGGCCTTAACTGACCTTCAGGCATTTGTAGTTAGCAATTATGGCCAAAAAAATGATAATTGATTCCCTAAAGCATTAATGATTTTAAAAGAAGAAAACAAATAATTAACCAATAACCATGATAGGTTTTACTTTCTCTGTCCAGTTGTCTCCTTGATGCCTTTGGATAGTTTGAATGAAGCAAACATGTTTGAACAAATTTTGGTGACAATGTATTCAAGATATGGCAATTTTAGCATGACAATTTGCTTGCATATTTTCACTGATTTCAGAATATGCATCCCTTTATGGTAATATGCTACTTACTATCTTATGTTTTGTGTGAACGGAGTGTTTAAAACTACCCCCAACCATGGCACTTCTGCTTGTAGTTCAACATGATCTTTCAGAAGATTTCAGATGAAATGTTATATTTTCAAAAAAAGATTCATATTTTCAATGGAACAAACGTGTAATTTTGCTGTGTGTGGTGAATCCTAAAGTGATGATATATAGAAGTGAAAGATCAAGCGTATACTCACTTTTGTTGTGCCTTTTAATTAAAGCATTTTTTGAGTTGAAATTTTACTATCGACGAATCAGGATAATCACATAGCTAGTTTGCCAAGTTTGTTTGTGTATTTAACCGGAATATGCAATTTTCTGTATCAGACAAATATTTACAGGTGCAGGTTTAGCACCTTGCTCTTCTTCTGTCCACATGGTAGCTACCTGACACCATTGATATTTGGTAGCTCGATGCCGAACACAGATTTCTAGAACTGTGGGATATGAAGATACTTCTAGATCAGGGTTTCTTAACCTGTGGGCCATGGAGCAATTTTTGCCATGGCCTGGTGTTACTTGAATTGAGTAAATTTTGCAAGAGGAAACTTTAAACAAAAACGTAGGTGGCTCCTAAGCTACAGACATCATTTTACGCTCTCTTCCGTCATCTTGCATTAGAAATTATTGCAAAATGGAAATTTCTACTTAGCCTGCCACGTTGTGCACCAGCGTTGCCAACCTTGAGGTTTTCCCGCGAATTTGGCCTGGGAGATTTCGTTCTGCAAATTGCTGTTTGTTCGAATTTTATAGCATTTTTGCTATTTTAATATACTAAGAAATGCAATTTGGGCGTGTCTTTGTGCAAATTTGCTCATTTTGGGCTGGGCCATTCCATGTCAGGTGATCCAGCAAAATGGGGATTTTTCCTCTGACCCCCACCAAAATTTACGAAATTTTATAAGGGGAAAGATCTCAGGCTTCTGAGCTCAGCAAAGTTGGAATTTTTGAAATCAGACCTGTATTTCCAAAATTATGAGCATATGAAATTTTGATGTTTTTCAAGAGGTTTGGACCAAAAAATTCTTGGAGATATGCTGCTGGAACTTCAACTGAGTGTCACTACTTTATCTCTGAATATTTTCATTCAATATTTTGTAGTAAGGTGGAAGGCTCCATGCTGAACAAAACAACACTGAAAGTTTTTCACTGGTGACCTTTGAACTCTGGTTAATTATTGTTATAAGGCAACATGTTTTTCATGTGCATTCAAGCATGACGATATTTGAATAAGCTATAACTTAAATAGTGCAACTTCAATTTACTTCATTTTTTTAATCTAAGGGCTGGTGTTATGGAGATTTTACTGTATCTTGGTCACCCATGCTTATTTTTGAACTTCAGGCAAAAAAAATTATATGTTTATATAATAGTGTATATCCATTAAAAAGATTTTTTGAATCAAACATATTTTATGAAAATATTGTCATGAATCAAAAAAACTTAGTTTTTTTTAACTAAATTTAATTTTTTTTAATTAACAGATTTTTTAATGATTGTTTAACAATACAGTTCTTACGTATGCTCACTATCCTCAGCAAAATTTTTTAAGATTAAGAACATGTTGAAAAATGTGAAAACATTAGAAAAGAGGGTCAATTTTGAATATTGCTAATTTTTTTAATTTTTGAAATTTAAACAAATACAACAAATTTGCACATATTATTTTTATGGTCGGGAAATTTACCATTGTGAATTCTAACATGTAATCTGATTTACAATATACTTAGTAGCAACTTGTTCTTTTTTCTCATGTGTAACTACTGATTATAATTTTTTTATCTGGTTGATTTTCCTTATAATTCCATTCAATTTAAAAACCAGAGTTGCATGGTCCAGAGATCTTACTTGATTTGGTCTAAGCTGCATCCTGCAAATTGAACCCACTTTGGGCACCCTACAAATGTTGGCAAAGACGTAGGTGAACCAAGTTATTTGGACGAAATGCAATGCATTGCCTAAAATTCATGCTCTTGCTGCTCCAAAGAAATAAACCAATGTCCATGCATGCTTTCAATTTTGCTTCAAATCAAACTATATATTTTGAGCTTTTTATTTTAGTGAGGCTTCAACAAACCATGGGGCCACCATCTCTTATGCCTATTTTCGCTGGTAGTGCTTCTTTCCACAGTAGTTGTATGTTCTAGTTCAGTCATATTTGTTTGGTCATATAAAGTCACATTTTCTGAAAAATAAAGTCATATTATCAAGTTTTTTTAGATAAGAAAAAATAGTCCTTGCTATTAGAGGCTGTTTTTGGTTGTTTTTATTTCTGCTCTATAGTGCTAGAGTCAGCTCTATAGTGCTAGAGTCGGCTCGCTGGTTTCTTGTGTCACCTGCAACATTTGTCGCATTGGAGAAGTTACATAGTCAGTGGGCCATGTACCCTATATTTATTAAGTTGGCCACATGCTTGAAAAGGTTGAGAACCCCTGGTCTAGATGTTCTAAAAATCCCTTGGTCCTGATACATTGAAATTTGAGCATTTGATTAGCTTTCTAAAGTTTCTGGTTTAAAAGTTAGGGCAAAATTATCAATTTTATGTTTTTTTTGCTGTAATTTTGGAACCAGAAACATTAGAAAGCTAATCAAAGGTGCAGAAGACTCAGATTTTAGCCTAGTTTGCACTAAAAACTTCAGCAATATACTTCCCTCTTACAGTTGGGGCACAGGGCTCAATAACCCTGGTCAAAAAGGCCTAAACCTATCACACTTACAAAATAACCCACAAAAAAAACAATCTACAAATTTTGTTTCATTGCAAACTAGAAAAATTGCTGAGTCTTTTAAAGGTTTGAACAGATCTCTATCATAATTAACTGGCGAGTTATGGAGTTGCAAAGACTTGGCCAATATGGGTAAGTTATGTCCATTAAAGCAAAATCCGCCCTTTTCCAAAGGTATTAATAAGCCATTGTTCATAGGGATGGGCATTTCAGAATAGTTTACTAATCCAAATATATTCCAGACTAGATAAACCAAACCCAGAATGCCAAATCCTATTCTGTTTTTTTCCTACAATGTCTTACACCTGAGAACTACGAAAAACAACGTCTACTCAAAAACCAAGGAGGCTCACACAACACACTATCCTTAACACCTTCGCTGCCGGTGTATAAAATATTTGTACTTTGAAATGCTGCGTGGAGCTGTTGTTTTTGCACCACTTTGCAACTCCATCACATGCTAGGCGATTGAGCTAGAGTGCTGTTCAAACCCTCAAAAGATGTGTCAAGGTTTCACTGACAGTTAATCCGTTCTGAAAGCAAAGACAAAAAATGAAGAAAAGTGGCAAACCTTTTGTTTGGTTCAACTTTGACTTGAGCTTGTAAATTAGTGACTTGATCCTATCTCAGCTTGACCAGCTCATGCCTCAACTTGGAGAAAATTCAGGTGACTTGACTATGGCTCAAGGGCTTGTGACCTGAATTGACTAATGACTCAGTCACATCACTGCTTCTGGCAAATTTAAAGATGTGCAGTTGATCGTTCATCAATTGTAAGACTAAATATTTTGTGAGATTGGCCTGCCATGTAAAATATTTTGAAAGCTGAGACATGCTGCCATCCATGTAATAAACTTAACTTGTCAGAATGATTTAGTAGACCACATATTCATTATCCATCATGCAAAATCATTTGTTTAATTCAAATGTTTGGTTTTACTTTTGTTATGTCCAAGTCAATATCATTATGGTGCCTTCATAGCGTGCCTTTCAAACACACATTGGACTGCTCACTATGGCACACTATAGTCAGAGTTTATCCAGACAAATTAAGATATTTGTACTGGTGCCTTGAAATCTTCACAGATTCCAGTTAATTTTATTTACATGGCCAATGGAAGAACACAGAGGTCAGAATTGTTTCAGCTCTTTCTGTTCCTTCTGAAGTTTTGTGATGTTGTAACCAGACAACTGTCACTTAAAGTTTCCGTTTTATTCAGAACCCAATTTTTTATAGGCCTGTTGCAAATTTGCTAACAGTTAACCCAATATTCGTTATTGTTCAGATCCGATGGATTATGTATTGGGTTGTATTTGCACTTTTCACCACCATTGAAACATTCACAGACGTCTTTTTGTCATGGTATGGTTCTTGTTGTGTAAAAATTTTCCTCAGTTGCTTTTCATTAAGGTTGTCAAAAATAAAAACATAAGACTCCAAGTGTACTGCTTTGAAATGTGTGTCTATGTTAATTTTGTGCATGGTGCTTATGTGGGTTAATAGTTGCTTTTATTTTTTGTGTTGACAATGAAAATTGCTTTGATTCATGAGATTTTTCAAAGTTTGGTTGATTGTTTCATGTTAATGGTTACTTCTCACGTTCGCTGCTGGCATACGAATATATGATACATAAAAATCAGCCTAAATAAAGCAGTTTTCATGTGTCTTAGTGATGACATCTCCTCCAATGATTGCGCTAGAGAGCTGGTCATATGCTCAAAACACTTGGCAAGTCTTTGAGTCTAATGAAAAAAAATTGGGGGGTTTTGGGTTTTTTGTGAGTGATGTCATAAGTAAGGAAGGTTTTTGGCCATTTTTGCTCATGTTTCCTGGCCTAGGGCCCAACCGCTAGACAGAAATATCTCGATGAAGTTTTCATTGGAAAATAGGCTAGAATGCAAGTCTTTTGAGCCTTTGATTGACTTTCTAGCATTTCTAGTTCAAATGTCATGATCTAGAAACAAATAAATTAATCATCTAATTAGTGGGTTAATTACTTTTTTTGTTGTTTTTAAGTCATAACTTCTGAATCTGAAACCCCAGCAAATCATCAAAGTCTCAAAAGACTCAGATTTTAGCCTAGTTTCCAATAACAACTTGAGCAAAATACTACCATCTGGCAGTTGGTCCTAGGGCCAGATGAAGTGGGGCAAAAAGGCCTAAAAGTACTTCACTTATGATGTCACTCACAAAAAATCTGAAACCGAAAACCAAAAAATTTTTTTCATTTCAGACTCAACGACTTGCCGACTCTTTTGAGGGTTTGAACAGGTCTCTAGCACAATTGGTGGAGGAGTTATGCTGTTGCTAAGACATGTGCGAACTGCTTGATTTAGGCTGAATCATACCAGCTGTGAAGGTGTTAAACGTGATATTTCTTTCAGGTTGCCATTTTACTATGAATTAAAAATGGGATTGGTATTTTGGCTTGCATCACCATACACCAAAGGTTCCACATATCTGTATAGAAAATTTATTCATCCCAATTTGTCAAGAAATGAGCAGGTGAGAATTTTTGTAAGAAAAGTTTTCATCTACTTCTACATGTTCAAATTAAATAATTTAAGATACAAAGCCTTGTTTTTTCAAGTTGGCGTTTGGTTGCATGGTAAAACTGCACAGCAGAAATGTTTTACTTCAAAGAAGACTTTTTAATTGAAATGCTTTTTTGTCATTCTTTAGAGTGCTGGGGTGTGAACAATATTTCTCACACTTGAGCAGGGCTACTCAATTGTTTCAAACCAGGGTCCATTTACAAAGGTCAAAAGTTTTTGAGGTTTGGTCACTCCCATGAAATCATACAAACGTAACATGTCTTCAATTTTTTCACCATGAATGGAAGGACAAATCTCTGGGTGTGACCAGTGTGTTAGTAAGCATAGCAGTTCAACTTTATTTTGTCTTACACAAAATGCTTCATAGTCTGATATTCTTGTTCTGTTAGATTTAAAGACAGTTGCATTTCTGTATTTACAGGAAATAGATCTGTTCTTGGAGAATGCTAAAGACCGTGGATATCAAACAATGGTTGATGTTGGATCTCGAGGCTTCAACTTGGCTGCCAATGCTGTAGTTACTGCTGCCGTGAAGGGCCAAACTGTGGTTACTGATAAACTTCGAGCTTATAGCACAATGGATTTAACAAAGCTGTCAGACAACATGGCAGTGCATAGTCAGCCTGGTGGTGCGTTCAAAGTTGGTTTATTCATTGAGAAAAAAGTATTACCCTTGAATATTCATCTCATTCATTCAACTGCCTTTTTGTTACTGCTATGCAATTTGTTTTGCATAGTACAGTGTGCTTAGCTTAAACATTACAACATTTATCGTAGTTTTGAGTTACAAGCCTAGTTTAACACTGCAGTTCAACAGTAAAATATGAGCATTTTTGAATCATAGGATCTCTGGCTGGTCCTGCTATTGTGCGAGAGACACACCAAATGACTACTAATCCTCTGGTTACAATGGATGCTTATGGTTCAGCCACATTGCATGATGGTTCAGCACCACGATTGGCTTCCCAATTTCGAGCTTTTTCAATGATGAATTTGGGATCAAAGGAAGAACAATTTCCTGGTATGCTATCACATTTGGAGTATGAATCATGCTTGTGATACACTTCCTCATTGTTGTCAGCTTCGAAACTGGAAATGCACAGTTGAAACTGAAGCACAGGGGATGTTTTCAGAATGGGTACAATTAACAAGTTGTAGTTGTCAGGAATAGTGATGCATATAATGGAATATCGAATCCTATGGATTTGAATCCCTCAGTATTCAATCTAAAAAATCAGTTTTTTAAATATTTAGATTAGAAATAAATTCAGATTAAACAAACGTGAAAAATTGCTAACGTGGCAAAACAAATAATTTCAAGAAATATTGCAGTGGCAATGTTTGCGCTCCTGAATAAGAGAAAGAACCACTCAAGCTCACAGCACTGCGTAGTGACATAACGAGCTAATTAACAGGTCGTTTGATTGCTGATTCGCATTCCAAACTTTGCACAATCAGCTCATTTTGCTCCTAACAAGTTATTTCAGAATAGGATTCCATTTTCTGGATTCAAAATAAAATATTCTGGAATATTCCTAGAGCCTCTAAATGTTCCATAATGCACATCCCCAGTCAGGAAGTCTCCGAATTGTCTGGGATTTGGCCACCATCAGTTAAGGTCAGCGTGATCCAACTGCAAGCCACATTCGGCCTGTGAACATAATTTTTTAGGTCCCATTAGCTTGCGTGAGAGTGCATTCATTTTGCACAATAAAGCAAGTCAAATCTAAACACAGAAATCAAACGTCAGGTGAAACACTGGACGATAGTCTCTTACTTGCTAATATCAGCAGTGGTATTGAAAAAGGAGTGATAGTATCAGAGAAGCCTCGACCACAGGCATCCCACTGATAGAGATTTACAATAGAATGCTATTGTGTAGTAATTTCAATGATGCACTCACTTATCTTCTCTTTTTTTAGTTTAAATCTGGTGAATCTGTTGTTTCATACATCAATTTAATGGAAGTGACCACAAGTTGTCTCATTTTTTGTAAAATGGCCTGTAGGTCAAAGGTAGTTGGACCATGCTAAGTTAGATTGTAAATTAAGGTGATGTCTTTTTGCCACCAACAACTGTTGTTGAGGAATTACTAACTCATTTTTGATGTGTGCTGGTAGTTAATTGGCACTCTGTTGCAGAAAGCAACTAGAATAGTTTGTTCACACCACATAAATGAATAGTAATCTCAAATTTTGGTACTGACCTGTTATTAACACTTTCGGTACCTCACGGTTTTCCTTTAATCCACATTATTGTAGAGCTTTGCAATACTACAACTTGCCAGCCAATTGAGCTAGAGAGCTGCTCAAACCTTCAACGGATTCGGTCAAGTCTTCTAGTTTGGAATGGAAATTTTTGTTTTCGTTTTGGGTTTGAGGTTTCTGATGTCATAATGGGGGCATGTTTTTGCCTTTGTGGCCATTTTGCCTGGCCCCAGGCACCAATCCAATAAGCCATTTTTTGGCTCAAGTTTTGGGTTTGGTGACTTGTTAGCATACCTGGTTCCAAAATTATGGCCAAAAGACCAAAAATTGATTAGGGTGATCTCCACTAATCTCCTAGGGTATTCCTATGAAATTTGGAGTTTCCTTGATTCCCACAGTCAATCAAGGGCTCTAAAGACATGTATTATGGCCTACTTTCCAATAAAATTTCGACCACGAAATCAGCTCATTGGATTGGCCAATGATGTCATAAAAAATGCTAAACCCTCTCCAATCATGACATCATCAACCAAAAACCCCAATCCCAAGACAAAAAATTGTTTTAAATTCTAAACTACAAGACTTTCTGAGTCTTTAGAGGATTTGAATAACTCTTTAGCTCAATCGGCTGGCGAGTATGGCCTTTGGCCAAAATGGCCAAGGTTACCTTTTGTGGGACATGAATTTTCATCAAGTTTTTGTTTTTAAGTCATAATTTTAGCCCCAGATATGCTAGAAAGCCAATCAAGGCCTCTAAAGACTCAGATAGCCTAGTTTCCAAAAAAATTTGAGTAAAAAATGCTTCATGAAGTTGGCACCCAGGTCCAGATAACATATATTTTTGGCAGGAACGTATATACACGTGGGCTGGTACACTACATGTTAAGCATTTTACATGACCCTACCAGGTCTTCACAGTATAATCTGGTCAGAATTTTTGAAATTTGGGATCAAGGATTTTAGGTATACTTTTTATCACATAAGTTTACATCTGCAAATTTTCAAGGGAAATAGCACCAATTTTGTGAAAATTTATTGAGGTTTCAAGTTTACTGCTGGTTTTTGTATTTTTGCCACAAGATGGCAATTGTGCTGATGGGCACAATGAGTAACTTTGGATCTGATGTTCCAATATTAATAAAATTGCTGTCTATCTCAAATTTTCTGAATGGAGATTTCTAAATACATCCAGTTTAAATTTATCTATCAAAGCTAGTTATTTTCATGATATTTGCATTTGTTTCCTCCTTTATCGCTTTGCAAATTCCACATATATGCTGGTAAAAATGATTTTGCTGCTTGACATGGCAGATACAAATGCCATATGTCCAAAAGTATTATTTTCTCAACAGTAAGAATAATAAAGTTCCACTGCAACATGGTAAGCTAGTTTGTGAAAAAATTTGATCACTGAGCTTGTTGGAGCAGATTGATAGCAATGTAATTACAGCTTTTTCAGCTGAATATGTGATCAAAGCACAACTAAAAGACTAATGTTTGTTTTCTTGTAAGGTGGGATACAGGTTTGCCAGATATATTTCAATAAAAAGCCAAAAAGTGCTAAAAAGACGCCAGAACAATTGTTCAAAGCCCAGATAAAAAGCCAAACTTTGTGGTATTGCTATTCCTCTGTTAAAAAAGAAACATCTAAATTACAAGAATATCATAAGAAATTTTCTTGGAAATTTGGATTAAGTCTCGCTTGGCCTTGTACTGGAGCTCATTACCGATGCTTCTGACTTTGCATGGCTTGTACGATGGCACATTGTGGGTACAATAGTGCCACAGAGCATGGCCACTTTCTCGACATCATTGTCGCATTTCTATCGCAGACCTGTCTGAAACCGCTGAGCCTGCTTAGTAGTTACAATGCACTGCACAGTGCACATATTTCCAGTGATTATGCAAATAATTTATTTCGAATCTAGAATCCTTCATATCTTATTAATAGCAGAAGTTCAGAATGCAGGTGTTGGTCTAGTTTTGCACATGTGTTGCTGAAAAAATGGAATGGTATATTTTCCTTCAACACTTTGAGAGCCAGTCTACGAATACATCATACCTGGATTTCAGCCTAAATCCAGCAGTTTTAAATCCAGCAGTTTTCAGTTGCCTTACCGACGCCATAGCTCCTCAACCGATTGCGCTAGAGACCTGTTCAAGGGCTCAAACAGATCAGCCAGTCTCCTAGTCAGCACTTGAAAAATATTTTTTTGGTTGGGGGTTGCAGATTTTTTGTGAGTGATGTCTGCTGGAAATGTATTGGTTCGTCAACACCACTTTAAATAAAAGTTAAGCAAACTTTGTTTCCACATCATCAACTACTGGACAATGTACACATCTGTGAACCATGCACAATTTATTTTGAATGTCACACAAAAGAAATGACTTCAGAACCTTGTCTTTTATGGCATCACAAAGTAAAACTACATTTGAGTGAATGGCACACACACACACAAACTGCCTGAATACCAGCTGTAAACTGTAAGAAAGTGGTTATCTTCACATTGACATTTGGATGTTTTGCCACAAACATCTTGTACAGCTCATTTATCGAGCATAGTAGAAGTTGCTTTTGTGCATAGATCTTATTTCCGAGGCTTACTTTTTGTCTTTGGCACTTGGCATGACTCTTGAGGTTTGCAATCTTCAAAGGCTTCCAGCACAAGGTTTGTTACTTACTCTGCAATACAACATTGACGTCTTCATGTTTATCTAGGGAATTTTTCCAGCATATTTTTGACAGCGTTCTGGTCCAAAAAGTTTAATAAACTGCTGTTAACCCCAAGAATCAGGCTTGTGATTAAGTAATTGAATTTTTTTGGGATGTTTGCAATGTTAGTAAATTTTCTTTTCAGTGGATTGAGAAAGGAGTTAAAATCATTATCAACTTTGATTTTCTTTGCATTTTCAAGAAATTGCTCATCTTCATTATGACCACTCACCAAACTCTGATCAACATCAGCAATAGGACACATAATTTCGCTTTGAATCCACTTCATTTCCTTTTTGCACTCTTCAACTACTTTTGACAAACTTAGGCCTTGATCTGATTGCCCAAACTATGTAAATTCAAATGAAGGACTCCATACGTTTCCCAAGACCTGTTGACAACTGCGTCTCTTCTTGTCAACTTTTGCTCTCCATTTCTTTGCTGCTTGCTTGTGTGCTCAAAATTTCAATTTTCAACTTTCAGACCTTTCTACAATGCTCTTGAAATGCTTCGCGGAAGTTGGGCACCACATATAAATTCAGGAAGAACTTGTGGATATATATAGGTGTACAAGGCTCTTAGCGGCATCTAAGCTTATACTGTAGTTGAAAAACCTTTGACTTTTTTACGTGCTGAGTGAAGGTCAAACAAGTTACAGCAATGTGTTTGTTTGGCGTAAAATCTTTCCAAATAGCAATTTTTGAGACAATCATTTCACCAGTTCTTATAATTATTGTGTATTGACTAGTTTTCTCGGTGATTTCTCTTCACACTAATTTCCTTGTTCCCTCAATTCCTACCCCACCTCAAATTCATCAGATCCAACGATTCCACCCTGCAAGTGTTTATACCTGAGAGGCATCACTCCCTTCAATGCTTGGTTGGCAGATGGCTTGTCACTCTTGTTTTCGCCCTGATGAAGTTGACTGCGCTGTCAACAAAACGTTGGCAGCATGGGCGTAATGAGGTTACATGGCACCCAGGACAAAAAACAAGTTTGGTGCCCCCGTGGTCGAACCGGCATCCCCATGGTCGAAGTTTGGTGCCCCCATGGTCGAAGTTTGGCGCCCCTATAATGGAACCTGAGGTCTTTCGATAGCAAATTTGCTGTATTGAAGAAAGTACTTGTGACATTGTTGGGACTTTTCGGCAGCTTCCGCAGAAATTCGGCGCCCCCGCAGTGATTCAGTGCTCCCATAGCAAATTGGCGCCCAGGGAATTGTGCCCCCCTTGCCCCCACTCGTTACGCCCCTGGTTGGCTGTGTTCACTTTCACGTTTTATCTGATACACCAGTTGAGCTTTTAGATATACTGTGAAACATTCTTACTTTTCATTTTCAAAATCGCTGATTAGTTTGATTCCAGTTTATTTTCACAGCAGATGAGATCTTGTTACAGCTTGCAGTGTCATTAACTTTCAAACCAATATCACAATGATTGGGCTTGCAATGTAATCAAATGTAGCAGCCTAATATGACAATTGCAGATAAAAGAATACTTTCCAAATCAAAATGTAAATGTTCATTAAATTTCGTTATACAATAAGCTTACTTGCAAATATTATGTATTCACAGACTGTATAATGCTACATTATGTGTTATTGACCAAGTGTCCCTAGAGTCGTTAGGTCACATGAATCCAAGATCACTACAGTTGTTTTTCTGTTTTGTTTTTATCCATATGTTTATCACAAGAACACTTGCCTCGTTTAAGCAATGTTTTCAGGATGACGTATCCATAACTATAAATTTTATCAAACATTTAAAGTGAATTGATGAAAGTTATCCAACCTCTAATTTCATTGGCAATCTAGTGAAATTCACTTTATATTCCAACTCTTAAATCTTACAAGTAAGCTAAATCATGTCAAACAAACTGTTCGAAGGACTGTAGAGTCCAAAAGTGTCATAAAGATTAAATGAGAGTACATATGCAAGCAATCGAAGGCAAAGTTAGTTGCATCAAGGGTATCGTATGTAAGCTGTCATGAACTACCAATGCATAAAATTGATAAGCAACATAGAGTGTATGTGTATCTCACTTGATGTCATAGATTGGTCCAAAGAAGTAGCTAAGTCCATGGTTAGTGCCAGTTCTGGGGCAAATCTTACCATGTTGTAGTAGAAACGGGTTCTTAGTGTTAAAAGTACTATTTTTGGATACATGAATCAGAAGACTTAAATCTTCTATGTAGGCCAGCAAAAAACATTTTGTTTGTTGGCAGCCCGACATAAAAGTTTTCGGTTTGATTAAGTCGAATATTTAAATATTTTTGATCAGAGTAAAAATACATTTTAGCCAAATATCGTGTATGTAGCTTAGCAATCCTGCAGTTAAATCAAAGTTAGGAAAAGGTCCATAAATTCTGTTGCTAAACTTTAAGAAAGTTTAAAGGAATGCTATTCTTAATCGAGTCTTGTTTATGTCAAACCAGACCAAAATTGATTGTCGTTGAAACACTTCTATCAGACTTTGTTTTTCATCTGCAATGTGAAAGTTCGTTCGACTGAAATTTCAGCCCAGCTGATAAACTCCAACCTTTTTATTAGATCCTGCAATCGGAAGCCCTGATGTGCAAGATTCGGATGGCGAAAATTTCTCTACTGTGCCTCCTACTCATACCTCGGACGATATGCAGCTCACCAGAAGAAAGAATTATGCCGAAGGTTTCATGCATTTATTTTGGTATCGAAACATTCGAGTGGTTTCGTGACACGCCGCAGGGTGGTGGAGAATTTAATTTTTTTCGAAACATTATCGTCGTTGATCAGGCGTGCGGCAGTTCGAATTTCGAACTGTTCATAATATCTAGTAGTACATTCTACTGGAGTGGTGCAATGCACATTGGTGACTTTGTGTTTGCTTGAAAAATTACTCTTTGATCACTGCATGCTGTGTGATTTCGGAAAGCCGGTGCGTGATTTTTTTCTTAATTTTTCATGCTTTTTGATATCCAGAAGCGGTCCCTACCTTCAGTCGTGAACGGTACTTAACCATGCCGCGCAGAAAGAAAGGTTCCAAAAGTAAAACGAAGCAGGTGACTTTGTTAACTTTGTGCAGATGTGCATCAACCTGTGAATTTGTGTCATTGATTTTCTATCCCATTGTGCTTTTGTTGTAATCTTGGACTTTCATGCGAAATGACATTTTGTAGAAACTTGTGTGCTGAAGATAACTACAAAAAAACGAACTACAAAAAAACGCAATGGAAGACCTTGAAACGCGAAAATTTTTTATTTAGCAACTTAGTTATTTGGGTAAGAGATAGTTTTCAGAGCTGAAATCTGTACTTGGCGAGGTAAAAGCGCATCGTGAAACATGAGAGTTTTGGAAGGTCGGTGCTTTTGTTTAGCAAGGTTGCTTGGTTGAAAACCACATTGTTGATGTTCGCGAAAGTCGATAAATTCGCGTAGATGAAAGGACAATGTGAGTATTGTGAGTACATACAACAGACTTACAGCGGCACTTTTGCACCGGAAATTGTTTGGAATAGGTTTCCCCTGGAGGAATGCATGTTTACAGTACTTGCAAGTCGGCTGATTTTCTGTTAGCTTGATGCACAGTTATCTTCGTGATAATACTTAGTTCGTGCATCACCGACTTGTCTTTTCCTCTGTTTGGTCTTACAAGAGTGAAAAAGAAATTAGACTTAACTGTAATTTTGGAGATGATGAATGCATTATCTCTGACAGTACTCTGATGTGATGAATACACGTTGGAAATCCATAAACATTGCTTGCTTGTGACATACGTTTATCTTTGTGACATTTCTCGTTAACAATAAAGTGGAACGCTCTTATTTTACTTTTCAATCTCATTTGTCTGAAACTTGGAACTATGCGGATTACTTAGTTTAAATATTTATGACGCGTAGTGGTTTAGGCTGGTGCTGGTTGCACAGTTGCTGAAAAAATGAAATCACCCGACAGCGACATACAGTTATGTACTGACAATCAACTGCTTGTGCTGGCTTGAATTATTTCAATTTTGCGGAGTGTGTGTGAGTTCAAGAAGTTTATCTTCTTTGTATTTTTGTGTGTAGTAATAAGCTGCTTTGGGACGGGTTGTTCAAAGTGACTGAAAATAAGTTATTGTTTAATTCGGGTGAAACAACTCGTTTTTGGCAAGATTTTATTCTGTGCTGAATTGGTGGATTCACATGCATGTAGTAAAACGTAATTTAACGTAGAGTGCGAAAACTTCATGTCAATGCTAATTTCTAACTCAACTATTGATCAGTGGCATCGGTCACGTTTCAATGCGATAGGGCTTACAAGCATGGCTTCGAAAATCGCTTAAATCTGCTTACAACTTTTCATTCCCCACGATTGACGTACTATTCCTGTTGCCATGAAAATTGCTTGGTCTCTTTATTTTGTGTCCGACCACACTAACTTCACCCGAGCGCCAGAAAGGCATGCCGCTCCAGTTTTATGTTTGAATGTTACTGGCTGTCAACACCCCGAAAGCAATTGCCGTTGCTTCTATAACCTTGTCACTGAACTAAACTAAGTTCAAATGTATTATTACCAGCTCAAATAATGGGAGCCATTTTTCGTGCGCCCAAAGTACTGCTACTGTTGAAGTCTATCAGCTGCAACACTAATGCATGAAGGGTACTCATTTTTTATGACATACGTACAGCATAAATTTTGAAAAAAATGTTTTCAAACTGTGCAGACCAGCATTGCTGCTATTACAATCAGTGTGTAGTGAATGCCAATAAGTGTTCTTTTTGTCCCGTTACTAACCCCTGCTCTATTGTATAGCTTCCCCCCTTACCCACCGATGAAAGTCCTCTGCGAAGGTCAAAGAGGAAGACTAAGACCCCTCGTCAAAGCTACGAAGAACTTTCTGAACTTTGATTTTGTTTGTGCCGTACACTTGTGCATTTTTTAGCTTAAATCGTTTCCTGTTTCTTCATGTAGTATTTGCTTAAGCGCAAGAAGGAAGGTGGTTCCTCGAACGACAAGCAGCCTGAACTCTGCGAGATTTGCAAAAACTGTTGTCAGCACGCAGACTTTTGAGCGCGGATCAGAAGGTGTCTAGCATAGTTCGGTGGCATGTGTCAATTTTCAACGCTTCTTGTTGCTCTGATTGGGGGTGCGCGGGTTAGATAGGAGTGCAAGCAAATTTTGCGACTGGAAGCTACTCTTTATCCTCAAACGTGATCTGCAATTTTTAGTCTAACAACCTGGATTTTTACCTCCATCGTTTTCGTCATTTGCCCAATCTATCTGATTTTGCAGGTCCCACATTTTATTTGCGGATTATTTGGTGCGAAAATGGTTTTAAAACATCCTCTGCATATTGGAAATCCGTCTTTCCTGGCTCATGCAAAAAATAACGAAACCATTTCTCTTTTAGTATTTTGTTTCAAATTATTTTCAAGGCACCTTGCCATTGTCGGTTTGTTTCGAAGCAAGAAACGGTGTTTGAATGTTACTGCTCAAAGCTTAAGATTGATTGAATCTCTTTTGT
>Ga0210059_1004673_pt1 | contig 22130 bp, 14 predicted proteins | sample Ectturendosymbi2_FD_188042 | JGI IMG/M metagenome (GOLD analysis project Ga0210059, IMG submission 188042) | Ecteinascidia turbinata endosymbiont from Florida, USA - Sample 2 (SPAdes) (version 2) | ecosystem: Host-associated > Tunicates > Ascidians > Unclassified | place: Key West, Florida...
GCTATACGTCATACGACGTTTCTCATAAGCATAGACGCGTGTAGCAACGTTAACAACCCCGGGAATGATTTTTTGCAAACTGTTAAAATGATGGGTAAATAGATTAAAAATGTCTCAAGTTAGTTTGCGCTCCACTCATCTATAGTATTTCCCTGTGCCTACTGCGAAAAAGATTGTAAACTTTCTCAAGTGGTCAAGTTACTTAGCTTTCATTGGTGGTAAGTAGTTTAGTGCGTGACATCTACAAGCCCACAGTCAGCAAATCTTCAAGGTAAACCAGAGAAAAGTTCGAGAGGTCGACAATGGAAACCAAACGTTTTCCATAGGTTTGTTATATAACAAAATTAACCGCGACGTATATTGCAACTTCAGCTTTGGAATGGTCATGTATGAGGTCATGACCCGCAGACTACCCTTCTACCACCTACCAAGCCAACAACCGCAGCAAGTGACAAACGTGATTATCTCAGGCGAACGACCTTACTTAGCGATATTGGATCATGAGGTTCAGAATCTCCGTTCAGAAAGCGACGAAAACTTAAACTTCGTCGAAGCGACTCGGCAGTGCATGGAACGGTGTTGGCACAGGGTCCCTGATCAGCGTCCTACAGCAGAACAAGGTGGGTGGCGTACTGTACGCTTGCTGCTGTGTACGTATGGGGATTATGTTGTGTTTTAGAGTTAGACCGAAATTTACGTAAATAATAGAGTTATTTGCTTAGACCACATGGAACATCAGCAATTTTAAATAATTGCACCGTTTGTCGCTTGCTCGTTACTTGCAATTGTGGTGCATCAGTTCATGCAGACAATATATCGGTAAAAATGAACATTGCCAATTTGGGGTTTGACTTTTCCCACCGATTGCGCAGCAGATACGGAAACAAAGTAGTCACAAAATCTCTTGGCAGTTAGTCCGGCAAACAGCTTTACTCGCTGTGTGTTTGACACGCAAGAAAAGACAAACGTCATATACAAGTGTCTACCATCTTCCTTACGCGCAATTTATCAGGCTGAAAGTCGGATTTCATAAGAATTGTCTTTCGAAGACGCATGCGCCCGAATGAAGTTGCTTTATTTTTTATATTTGTTTGTAATCATTGGAATGAGAGCATGTTATAAATTTTCTTCAATCTCGGTGTATTTTATTGCTTCGACAAGGTTATGACCTCGTTCTTCGCGATGTTCTTCATCGTTTGAGCGAGTTCTTCTAATCCACTGCTAGGTAGTACTAGATCGCTGGGCAGGTGTTGAACATCCATTCGCGATGTTAATCATTTGTAATAACCATTTGTCGAACTGCCCCTTGTTTGAATCGTGAAATCGTAGAAGGATATGAAGAGCGGGTACAACATACATTCTACATTTTTTCGTAAATTGCATCGATTAACGCTTTTTAAAATTTCTCCCGTGTTGATTATGCTGTTTCATTTGACAAACGGCAGTTGAGCACCATTTCCAAGAGATCTTGAGACAAATCCCAACCCTCACCATTCTGAAGGAAGTGTGCCAAGTGGTTAACCAGCGTCAGGGGGCGACTCTTCCACTGCAGGGCGTTGACCGTGTGCCCATCAAAGACGCGATCACCATGTAGCCGTTCCCCTCCGCTTCAAAGCTTTGAATGAGCTGACAAACTTTTTCCGAGTCTTGCACTGTTGTCGAGCCATTGGTGCGATCGTATCTTACGAAGACGGACTGCGCGGTCGGTCCTAGTGTCGATCGAAACCCGAACGTGTCGCCCAACGCGGTATTGCTCATCTGAGCAGTTCGCTCGCCAGCGAAAAACGCCAATGAAGTGCAGTGTGGTTTACGTTGTAAGCGGCCACTTTTGCGCAAGATCTCGCGAGCACCGTTGTGGTTTTTGCATTTTAAACAAACTGTTTTTTATTGGACGCTGTTATTCGTTGTTTGCTGCTCTGTTTATCGCCTGTTTCTCTTTTACTATCGACTACTTCCCTTTTTATACCAGTTTAAAGCTTAGTCGTCAAATGTCTTTTTGGTCACTTGCAGTGCATGTTTACGGTATGAGTATGCAACTACAACAATTGTTGCTGCCAGTGAAATGTAAATGATTTGGATGAATTTAACTGCGGCATGTTTCCCCTGATGAAGCAGATGTTGAATTTCAAGTCGCATGCTTGCGCTTGAAAACGCGTTGTTTGAATTGTGCTGCTGCGTGTGGTTCAAACCAGGTCGCTTTCCTGCCTTGCGAAACTACGAACGCCACTTCACCTTGCTTTATTCGTGACGCACCTACGCAGGCATCAACAAATGATTGGCTTGTGAAACTTGATGTCGCTCAAGGGAAAGATTGTTCTTTGCATATCCCTTTTTCTGATCATGAACGTTTCGCTCCTGTCGTTCGCCCCTGGTCGCCATCATGCTTGACGAGAATGCGATGAAACGAATGCGCAATCTGTCTCTCGTTCCGGTTCCTATTGGAGTAGTTGCTTGCAGACTATATTCTGCTGATGACTTTTTTTAAGAGATTGCATTTCTGCTTACTGTAAGTTTTCGGCTTCGGTGTTCATTGCGTACACGCACAGTCACGATAGCGATTGATTTCCAGCTTCGCAGTTGTGGCGACGGGTGACCAGTGCAAAAACATATTTTTACTGCAATTTCGCTGCGATTGAGTTGAGCATCAAACCTCGAATCGAAAGGAGCTTCGCTATCGCGGTGTTGAATCGTGCTTTGCAGGGATACAACGGGCGTCTGCTACATAATAAACGCTTGCAGGCAGCGAGTGATTGAAAAAAATGAGCATGGTGGCCGGGCGTGTGTGCATGAAGCGATTCAGTGGCGTGTTTGAGATTGTCTGAAGAAAGAAGTCGCTCGGGTTGCTGCACAGAATTCACCCTTGTTTGTTTGTTTAACAGTATTCATTGCTTGCCGAGTGGCCATGGTGTCTGCGTAACTGACGTCGTCAATTACTTCGGAGAAAGCTAAATCGACGTTCAGTCAACGTACTGTAGACATAATGCAATTGTGATATTCGTTTCCAGACATTTCGCCGATTACTAGGAGCTCTTGTCTGAGTAAAGATCACTGTCGTGCGCCATGCATTATGAATATGATGCAACATGCAGTCATCTGAATGTTCCAGACAGAGCTAGGTGTTCTAGATGTTTCCACATAGTTTTATGTTTAGTGCCCAACTTGCTGAATCATTCTATTCTATCCGTATATATTTTTTATTGTGTACAAGCTTTGGCTGTGAAACAGCCATCAGAAATGTTTCAACTATAATCTTGCACGATAGCTGTAGCGTATATACTGTGACATTGCGCCTACATACAAGAGTTCTCAAAGATAAACAGAATTGTGCTTCAAACTACTTTCAATTCTTGTAAACATGTATGAACGACGAAAATCACTGTTTTTCATCATTTTGCTCTTATCGACGATGGGAGGCATCATTCATGACTGCCGCTGCAGTACTGGTGAAAGAAATGAAGAAAAGCCTTGTGGTAAATCCGTAGGCAATTACGTAATTGCTTTTTTTGGCCATATCTTGCCAACCGCTAAAGCGAGATGGCTAACGAAGGGCTCTGAAGATGCAGATTTTCGTTTAGTTTATTTTGAAAGAAAAAAACAAATCCCCAGTTGAACGTTTTTCTCAGGACCCAATGACATCATCCAAATAGCCCTTGACACCAAAAAGTTAAAATCCAAAAGTCACCGGATTTTTAAAACCAAAGCTAGGAGACTTACTGTTTCGTTAGGTTTGAACAGCTCTCTGACTCTATCGGTCGACAAGTTGTATATGACTGGACGAAGTACGAACCAAAAACACGATACCTCAGCTATTTCGGTACTTAAGGGTTGTAACAGAACTACAGTTGGAAGATACCCAGTGCGAGTTTCGTCTCAGCCTTCAGCAATAACACCCGAAATTTCACTCATCAGCAAATTTTCGAAAAATCTTGGGAGTATTCCAAAAGCGTTTTGACATGTTTTGGGCTCAAGTAAGCATACGAAGGGGTTTCTCGCAAAAAAGTTGGCCCTTTGTATTGTTTCTTTATTAGCTAAAGCATATGAAACAATCAAAAGTATTGGAGTGTTGACGCCCACCTGTTCCCGTGAAGTCACTGTATTGAGCTCGGGGGAAACTTAGCTGAAGGGTGCCCATTAGCCAACGCTCAGAAAAAAGTTGAGAAATGGTAGTGCATCCGGATGAAGATGTGTATACTAAAGCATCGAAATCAACGGAAAACTCCGAAAAACGCAAAAACAGCCAACACCAAAGTACATAAGAGCAGGGGTGCACTGGTGGTGCGAACGCGTGGGAGCGGCGTTCCCACACCTTTTCACGTTTTATTTTAAAGTGAGTTGGAAGCTGTTTTAAAGTCGCTATTGTTTTGGATGCGTTCCCACACGTTTTTTGTCCATGCTACATCCCGGGCTAAGAAGGGTCCCGATTTTCACATTTAGCTTGGCACGGAGGGCGGTTAGTACCCATGTGGCTCCGGGCCTGCTTACACGCCACGATCACTCCATTGTTGCTTGTTCGCGCCACATACAGATATTGTTGTTCTTCGTGCACATCCCGTTCGTGGTGAATCACACATTTAACGCAACGCCAACGGACAGGTTGCAACACAATCATTTTTTTTGCAGGTCAATTTCTTGGGACTTTTTTGGGAGGAAGTTTGGGGAAATTTGGGCAAAAACTCTTCGCACCTCCAAAACTTTGCCTGCTCCTACACCTATGATTAAAAGTCACTGACAAGTTCAGTTTGTCAATTTCGCGCACTGTAAAAAAATAGTCTGGGGTGCATTTAGGAACCATACAATCTTTGCAAAACCATATTCTAAAGGCAGTGGCTGCAAATGGTGTGCATATCATCGCACCTTATGTAAAGCTTATAACATGTATCTACAGCCTACGCCATTTACAAAACTATTCGCAAATGCAAAACGAAACAACTGACTACTGCTGTCAGAACTTTTTTATAACAAATCACCATGCTCCCACATGGTATAATGGGGAACGGCATTATTCTGGTGTTTGTTAGAATCATAATGGTTTTTGAAATCACATCAATGTTTTCTGACTTCACAGCGACAAAACTTGCACTAGGCTTTCTTAGCGTTAGATTTCACTTTTCGAATCCGTGGTTTAAAACCGTTGATCCGTTCACGTTTTTCGAAACCTGACGCCACTTCTTTATCAATAATAACATCAGCACCAGAAGCAAACAAGAACATTTGAGTGTTTTAGAACAAACTAAGCTGGAGACCTGACATCAATAACATGATGACTCCATTCCAGTAACTTTCAGAACGTTATCCAAAATTGAACAGTTCAGAAAACACTCTATGCAAATAGTGGTTTACAGGTCATTGATCTAAAGCAGGGATTCCCAACTTTTCTCCAACCATGTAGCCTACCCCTTCAGCATTTTAGCAGATAAGCATGTACTCTTCACCATTTCGACAGATGAACATGTACCCCCAAAAATTTCTCATGACAAAATATTTTGTTATGATTTTTTGAATACATATTTAACAATGAGCGTACAGTATAATGATATTTGAAAATAATAATCACTGATATACGCATAAATATTTGGAAATAAATGAAATGCAAATGCATTTTCTCTATTACTAATCCTTAAATGTACCCCTTCGGATAGGCAAATGTACCCCAGGTTGGGAACCCCTTATCTGAAGTATTTTCATTTTCTAACCGAAAATGGGAATAAGCGTCTCATTTTTCCATTTAGCTGTTGATAAAACAAAAAATGAGCTGTTAAAATGAATTTGGTGACACTATACAATATCAAGTGGATTTTACAACTTTTTTATGAACCAAACTCTGGTCTAAATCTTGCACAAAAATCCGCCAAATTTTCAGCCAAAATATTTTGAAAATAGCCAAATAAACGCCACCCTCCAAAAGCAAATTTTTCCCGCAAACCAAATGAAAAAATAGCCAAATTTGGCGGAAAAATAGCACATCTGGCAACGCTGGTCACATGCAACAAAACGCTATTGTGTAACTTCAACTGAACAGTCTTTGAAAATTCGTTGCCATGTTATTGTTACGCAATAAAGACCAACAGTGGAATAATTTGCTCGTAAGTTTCGCAACCTACCCCTGTTGGCAAAGCAGTGGACATAAGTGAATTGCAAGTTGATCATCACTGTATGACACTAGAACAGTGAACCTGGCTCTTCTTCAGTGTGAGTGTCATATCGGTAAATAAACTAATTGCAAGAATTAAATCTTATCAATTCGAATTAAGCTGCTGACTTTAGAAAATTTTTGGTTCTTAATTTCCAGAAGGGAGCTAATGTCCCTTGCAGACGTCCATACCTTCCACTTAAGTGCAGGTACTTGTCACGTCCTGCAAAAATTTTCAAAGTTCATATTTTACAAACTGCTTTGGCATGAGAAATATTGAAGGTGCAAAGTATAACACTAACAATTTGAAGAACTTCTGTGGTTAAGGTTATATTATGTTCGGCTGAAGAATGATCGTCTGGTGCACTATTTGAGTCTGGGTTTTATTTAAAACGATATATCGGCTTTTAAGGGTGCATGAGCTAAATGAGATGATGGTGCAAAACAATCTAGCATAGTGTTTGAAAGAAACATGTGATCTATGCATATTTATCGTCACCAACTTCCTTGTTCTTTACTTTGGATTTTTTTGTGCACTGTCATGAATTTCACGAAGGGAATTATTAATAAAAGTAGCAATATGGCAAAACGAAGTCACGTGGAACTTTAATAAATATTTACTTTAAACACACAAACGTGAACTACAGTGTAATCTACTGTTGTAAATTTCTTACTGAGATAGGACCGACATGCAAGGCTGCTAAATTTAAAACGATTTTAAGACGTCAAGGCACAGTCTCTATAAAGATTGTGTTTTTCCTAAAAGCGAAGCTATTCATCACTATTTGAAAATATGCAAGCTTCACCACGATAAAAATGCCCTAGAACCGCAGCAAAGCGGAAAAGTCTTATTCGGTGTTTATTTCAAGTTCAAAAGAGAAATAAAAAGTGTACACGACGAAAAGCGACTGAAGGAAGTTAACAGGAACATAAAAGGCCATTCGGTTGATGCGCAACTCAGGATGCTTTTGTTTTATGCTATTTCTTTAACACAAAATTTAGGATCAGCCTAAACATATTTTGGAAGATGAGTTTCAAACAACCACGATGCTTTATTTTGAAAATAACAAGGACGCTGAGGTCATAAATGACATCACGCTTCTCGTTCAAGTGGTTTTTACAAAACAGTAATTTCCGCAAATCTTGAAAGCAAGCTGCTTGACAAAGCCACTGAGTCCGACGAAACCCGTCGTGGCAAAAATCGCGTTGTCGGCAATTCCAGCAATTTCCATCAATTCCTGCCGATATACTCGATGTCCAACTCCAATGGCAAAGATCTGTTCATTGCAACACATGTTTTGTCATGATTTTTGATGGTAAGGCGAAGCTTTGCTCAGTTTCAGTATTATCATATGTATTTGGTATTCACCAAAATCCGTCTGATTTATTGCCCGACGAAAAATAGATCGTTCGTCGCCACGCGTAAATGAGCCTTTCATTTCCCGCGTATAATCTAGTAATAGTTGATACGAAGGTTTCAAATTGTCCTTGAGATATTGTAATTCGAAAAAGTAAATAAGATGTAGGTTATCGCATGCAACAGCCAAAAGTATATGGCGTTGTTTGCTGCTGCATTGCTCGATCACTTGCGTCACTGGCATTGGCGTCAGATACTTTCATTATTGCACTAAAAACAATTATTTGGGACATACATTTTTTTGCAAGTTGTTTGTTTCTCGAAGCTTGCGCTCTGATTTGGTATTGAATTTGTTTGTTTCTCTACTCTCTTGGAAATTCAGCATTTCACTCGTAAGCTTTGCTTGTATGTTATTGGACACGATGCGTAGTGTTACATGAAATCGATTTCCTATTAAAATTTTTCCGATTGATGCAAACTCTTCATCTGTGTGTGGAGACTAACTACTTGAATAGATCATATGTAGGTTTCAGTCAGTGTGCAAAAAAGACGATCGTGAAACTAGTACAGTGATTCAGGGGAGTGCGAGCTCTTACTTGCTCTACAACATAGAAAGTTTTTGAACGGCAATGTGTCCCTTCCAAATGTTATGCCTCTGCTACTTTTACGCCGCTACATGTTATTTTGTTTAGTTCCGGCAGAGATGGAAGCCCGGGTTAAGTTCCTTGAATTTTTGCAGGCCGAATGCGAGCCTGCATACAAACATTCTGAACACAAAATTTGAGGAGATGGAAGGTTTGAAACTTTTAAAATTTATTTTAAAAGGTAACAGAAAGTTATATAACTTTACAACTCATTTCAAAAATTAACTTCTAATCAGCAAATTGCCGCCACCCAAAAGTGCCGCCAGGGGCCCGCAGACCCTAGGGCCCCTTTCGCTACGCTACTGGGTTCGAGATTCTGGAATTTTATGCGAAAAGGCGATTATAGTGTTGAACCAATGCAATTAGTCGGAATAATCTGGATTGACTCTGCGAATTAGTGTGCGGTTGCAAATCTATGTAGAGTGAATAGAACAATAAGATAATTTGTAGAAGTTCGCATAAGTCTGAAACAAGCAACTGCAACACTGCTTATCATGTTGGATAGGATGGGAACATGCATATCTGCAAATACTAGCAAATCTCGCGCAATGTCGCGTAAAAGAAAACGTTTTCCACCTAATGCTGCAAAATAATGTTGCACCAAATATTGGCCAAAAAGTGTCAAGTAATCAGTTGCCTATAATTTTGGTTGTAGGGCTCTATACAACTTGCTGTGGCGAGCGAGTGTTAGTAGTATTCAGGTTCAATGCAACATTTCTACCTTTGAGGCCTTATTAAGGAAAATATGTACCTCCTTCTTAACGATGCAGATAGTCAAAGAACGTATGGTTGCGCGCTTTGATGCATTCAGATTGTTTTTATTCGCCCTTATTCTTTGAACACTACAACCACATTTTATTTTGGGACTGAATGCTCGGACGTTACAGTGCGTGTTGGAGGGCGTGCGCATGCCACAATACTTTCATACTTTCCCTGGCCTTGACCAGGGTGTTGGACTCAGTGTCCTACTCTGGATGTAGTGTTATACCAAGTGGTACGGGTTGGCGAACAATAGTGTTACGAAAGTGTCTGTAGCCGTGTGGTTCTACCTCCAAACTCGCTATTAACCGTTCTGTTACGTGTGTTTTATCAATCTGCATGGTGCAGACTGTGTGATTTTTCACTCTATGGACTTAGTGACTGTTACCTTAAAATAAAAAGATTTGAATAAATATAACAAGAAATACATTTGTCTTACAACTTATTCAGGAATAGGGAGGCCTGAACCAAATGAAAATTACTCCAGGGGGCGTGGTTGTGGAAAGGTTAAGAACCACTGAACGAGAAGTAAAACCCAATCAGTGAAGTATGGGCTAACGCTTCTGCTTTAACCAACCCTGACTGATTTAACAAAGTTTTCAAGCTGATGCACGGAAGTTTAGATAGAAAAAAAACTGAAACGTTTTTACTTATCCTTCATAGTTAGGCCTACCTAAAGTGATAAGTTTGTTTGCTGCATATTTTCACTTACAGTTGCACCTCTTTGTCTTAAATTGGATGACACCTCTCGTACGTCATCCTGAGATCTTCCATCTGTAACTAACACGACCACATTTCGTGCATTCGGGCGATCACTGCTGACCTCTTTGAATATTGTTTGCAGGACGTGATTGAGTGCCATTCCAGTCCTTGTGCCTGAAATATTGAGACAACTGAAAAGAGTATCCGTCGGATTTCTAGTGTTTGGCGAATAATTATGCAATGGTCTTATAAAGGTTTTGCTTTCAGCTTTGGCTGCAACACTTGTCTTATAACAAAATTAACATTCAAGTTTTTTCCTCTACAAACAGTCGAAGATTTATTATCTTTATCTCCGAAGCACCTTTCCATTTCAAACAAACTTATTATGACCTCCATCTCCATGCGAAATATCGTTTTAATCCAATATCTCGCGTGAAAATGGGTTTTGGCCGCAACTGTCCAGTTAGATTAACATGCGTTGAGCAGCATTGTGGGAAAAATTTTTGCGAGGCGGTTCGTTGAGTGCGGTGTTAATCGTGTTCAAAAATCGTGTGTTTTGAATGCTAGCGATCTGTAAGTTTCGTACCTTTTACAGGGAGGAAGCGGAATATTTTTTTCTTTAAAATTTACTTCCAGACGAAACCAAACTTATCTAATCACAAGGTTTTTGTTCGTTAGTAGAAAGTTTTAGTGAATAGTTTTTGAAGACGTTTTCTCACGTAACAAAATTTATGTCTCACACTTTTGTTTATGTAATGGTAAATGGTGTAAGCACCACGTTCAATGTAAGTTATGATCACTTCATGTGTTTTTTTTGGGAGTGCGCTATCAAAACTTCTCGTCACTCCAAGACTAATGATGAACTGCTACTATAAAAACTCGTTAATATACGCAAACGTCAAACGACTTAGTCCTTAGGTGGAGGTGAAGGCAAAGTTTTGGGCGTGCGAAGTATTTTTGCCGGAATTTCCTCAAACTTGCCCGAAAAGTTTTGTGCAGTCAACCTTTGCCTACAAATTTTCTCCCACAAAAATCATGAAGACATTTTTTGGTATGACCTCAAAAAAGGTCTTCATGTGTTTTCTACAAGTATTGAGCGCCATTTTTTGAAATCAAAGGCCTTTAGGCGCCATTTTTGCCCAGACTTTCCGGAACTTTGCTCAGATTTTTAGCATTTTGCCCGGATTTTCGACAAATCAAAACTTTTGGGAGTGCGCTTGCATCCCCGCCGCCTACACCACTTTCAACAGTTGCTCATCCATTTTGAATGAAACATCGTTAAATTATTTTAGAAAAATTTTTTGCAGTCAAGTAAGTCAGTTTCGTTGCTATGTGTTGAAACACGTGTTGTAGCCCCAGAGTTTAAAATAGTTATTTTGCATTTTTCAGTGTTTGGGAACGGTTTTTGAACATGAATTTTTAAATTGAAAAGCCAGTAGTTTGTACAAGGACGCGAATAATACCGATTATTATGTCTGAATGCTTCTCTCACCTGAAATATCACAGTAATCTCTACTTCAACACGGAAATTAAGTTTTCTTGAGAGTCCTAACACAAGAACTTGAGCCTTAAATATTTTGTCAAATTGTCACTATAATGCATTGCAGCACAGTCTGGGCTCTTCGGCAGTAAATGCTTTATTGTTTTTTTCTCTTTTCTTGTTTTTTCTTAAATGGCAAACAGACAAAATGCTAATGGCATGGTACTCTAGCCTTGTGCTCACTATAAGCGCTTACCAGCTCCGTTGTAAGGAATTCCATCGTATTTATTGAGTAACTCATCGATATTATAGAAGTCATGGAGTAGGATTTGTGTTTTTAAGTCTATTATGCTGCTGTACCGGAATACCGAAAGACGAGTAGCGTTCGAACCGATGATATAGAACCTGCGATATAAAGTTTTACTGAAAGCAGATTGAACAAAGTCAAACATTTGGTGAAATCCAAGTAACAAGTAGCGCTGACGCATGCACACTACAAATTATCAACTTCAGAGGTTATGAATCAAAAATAGCAGAAGGTAGACTGTGGGTATGACACTGGGAGAAACTTCAAATGAAGGAAAATGTCCTAAATGTCAGGGGATAAACCAGCTATGTTCAACCCAAATGGCTCACTGAGCCAAAAATTGTGTCAATATCTCAACCAGAGCCGCACATTAATGACATATTAATGAGGGCCGCAGATTGAATGGCTTACTTTTGATCTTAGCAAAATCTATTCAGCTTAAACTAATATACTGAAAGGGTTCGAATCCTAACTGCAATTGTAACAGACATGATAAAGTGGTACTGAGAATTACCTGCATCAAAAACGTCAAATTCAAGATTATGAAGAATGCTATCTTGTGAAAACGTAGAAAACTTTTTCTACAGTGAAAACCTAAACTGGGCCGCACAAAACCTTCGACTGGGTCGCGGGTTGGACATAGCTGTTATAACATTTGCTTGCACTGCAATTAATGGCTTGAACATTTTTAAAAAATATGGATACTTTCAAATGTGTTCCATAATTCTACACAAGGCCTGGACAAAGCATTTATGAGCTTAATGTTGCTAGGAAATTTTGTATCAATGCTTCTTTAACTAAAAATTGCTGAAGTTTTGCTTCTCAAATTAAAGCAAAGATACCTTCAATAATACCATTATATGCTGAAATAACAAGTAGACTTTGATATATTATGGAATTTCTGTTCGGTCACCAATTGAAAGACCTTTGCCCAAATGCATGGAGCAATCGCTGGGTCTGCTTGAAAATTAGATCAAGAAGCTTTGAAATTACAAAAGTTAAATTTTGTTAAAATGCAGTAACTGGATGTTCCTTCGTGATGTAAGGTCACTAACGCTTGCAGTATGGATTTGAAACTTGTTTTTTTGTCAGCACTAATTTTTACGTATTTCAAATCAAGTTATTTCTCACATTCTTCAATACTAGAATTTCTTAGGGGGCTTAAAATCAGGGTTTTTTAAGGTGTTTTAGGGAGCCGTCCCTAGAACTGAAAATCGGGCCGTTAGAATCAGAGAAAATTATCATCGGGTCCCAAAAATCAGAAAAAATCGGGTCCATAGAATCAGAGAAATCGACTCTCTACAGGTCCACACCGAGTGCCTAACATTTTCCTTAAAAAACCCTGATGCAATTAAACACTTGCCGCATCACCAGACTAAATAGCGATTTTCAGATGATGTTGAGACTTGCGTATTGCTCGTCATGAATGCACCCCAAGTGTCACAATTGCATCTAGCGTCATTGTAGCGACTAATAACACCTTTCTTGATGAAAAGTATCAAAACATTTTTAAAAACACAGAATTGTGGGACATGAAAGTCGTATCAAAACAATGCATTGATGCTCAAGTGAGGGATACAAAAAGTAATCGATTGGAAAAGCAACACAAGAAAACTTTTTCTAAAGATTTGCAAGCGAAATAAGTGAAAAAGCATCATTATACAAAGACTTTGTTAAAAGGTGGAAAGTGACAACCATTTGCAATATTACTTGGTTTGTAAAATTTTTGCTTATATCTAGAATGCTCGACACTTTTATGAGAGATTCATTCGCATGCTGTACACACAAAGGTCAAACTGCAAAATTCCTTGTGCGATCATGGTTCTCTTCAATAGCAAACTTATCATGCAAAAAACTGAAAGCATGTTTATCGTGTTATTGCGCGATAGTAATGTGAAGATTTTTACAACCAAGCTCGAAAGGATATGTGTGTGTATTTACGGTTTTTGTTTAAATTTGAAAAAACAGTCTGCATTATTTAAGGCAGTATCTAATGGCAGTTTATCTTAACAGTTAAAAACAAAATCGAAAGCTTTCAACGCTTCTTACTGCAGCAAATCACGAACAAACCCCATCAGGAATTTCCAATCTTGGGAGCCGACTGATGAGGAGGAGTCCAACACGAAGACGGCGTCCATCAACGCGTATGGCGGACAAGGCCCTTCAAATATTTTTTTATGATAGTTATTTCCCCGCATACACTTAACTTCACGAAGAACAAAAAGTCCATAATGTAATGACAAAAATGCACTATGCTTGGCCTCATACGTTATACCTTCAAAAGTGAATAGCTTTCCTGTTAGCGTTCACAATACAAAGTCGAAAGCAACTGTTCTGTACTCTTGTTGAAAGCACTATTATTTTTTCTCTTCCTGACAGCTTTATCACAACCAGAATTAAGAAAATATACGCAGGTCAAAGCAGAAATTTGCCCACAAGACCCCAAACGCAGAAATCAACCAGACAAAGGTAGCAACATAGAACACAGACTGATCAGTGATCTGAGTGTTGATCCAGAGAGTCATGTTTTTCTTCGCCTATATATGGCATTGGACATGGAGCGCTACTGGACTGAAAGTATCACTGAACTGGACCATGCCATGCAGTGGTCTTCAACCTTTTTTGTAAAATCGCCCCCTTACAGGTACTTTTCTTGAAAATCGCACCCTTTCTATAATTTTTCTATAAATAGCATTTTGCTTTAAAATTAACCCAGTGCTAATGAAATATAAACGGACAATCTTGTTAGCACAAAACAACGAATGCAAATGCATTTGTAGAATAAATGTTATTCATTTCCAAAAACAGCTCATTCCAACTAATGCGAACCTTGCGATGGTGTTTATCTGCAAGCTTTTTCAAAGCAGGTTGCAAGTTAGTCAGTTTAAATGGCGTTTCACCGATCTTGTTCATGTCAAGGCGATTGCGATATTTATCACGCGTGTGCAGCACTTGGTAGAAACATGCTCAGGAAAATATATCGTGGGAAACCCCAGTAATATTAGCTTCACCTTTCCCCAAAGTTCTGAAAAACGCTCACTGCACTTGATCCAAAAATTTGCACATCCATATATATGAAAGATAATAAGGGATTTATACTTCATAGCAAGCCAGAAACAACAGGTGGCGAAAAGGATTTTTGGAGTCTTTAGTTTAGCCAAGGTTGGGTGCTTGGATTTACTTGCCGGTCTAAGTTGTTTTTTTCTTTGCCTACGGTTCTGCTGCACTCTGTCATAAGCAGGGACGTAGGGCTAACCAAAAAGGTGTGGGAACGCGCCCAAAAAACTAACTATTTTGAAACAGCTTCGCAATAATCTTAAAGCAAAACATGAAAAAGGTGTGTGAACGCCGCTCCCACGCGTGCCCGCCCCACTACACCCCTGGACATAAGTCAGATGAACACAGCACAGCTATATCCACAGATACCAAAACACTCGAAGTGACTGAAAAACACGATAAGCACGTTTTACAACTTACGGCTAGCTGTTCCTAGTTTTGCTAGTCGTGAATTTCTACGTAAATTGTCTTGCAACAATCGTATTTCCAGTATTTTTACAACAGAACACCTTTCTGTAGGCCTACGTTGTTTTACTCAAGGTAGGCTACTAACTAAAGCTTATAAAACACATGATAATGGCCTGGCATATTTTTTGCCTACGAAACAATGGTTTGGCATGAATTTACCGAAGGCCATGAAGACTTGTTTAAAGGCAACTTTGAGAATATTAACACATACTGTTGGAGGGATTTGTGACAGTTCACGACAAAAATTAGCTGCGCCAAACTTGGCGGCAACTTCCGATTCGCTATCGCCGCGAAAGTCGATGCGATGATCTGGTGGTAGCAATGACATGATTGTTGAGCCAATTTTACTAACTTCAAAGAAGCTGAAGTCTTCCTCTTTAAAAAATAGAGTTTGACCGATTGGCTATTTTCCGATAGCTTTATCAGTGTTGGTTGCTTTTGACCACCATCGGTATAATAAAATTAATTGATGCATAATGTATATATTGAAGCTACAACAACCATTATTGATATGCTTTTGCAAGTTTAGTTGGAAATCTGAAATAATAATTGGTTAGCTGCGACTTCTGACGAAGTGAGTAATATTGTTTTGCTCATTACTAGACGATTGCATATTAAATAGGCTAGGCGTGGGAAGGCAAGAAATGTGGTCTTATAGTACTTAGTTTGATAGATGCTCTATCCATTGTGCATATAGTGCTTTACCTTGATGATGTTCATAGGTTTGACTCTACTTTAGCTTTTATGCACTTACCAAATATATAATGGCTAAGGTTAAACAACCACATTCTTTAAAAGTTTGAAGTATGCGAAATGAATTTGCTTCTGAGGGAACCGCAGCACCAAAGGCTGAATTCTTTTGCAGTTTCAAACGCAGGAAATTGATTAGCCAAAACAAAGTTAAAATTTGTGAATTTAAAGTCAAAATTCACGTTTAGGTAAAAAGATCGGTTGCCGTATATTATAGGGGTACCTTAATTCAGTAACTCAGCTACATAATTCAATTAAAAATTATAATTTTTTTCAATTATAACAAAAACCTATATAATGGCTCATTGTCTGTTGCTTATGAATCACAAATAATCAACTACTTAAAACAATTAGCTTGACATGGTGTGATGCCTACACATCAGACTTTAGAACAGGGTGGGTACCTGCTGCCAGGGGGTCAAATGCGGCCCGCGTAAACATTTGACATGGCCTGCATCAGAATTTTTGTTATCCAATTTAGAGTAGAAAATGGCGTCCAAGCGAAGCTCCATGATAAGCAGGTACTTAAGATAGTGTATCATAAGAAGACTCTATCCCTCGTAGTTTAAGATAAACGTAGAATTTCCAGACAGTTGTTATTTACGATCCACCAGCCATAATCCAAAATTTATGCCCCCCTTGACAGTAAATAGGTTCGCCACCATTGCTTTAGAATGTACAAAGTCTAGGTTAAATGCTGAAAGTCATCGGTCAATGGTTCATTTTTGCTAACAGAAAGTTTTTATAAAAAGTAGCTGTTTAGTGTGACAAGTTTCTGATGCGTGAACCCTTTCGTAGTGGTGCATCCCACGCATATTTTGGTGCACCCTAGGGTGCACCGTGCACACCGGTTGAAGAGCGCTGCCCTATTATCTTCTTGAGAACCGCATTGCTTGACTCCATCTCAGTGGTATTGGATAGTTGGTGCAGTGAAGCGTTTCGCAGAACCATGCTACAGCAGTTTGATTGATGCGTGACCAGATATGTGTTTTATAACCTTTGTTAATGTTATGAACCATGGAGTCGAACTGCATCAATGCTTTGATTCCAAAGTAACAACTATTGTTTTTTTGGAATCAATTCAACATTTGAATATATTTTAACCTGCAGAAATCGCCCTCCCTGAAAACCGAAATCGCCCCCCAAACCTCGTAAATCACAAACTCACCCCCACAACGCACAAAATCGGCCCTGGGGGCGATTTCGCCCACGCTGAAGATCATTGCATGAGACAATAAGATGAAACCATGCTTCTGGCTGATATATTCATCTATGTTAGTGATACCAATAGATCATGTAGCTAGCTGCACTATTATTTCATTTAAAAATCTGCTCATTATAATATCCAAAAATTGAAACAATGCCCCAATACATTCTTTCTTATCACAGGCCTGTAGGTGCAACCGTTTTAAAACCACGAAACTGCTAAAAAACCTGACATGTGAAGACATAACAAAACATGAGAAAAAAGTTGAATGGAAGAAAGCCACACAGCAGCAAAAACTGAAATATCAACAGGCTATCAAGAGGTGGCTCTCACAAATACCCTTATATGAAGAACGTAGTTTGTGTGCAGGGTTTTTTTAAGGCGTTTTAGGGACCTGATTCGGGTCCCTAGAATTGAAAACCGGGTCTCTAGAATCAAAGAAAATTATCATCGGGCCGCTAGAATAAAAGAAAACCGGGTCCCTATAGTCAGAGAAATCGAGTCTCTACAGGTCCATACTGAGTACCTGACATTTTCCTTAAAAAAAACAAAAACCTTGCTTGTGTGACAACCCTATGTGCAATAAATAACATCAAGTTGGCATGCTAGAAAAATTATACAGCAATGTAATTGTGGTATTCAAGATGGCAACAGGTTGAGGCATACCTTATAGCACACTACACAAGAGTGACATCCCTGGTTGGAACAAGAACATGGGAAAAAAGTATGAGGCTGCCCAACATGCCTACATACGAGATACGAGTATACTGGTTGATAATCATTCACCCAAAAGTGGACTTCTGTTTGACAGTATGAAAAAGAGTTGAAAGGATTGACCTATGCATTGAGAGATAAATATCTCGGCGTGCATTCAATGCCTCAATGAAGGATGACAATGACATTTTGAGACAATGAAATGGCGTACTCAGCAGTAAACAATGGTTAGAGGGACCTTTGCTGAGTGCTCAACTGCAGTAACACACTCTGTTCCGTGCCTACTGCATGCCAGTGTATGCTTGCCAATTGTGGAGCAAATACACACAGACTACTATGAAACGCTTGCCTGCTGCCTATAGCAATGTCTACCAGATTATGCAATGCTTACCTAGAAATGCAAGTGTTCGCTCACATCGGGTTAACCATTTTGTCAGGACCTTTGATGCCTTGTTTGGGAGCAATCTGTGTTTTTCATGAACGATGTGTATCTTCTAATTTTTTTCTGATGACTTCAAAGGTCTGACGCGTTTTACAAATCTTCATCTTTTATCCACTAATTAAAACCCCTGCATGACAGTGACCAATTGTAGTAGTTACGGGTGCGTTGTCTCGGGGTTTGTTCTTCTTCAGTTATGCCTTTGCGTAGCGACCAAAACTTTCCTTGCACTTCGTGGCGCCTCATGGTTTTTGCATTTTATTATACTTCCCCCTATCACCCCCTGCATGCTGACAATGTATGCAAGCCAAATGCGTAAACAGTTATTATATAAAACTCGTAAAATATCATCCGTCAAATCTTGTTTTCAAATTAGTGAAGACACAGGGTTGTCAGCCTCAAGATAAATATCCTGAAACCTCGATTAAAACACTTGACATGCTTTTATGCACCGCTGAGCACGCCCATCCGACGTTTTAGCAGTTTACGTCAGAAACTTACGTTAGAATTTTTTCAGTTTTCTCCCACTCCCGGCTTGATGATGATTGATTGGTGTTATAGTTGGTGCATGTGTCAGCATTTTGCTCCTCTTCTCAATGTTGACTGTGTTTATCAACTAACACCTACTCCGCAATGCGCTGTGACTAATCATTTGTGTGTTTTTGTGTTATGCGAGTACCCTTGTGATATGGACCATGTGTTTCAACCAAAATAATATATATTATGCATTAATGTTTCGAGTTTTCAGCTCTTATTATGATTCCTTGTTCTGTTTCTTTTGTCCTGGAACAGTGAAGCAGCCACGAATTTTGTTCGGGAGGGGCCACTACAAACACGACAAGGTGTTGTTGGCGGCAATCAATTCTGAGCAATTTTTTCCGGAAACATTTCACTTACGTTTACAGGTCGGTCGGTGATTACTCCAAACGCCTTGTGCATCACCACTGTTGTCGAGACATGCCCTCGTCGGGTTATCATCCGGGGCATAACCTTTCTTGCACGAAAGCCTGAGACGTAAATGCAAAACCAGACAATTGACAAACAGCAGTACAACTTGCAGCGAAAGTCACATGGGTTGTCAAGAAGAAAACAGCAGAAAAGTAGTTTGTAAACTTTATTGTTTCAAACTCATTGAATTCGTTACCTGCAGACGCTTGCTAAAAAGTTTCCATCTGTGCAAAGTTCCTCTCCGTTCGCAGGTGAGCTTTCAACAGGGGGCAAGTAATCCTAACACATGTTGCTGCTGAATTGGTCCAGCTGTTGTTTGTCCCTATTAAGCACAGCTGCAAGTTTTCGCAGAATACATAATAGTTCTATATGAAATTTGAGTGAAATTCTATAAAACCATAATGTCTTTGGTATATACCGCAAAAAGTAAAACACAACCCAAAAAGCCTGTAGCTACGCAAAGGGCATTCAGAGGCAGTGCACCCCAATTTTGTTGTTCCGTAATTATTTTGTAATGTCCAGAAAGATTTATTATAAAACACATAATAAAAAAAAAAATCTTTCCCACCTAAAAATTTATTTTGTCTCTCGAAACCTTAAAACCTGACTACGGGCCTAAATCCAAATACACATCATTATAAATGTTTAAATGTGACCAGAGCGAAATGGACCTTTAATATATTTTTAAATTATTCTAATCCTGCAGTTCGTTAATGAAACGTTAATAAGCGTTTCTTAGATATTTTTCTTCAAACGGCCGCTTGCTTGCCTCGAATTTTATTTACAAAAACAGAATTTTTTCTCAATTAGCTAGCTATTTATCATGATTAAAAATAACAGGTTTCAAATGCAATAAAAACAGATGTGATTCTATCAACTTAGTTTCGATAGTGCCAGGCCTCGCTCACGGGCCGTTCGTCTCGAAACCAGGAATGCCCTATGAACATGGTTGAGCAAAGCTCCAGCAGTTCAACCTGCCCTATGTTGGATTATTCTCGGGGAAGGATAAACTGAACGTGTAACAATCGTATGTAAAGCTTGGAAGAATTTCTGTAATATTTTTCGTCATTCGCTTATACTTAGGAAACTTCTGAAGAAGGGTTACGACTATTGTTGCAGCATTACATTTGGACAAGGGTTCCCGTTACCACTTAAAAAAATTTTATGTCTTGAGTCTCAGTCTCAGTGGCTGGGGTCACCGATTCAAAAGTATGTTTCTTTAAATTTAATGAAACTGAACTTACCACAGATTGTAGCTGCGCTGCCCTGCAGAAAATATCTTGGTGCGCAAGTGAATCTGCAAACACTTCCGACGACGTTCCTTTCAGTGCAGTTCACTGCACCGTTCGCAGGTGATTCTTGTGGTGGTAAACAAGATTCTGCTAAAAAAGCAAATTAACGGAATAAAACTACTATCTGCCTTTGCAGTTTACCTTGAATAATTGTTGAATGTTTGTGTTTTGCTTCAGGTATTTCGATTTGGCAGAGGAGGGCTGTGTGTAGCTCAGTTCACAAATTGTTTGAAATTGTTAGGAGAAACTAATTCTGAAAAATACACACAGCAACGCATTTCTCTGTCACACTTACTGCATTTTCACGCAGTTAGGATATTGGTAACGTTTAGTACAGCTCAAGACATAGACTTAAATTGTTAAAAGGTGATTTGTTGTTGAACAATACTGCCTTCAAACCTTGTTCTAAAGCAGCAAAAATGTACTTACGCTAATAAAATGGCGTAGAGGGGCTCGAAATCACATTTGCGTTAAGGTTCAGGTACTACCTTTTCAGTGCTTGAACAGCGATTTTAAGAATTTTTCTATATGGTATTTAAACATTTACATGTGAACCATTGCACACGTTTGATAGAAACATAACCGACGTGTCGAAACGCCCTAGAGAGAAACATCAATTGTTTTACATGTATTTTAAGATGTATAAGTTTCTTCAATAATAAGCCTTCAGATCGTTTAGGTTCTGCGTCGAACAGCAAATGTCTTAATTAGGTGTAACAGCGTCAACAAATATATAAAAATGAAGACAATCTACACCACACTTGATGCATACATATAGTAGATGCACACACATATACACGCATAATTTGAAACAAACAAGACATATATCCGTCCTGGCTGACTTTAACGCATATTTCCTAGTAGTACATATGATCTTCAATGGCCGTGTGAATGGGATATCTATTACGATCTGTCTTGAAGCGTCTTTTCCTGAAGAACTGGTTGTTGTGTGAATGGCATTTGAAAGGTAGGGGTCAAAATTGCTTAACGCTTTTCTTTAATTGATAAAAAAGATAAATAAACCTGTTACCTAAATCTTTCGAAATTTGCCCAGGAAATGAGTAGCTGCAGAGGAATATTCTTCGCGAACAAGTCAAAGTAATTTTATTGCCTGGACGGACGTGAGTAACCTATGGTGCATTGTTGTAGTCTTTGCAAGGAACACATACTGCATGTTTGGCGCATTCATTTGCCAGCACCACAATCTGCGTGATAAAGGGCACAAAACAATTTTTTTGGTTGATGATTGACATGGATTTAATGAACTTTTGTTCGAATTTATATGTATGGTAAAGCTTATTTCAACTTTTCCAAAGTGGGTCCAAAAACTGAAATGACATATTCCTAACCTTTTTCAATTTGCATAGAGTATACAACCAAGTGGAGGAACCAAAATAGCCAGTAAACAAACAAAACATCATGCAAGCAAAACATTTTACATCATTCAAATTTTTTACTTTTGGTAGTAGTCACTTTAAGCTCATCATGCAATATCATCATGAGATTTGCTACAGTTTGTTGCATCGTTCTTTTCTTTTTGTATCAAGACGCAAATGGTAAGTTTGTTATGCCTTTTATTGATTTGCAACTGAAACAACGTTTTAGTTTAGGCGATAAAATTTTCTAAGAGCCAACAAGCTTTCTCTTAACTACAATAAGACTAATTTTATGCTATTAACTTCTCGAAAACACAATCCTGCCTCATTTAAAGTTACTATAAATAACCACACCATTTCCCCAGAAGACAACGTAAAATACCTGGGTGTCCTTCTTGACAATAAGTTAAGCTGGAAACCTCATGTACAAAAAGTAAAAACTCAGCTATCAAGAGCTTGTGGAATTCTATCCAAACTTAAACATTATACATCATCACCTG
>Ga0210059_1004674_pt1 | contig 22128 bp, 8 predicted proteins | sample Ectturendosymbi2_FD_188042 | JGI IMG/M metagenome (GOLD analysis project Ga0210059, IMG submission 188042) | Ecteinascidia turbinata endosymbiont from Florida, USA - Sample 2 (SPAdes) (version 2) | ecosystem: Host-associated > Tunicates > Ascidians > Unclassified | place: Key West, Florida...
GTGATTTCGCCGGCTTCAATGTCTTGTACTCCGTTCTGTATTGTCTGTTTTTTCAACCTGCGTTCTGCAGAGTGTGTGTGTTCATACTATGGACTTCGTGTCTGCTATAAACAAACAAATAAATAAAATACATGAAACATAGACTACAGAAACGCCCATAGCTTCGTAAGTGGATCGCTATAGAATAAGGAAAGGGTGGTTGGCCAATTCGATCTCAAATACCTAAATAACGAATCTTTGCATGCAGGCTATAGAAATCACACTCTACACAAAACTACTATCGCGAATAAATTGGACCATGCAGATACAAGGATCCCAGTATAAAATACAAGTAGTCGGTAGTTTGTTCAGGGGCTTCACATGAAACATAGATCAACATAACATTGTATGAAAATCTAAAATAATGCATAAAAATTTCGTGGAAGCTTTGATTTCCCGGTTTGTTCCCCACTCTGGTTGCGAGCCTAGTTCAATTTGCACACGCACATTAAACTCTGTGAAAAACAGATTTGATCTTTTATTGCTTGACCATTCTCTTGAAGTCTTGAGTACTGTGCTCATAACACGAAAGTTGCCTTGATAAAGGCGAATTATTAGTAGGTCAGAAATTTCGCTTGACACCGGATCCGTTTCTGAATTGGAGAATCCGGTTGGAACACGATCCGGAAACCAGGTCATGCTCAACACTGATGCGCTGTGCACAGTGCACACCCAGGGCTGACTGATATATGCGTTATGCTTAGCCTTAGTGTAGGCAAAAGTGGAGCCACTCCTAGTGTTTTTTCACTAGATCTACTCTTTTTGCATTTCATCTAGTGTTCTGGTGTTTTTTTCATAGCGATCTGGTGTTTTTTTATGAGTGAGCTAAATGTAATTAATTACACAATTTTGTGCAAATGTAACCGCAATAAGACTTTTTCATTTTGTGCCATTGTACTGTAATTTGCTAAAAATTCTGCTTGATTACATCTCAAATTACACGTGAGCATATAATTTGTTTTGAGTTAAACCACACCGAAGTCACTGTGGTCAGCTGTTAAAAGTTTCAATGGCCTGCAAAACAAACACAAGTGTTGCTGCTTTCTCCCGTTTTCTTTGTGACTGGTTTACAATGAGTTGCACAGTGTCTTTGTTTGGACTGCAACGTGTTTCCTGGCCATTTTTATTGTGTGTAAGTTTGCCTTTTGCTTTTGCAGCTAACTTGCATTGAATTCTTTTAGAAGAATGATCAATATTTTGTAATCTAGTGCCTTTTTTGTGAATCTAGTGTTTTTATCATGAAATCTAGTGCTTTTCTGTGACAACAGAGTGGCAACACTGGTAGGCAATTGAAACAGCGCTCGTAGTGGTGGTTTTGTGAAAATTTACAAGTTGTTGTTTGGCGCGAAGTGTTGATAAGCAAAGAAACAGTAGTACATAAAGTTCGGTATTTTGGTGATTATTTTTTTATTTTAGTCAACGTTTTGTTCACCCATTGAAGTAGGTTTTCTCAGGTCAACGTTTCAACCACACAACATGCAATTCACCAAGAACAATGATGAATGAACAGTGTTGCGTACAAAAAAAGACAAAGGCAGTGGCTATGGATACGCCTATGGATCTTGAAATTTGAAGACTTATTGTTATTCATACGCCACCTGTGACCTAACGGTAACGCACGACGAGAGTGCAGTAGGCTTGGTGGAAATGAACTAAATATAAAAGATAAACCTAACCTTTCCCCTGACCGTAGCCCTAACCTAACACTACCCTAACACTACCCCTAAACGTAACACCTAAACCTGGAAAAAAGTAAAGAAAAAAACAAAACGAAAGTTGGCAAGGTGAGAGTTGAACCGAAAACCATTGGCGTAGCAGCCGTAACGCATTACCGTCAGGAAGTGACTGCGGATAGGCCTGTCCTGACGCAATTCAAATAAAAGGGTCACTTTGTCATTCAAACAGCGTGGACCTCGTGGCCTAAGGCCCGTAACAAGAAGGGTTATGCGTTACGGCTTCTATGCCAATGATTTTCGGTTTGACTCTTAGAGTCACTCTAACCTTGCCAACTTTCGTTAAGGTTTTTTTTCTTTAAGCTATTTTACTTTTTTTAATTTTTTTTCTTTAAGCCATTATGTCAGTGAAAAAATAAAATATTTTCGAATAATTTGTTGATTTCAGTAGAATGTAGTAATGTATCCTGAAATATGCACATTATATAAGATGTCTGGCCCTTGGTGGAACTGTTGTTTGGAGACCCCTGCGATAGTGTTACCAGTGTGAAGGATGAACCCCAGCACAGCATTTGCCTTGGGAGAAAACAGACAATACCAGTGTTTTTTATGTATGATAGGCCACATTTTTGCAACTAATGAATGTGTTGCATATAAGTTTAGTAGAGCATGGAAGATGATGTAATTGATGCTGACTTTCCACTTGGTAGTAATGACAAAGAATTTTTGCAAGAACAACCAGACAATGAAGGTAAGTTTAGTTTTGCTTATTGTAGAAGTGACTCATTTCTGGCCAGAACCTGAACTAAATCATGTTTTTCAATGAAACAGAACTCTGATGCATCCCTAAGCTGGAAGAATTATGGAGGGTGAATTTCAAAATTATATTTTGTTTTTGGTTGACTGCTAAGTATGTACGCAAAATACAATCTTCTGCCACAATAGTGAGGAGATGTCTGTAAGTACAGCTAAAGTAAAAAGACAGAGGATTACTTATTTTCATTAATTTATATCTTTGAAACAGTAGAGCTCAGGAAGTTTAGTTTTACAATTTTATTTACTTTTTCATGTTGTCCAAGTGTTGCTTACTTCTTTTCTAGTTCCAAAAGGGGATGAAGAAGATCTAGCAGAATTGGATGACCAGCAAGCTGGACCAGCCAAAAAGAAGAAAAGTTTTAACAGAGGACCAAAATTGGATTCAAAAAGGTTATATATGTTTAAAACTGTTACAATTATGATAGTTAAAGTATTTGGTGAATGACAGTTTACCCTTCACACTCTAAAATATCTGTTAGTAAAGGGTTTCAAAGATCATTTTCCATCTCAATAAATCACATATCACCAGTCATGGATGTATCAGCTTATCTATCCTGTCTTGGTATGCAAACAAAATGTATCTGCAAATTGAGTTTGAGAGAAACCAAAAAAATCACATTTTTCTGGTTTCCATATTGAATGACATTTGGAAGCATTGATATTTATACTTTTGCCTTGCTAAGGAGTATTTAAAAACCTAATATTTTTTGCACTACTATGACTCATGATTCTGTGCGCATTCTGGTTAAAAAAAATGCGTTATGTAAAAAAATGAATTACCCAACAATATAACAATCAAACAACATACCTGGTGGGTTGTGTTGTTTGCCTAAACTTCTGAAAAAAATAACTCCAGTCTTAAACATCCACCAAAAATGTTAGTTTTTGTATACCAACATTGAAATTTATGGAGCAATGTATTTTGTGTTGATAATTATTGATGCATTCAATTATAGTGGCCTACTTGAAATTCAAAAATGTTTCGTGCCGAAATCCTCTATATATATATGCAATAAAAACATCTGCAGTGACTGCCATGAATATTGTTTAGAAGCCAGTCTAATGCATGAAATATAAAATCCATAAAGATTGTGCTTGATTTGAAATATGGCAGCAGAAATAATTTTGATTAATCTTTTCTAAACCCAACCACCATTTATCCTTCTGTCCCACAAATTCTGCAGAAATTACTTTCAGTAGATGAGTGAACCATAGGCACTGAATTTGAAACTTCTACAAGAGTGCAAAATCCGTGATGACACAAAATGTGACAAAACCTCCGATTTTCAAATCTTCTATTCCATATTTATCTGAAACAGTTTCAATAAATTTCAGATTAATATCTTACTACTGTACTTCTTAACAAAGAACTGCTCGATCGAAAATGAAACATTAGGGGGAGTGTGGTGCACTCCTGTACGTGGCGTATATAGAGCTAACCATTTGTAAAGATCAGTGTTTCTTCACCTGTGTTGGGCAACCTCCTTTACAGTGTTCAGCTTAACAATAAACATGACACACTGCAAGTTCATTTGGCTCCTTACTTCACATACTGGTGTTTGTTACCTCGTGAAGAGCATGAATGCTACTGTTGGCTTCTCACATACATGGCTGATTTTCATGTGTATCAGGGCGTGACCCATAAAAAGATCCTAACCTGCATGAAACACTTGTTTTTTTACGAATGCAAAAAGTTACTGTGGGAGTCAAACCTTTACTGCCAAAATGACCTCCCAAATATGTCTTTATTTCTTGGTGTTCCATAGCTAAAAAAGCTAGAGAAAACTTGGTGTAGATCAAATGTTGGGCGATGTTTTTTTAATCAAAGACATGGTAAACAAAAAACATAATGCATTGGATAAAATAGTGTCAGTTCAGTACATACAAATGCAAACATTGAACTGTTTTTGTGTTAGCAGCAATACTGTTGCATGCATGACATGAAATTTTTAGTTGAGGGGTGCAAAATTTTCTGTTAATTTTAGAAGCACATAATATAAGCTTTGCCATAATATTGCACTTGAAATTATAAACTTGGCACTGTTATGTCGCTGCAAATCCCATTCATGCACTCCGAGTTTTTGGTTGCATGGCATGAGTGTGCAACCACATTTTTACACCACTGTGTTAGTTTGTGCCTGATTCATTTTTTCATTCATGTCTGTTTATATTCCAGGCTTCTCAGTGCAAGAGGAATTCCTGCTCTCAAATCGTATTTTAGTGATGCTTTATTTAAGGGGAAAGGATATGAGGTAATGCCATTTATATTTGTGTGCTTATCAATGTGGAGCAAAACCAGTTAATGGACTAGACATCTGGCAGGATGATGTTTTTCAAACATATTCCAATATTTGATCATTGCCTGTTTTTTTTCAGTCGTTTTTCAATCATTGACCAAATTTTTTTAATGACTGAAAAAATAAGTCAATTCAGTTACAATGTCTGAAAATATAGACTGATGAATACTATTACAACGAGTTTCAAAACTTTCAATACTGCTATGAACAAAAATGACTGAAATGTTTCAGTGACCAAAATGTCTCAGCAAAAAAAAGCTTTCAATCAGTGTATGATGAGTATATCCAAATATGATCTGGTTTACATTTTGAAGCTGGTTAAATTTATTATTTGCCTGTTTGAGTTGATTTGTCTCAACAGTGCCTGCTCTGGCCTACATTTTGGTTATAAACAAATGTTTTCCATTGTGCAGAGTAAAAAATAGTTTCAAATTATTGGGACATAATTTAGTTACCTCAGACTTAGATATTCATCAAACATTTTGCTATGGAGAAAAAGAATAGGTAAGTGCTATTGAGTTTAGATGCCAGTGTGGTTTAAAAAAGGTTTGCATGAGGTGCAAGTGAGCTTTTTGATGACATTTACTTCAGAACCTAAATTGTAAAGAACGTAATGACCAAATTCTGTTGGAACCTTGAAGGCAAATCATTTTTTAAACTGTCCCTTAACCAAACTCATTAGACTGTAATGACTCTAATTAGAGGCTGTGTGATGGCAACCTTTCAATTTTTACCTTAGTGCCTTAGTGCATGGCAACCTCAGTGCAAGCTGCTGAAATCAGTGGGCAAGTCACATTTATTGGAAGTTACTTTCAGAGGAGGCTTAATAATAAAACAATGTTATTATTAATGAATTCTACATAAATTTATTCATGGTTCTATGATGATTGTTGACGAATAATATTTTATGCTGAGTGTTTGTTGCAGTGTTTACTTTTTGGCTAGTTGTTGGTTTTACACCAGACAACTAACTATTGTGTTGAAGAAGCAATATTTTAAAGGTTGAAGATTTGGATCTTCTCTTATCAAAACTTGAACATTGGGCTCATCGCCTCTATCCAAAGTTAATGTTTCCTGATTGCTTGGAGCAGGTTGAAGCTTTGGGACATAAAAAAGAAGTGCAGGTGATGTTTTATGTGCATTGGGCACCTTGTGAATTGGCTATGTTGCGCAGTTACTCAGATCGGTTGTAAAATCTAGTTTTTATTTGCATGTGTGCAATTACATCTATAGTGCAAAACATTCTTAGCATGTGCTATTCTATAATTTGTGATTCAATTGCAAGAAAGTTTGAAAATTGGCATATGTCCTGAGGTTGAGGCAGAATAGACAGTTTTCTTTCCAACTGCAGCAATTTGTGGAGAAACAATTAACTGACTGCACTACAATAGACCTTCCTCAACAGGCATCAGCTTAGTTCAGGTTATTTTATTGAATTTATGCTCTGGGAACCAGGAAATGTGCCTCATCAAAAATATTTCTGTATTTCACGACCTTGATATCCTTCCTACTTCCTTGGCAGACATTTTGGTAAATTGCTCTACCTCTCAAGCGGTTAATAACATGATTGCACTATTAGTATTTAATAAAATGTTTTGTGCTACCCATTAGCTGATGTTTTCACAGCATCTGTGATCTCACCAGCAGACTGTAATTGCCACGCAAAGACCAAAGAAAGCACCCAGTTCATTTCCAGCTTACCTCAAACTCAAATTTGTTATGATTTTGTTATGTCTTTCAACAAACATGTGAGAATGTGTCACTTAATTGCTAAAAATAGTTTTAGTGCCAATAGAAATCATGTGATGATGTTGGATGATTTAATTCCATGTTAACATCATTTAAATTAACTCTTTGAAATGAAATTGCAAAGTAACATCTGACCTGACACCTGCAACAAACAGCAAACTGAAACACTTCTCAATTTCAACTTTTAGCTCATTCATAGTGATCTGATCTCAAAGCATTTCAAGTCAACTATTGTGATCATAGCCTACTGTAATTTCAGTGTGTCAGTGAGGCCTGTCACAGGTATGGTGTGCTGATGTGTGTTAATTATGATAGAAATAAGATGATATTACCCTACCAGTACTTGCAGCAGATGGGTTTATCACATAGCACGTGACATGCGAACTGATTCTTGTCTGTTTTTGTAGTTTTGAGATCATCCCCAGTGTTCTAACCACACTTAAAAATCACTGCTGGCAAAATTGTGTTCTTGGGAGACGCACAAGTACATTAACTCCATGAAGTGATTGTTTTACACAGTGGATTACCTGGATCAAATGGTAATGATTGGGCAGGTGTGTACAACCAGGGCTGTGGATGCAGAGCCAAGCAATTTCGGATGGCTGGAGCCAGAGCCAAAAACTTTTGGAAGGTAGAGCCAGAGCCTGAAATTTGGATTCCGGTTCTACAGACATAGTTTGTGGGGCATGTGAGTTGTACAAATAATGCAATGGCTTTTAGTTTTCAATGGGCCAAATCGTTCCGGAGCCAGAGCAAATATATTTAGATGCCTGGAGTCAGAACCTAAAGTTTTGAGTTCCGGCTCCACAACCCTTGTAATAACAACGACAACACCAATTACATGTTTCAGTGACCAAAATGTCTCAGCAATAACAATGCAGCTTACAAAGTTAAAGTTAGTTGCCATCACATTGTCCCAGGGACCACTGGTAATGTTGTGCATGTCTTGTACTCCCAAGACATCTGTCATTTTGTTTGTGTCTGTTTATTGAAATATGATACATGCACCATTGGTCTTGGACTTATCATTGTAAAGAACTGAAGGTATAAAGTAGACTTGTACAACTCAACAGTAGAAGAGCCACACCACACAAATATTTTCTCATGGGCTACGTCCAATGTTGCCACCTACAGATTTCACAAAACTGACGAAATGCAGTGAAATGTAAATTGCAACGGTGAACAACAAATCGCCATCATACATCAATTCAAACAAATTGCATTTAATGAGAAACGTTATACATCATTTGTTGGCAACAAGCTCATCATAATCTGGATCAATACTGGTACTTGAAATTATTAGAATATTTTTGAAATGTTCATTGGTAAGAGAAGAACATTGCGTGTTTTAATTGAAATTCTACACTGAGAACATTTGCTCACATATATTAGTGTTTCCAAAGAAGCTGAATATTTGTTTCGCCAAAATAAGGATATTTTTTTTACCAATTTCAAACGCTTGTAGAAGCCTTGCAAACTGCTTTTTCTATGCTTTTTTTGTATACAGATGAGTCTTACAGGTCAATAACCCCAACTGTACGTGTAGAGGTGCTTTTTCAGAATGTATTGTATCTTCAGTAAGTCTTAGTTGCAGATCCTCTTCACATAAATATCTAAGTCTGTTATAAAATTCCTCAATGAGAATTTTGATTTGCCCAGGCCAGCATATTTGATTTTTACTACCAAATGCCTGTTTTGTGAAATATGCAGTGAACATGTTGGAAAATGTAGTAAGTAACTAGGTTCCAGAAAGGTGACAAAGTTGAATCAATCAGAAAGTTATTGTTATTTTTTATATATTTATTCTTTATAGCATTATCACTCGAAACTTTCATCTTCGTCCTGAACTCGTTTATCACAGCAGGCTCACTGCTTACAGATTTCAGAACTGAGGATGCGTAGAGTTGCGTGATATCGATTTCCTATTTTTAAAAGTTTGCTGATTGATTCAACCACGTCACCTTGCTGAAGACTAATTACTTGAACACAGATATGTGCAAGTCCGAATCATCGCAAATTCATGAAAGTAGAATCCAGTCGGCTGGTTTCTGTAATGCTTGCAGTAAGCCTAGTTTAATACCCGCCATCTCGCCGTTCCTGAATTGTTCAAAGTGTGCTGAAGCCAGCGAAAAGTTTCCTCGTTCGGTGCAAGAAAGAAAATGTCTTACATCCAACCGCCTGATATACGTTGACTTTGCTTTGCAGATTGAGCAACAAAATATAAATCTACATGCCCATGAAACAGACACAGAAGCGTGGAAATGCTTGAACAACTGAACAACGCACCGTTTACAGAGAACTAAACACCGTTCAGAGAGAACTACAAAACCGCATTTAGGTTTATAAAAAAGTTCAGCTAGATAACGTAATAAGCAACCCGTCACAATAAATTGGAGTAAGTTGAGAGAAAGCGCGAAATGGTTCAACGCCCACCAGCACGTCAGACGAACAGAATGGCGTGCATTGCTTGGAGAAAAGAAAGATATAACCCATGTGTTGCCAAAAGACTGAAAATCCTAAATACTCTAGACCTAATAAGGATATACTTCATTACGAAGCCACCACAAACGTAGCCATGATTTTAAAAAAATTAAGGAACCTGAAATCTTTGGTGTTGTCACATACTGAACCAAAAACATTATCGAAAGAATAAAGGGACAGTTTAAATTACCTGTAAACTAACAGAAGAGAGGAAAAATGTTATGTGATATCTAGATCTCCGAGTTATCCCTGAATTGCCGAGCAGATAAGGACGGGAAAATTGTTATGCTTAATTATGAAGATTATAAGTATAACGCTGTGATGGTCAAAGAACTGCGGCATTTAAAAAAATGGATGTGCCGGTAAATGGATGCGACGCTTGTCTTAACTGAGTCAGAAAATATTGCAACGATCTTGATTATTAATGGAAGGAAAACTCGTACCGCAAGGTCAACAGTAAATTTTTCGGTGCTGTGCGCCGGCTTGTGTTTTCCGCTTTTCAACACACACAAGTTAACCTCGAAGAGCTTCTTGAGCGTTGATATCAAAGACATGCCGGTACGGTTGTTACAATCTGCTGGGAAAATCAGCACGTCAAGCATTATTACAGTTTTAGATTTTATCCTAAAGCGTATTAACGAAAACTTGCAAAAACAGCGCATACATTTTGTGAGGGTAGCCACCAGTACATTGGAGACCTGCTCAACAGGAAAGCCCCCAGTCTAAAAAGCAAAGGCCGGCGTTATACATTGTGGCAGCAGATGTGAAAGAACTTTATCCAAGCTTGTGCAAAGACATTGGCTAAAACTCTTGAATGTTTCCTGGAGAAGCATTCCATCTTCAACACATTGTTGAACTGTAAAATCGTTGAACTGAACAATCTGCCTTTACAACATTGTCACCCAGTATCATGGCCGTAGTCAGGGTCAAATTTTTACAGAGGCGAATTTTTTAGTTGTGCCCAGTTAGGTATGTTTTTTGCTGTGGTTTATGGAGACCTAATATCCTGCCCTTATTTAATCTAGGCTGGTAGTTGCAACACAGTGTAGCTGCACTGCTGCTCTTTTTAAAACAGCCACGCAATAAAATATGATTTGATTTAGCGTTGCAAAAGTGTTTTGTGGCCACATTACAGAAAGTTCGAGGCAAGTGCCTCATTTGCCTCAATGTAGCTACGAAGCAAATTCTTTGCGAAAGTTATTTCATGTTTTAAATCATTTTCACTAAATGAATATGATTTGCGAATTCTTTCAAGTGTTTTTCTGGTAGAAATCTTTGCCCTCCGGAGCAAAGAGCTGAAATACGCTAAAGACTTGCTTCTGAATCATTACAGAAAACCCCTAGAAATTCTGAGGTTACAGCACATGTGTGAACAGATTTGAAACAGTAGTCACAAACCACTTACATAAGATGTTTCGAAGTCATATACTGTGAACAATTAGGCAGCAGAACGCAATACTGCAGCCGGGATAAATTCGGATAAATTAACTGAAACCAATTCTTAATGCTTTCACAAACCTTTTGCTACTGGGGCAAGCAACAATCTGCTGACAGTAATATATTCCAGTTCTATCTCACACTGAAATGCACGAAAGATCAATCTTTCCCATTTCTTAGTTCCGAAATGAATTTTTCAGAACCACGACCGCGGTGTGACTAAATTTCACGCGGTATTCGAGCAACGACTGTTGTGTGTCGTCATAAACAACCCTAGTTATCCGCCCGCCAAACACAACAACATAGCTTACCATGCATTTGGGAAATATTGAATGCAGGCTAGAGGGTTTCTAAATTATCGTTTAAAATAGTGCTGGCTCAAAGTTTTTTACTGTATATGTCAACCAAACGAACTTAACGGGAAATTAAGAAAAAAACTGGGAAGGCCAAAGAGTGGGCCAAGTGAAAATACGGGGGGTATGGCCCACCCAAGTTCCCCCTTTAGAATCGCCACTGCCTGGAGCAGCATAAATGAATAAATGACAAAGTTATCTCGTGTATAGCACCGTAGCACTACAGTGAAACAGGAAGATCCAGTGTGGAAATTCTTGTTGCCGAATGCGCACTTTAGTTGAACTATTTGGTGGAGTCTTCCTTTTTGTTTGTTGTGGGAATGGCGTTCCCACATCTCTCATTTTAGCACTACACCCCTGGGTGGCACAAATATGCAAAGCAGACAAGCTCACGTTCCACAATGAATATCGCAATCGACGACTCAGCCTGAGCCCGAGGAGGCGGAGTCGCCACTGATGGCAACCAATAATATACCCAAAAAGATGGAATTGTAACTGGCGATAATCACTCTGTTTCATTGGTAACGTTACTGATGGCAACCAATAATATATCCAAAAAAATGGAATTGCAACTGACGACAATCACTCTGTTTCATTGGTAACATCATATCCTACAGCCGATTGCTGGTGTGCTAAATGTGGCAAAACTTTTCCGTAGTTTCATCAATGACATAATTTGGATAACCGCATCAGAAACGTCTGATGGACGCGTTCGAGAAGCCCCAACTTCAGCATTTGCGCCAAGCCTGCACACCTGACCAGACGGGCAAAGTGGAATTCGTCGACGTTAATCTTTGCGTAATTACTGAAGATGATTTTGAATTTGTCACATAAGACTTTGTGAAACCCATAGTGGAAGGAAGGCAGCTAATTAACGGTAAATTACACAACCTAAAGGCGAAATTTAGGTCAATTTTATTCGGAGATGTAATATGATTGAGGAGACTCAACCAAAGGAAAGAAGATTACCTCACCAGAGTAAAACCGTCTCAAAGAGAAAGCAGCCCGTCAAACTTTCCTTCGGACATGACAGCATGGGAAGAAAGACTGCTCTCCAAGATGTAACAAGAAAGATGACCCACAGTTTTGGGCTACATTTCCCCACATGCTGACTATATCAAAGAAAGGGAAGTTTAAATACGAAACCCACAAAAGTCCGACCACAATTGGATAAAAACCAACCAATTACAAACAAATTGCTCTAAAAAAGACTAAAATGTCAAACTAGAAGTTCGTCAGGGTTTGCAAGCAGTGGCGTAACTGACAGGGGGGCAAGGGGTCAGCCGCCCCCTGGCAAGCTAAATGTAAAAACTGGGCCTCCTCTAGTTGACATTTTGATATCTAGTATTCTTCAAGTTGTATTTTTGCGTTTTTCGGGGTGTTTTCGTTATTTTTTTGCTAGTATAGACAGTCACGACATCCAGAGAGTCCTATCATTTCTTAACTTTTTTGTGAGTTTTGGCTAGTTGGCTCCCTTCAGCTAAGTTTTGCTCTCCCTGGCTCAAACCTCTAGTTGAGCGAATGCTTGCAAGCACTGCGCACTTAGTGATTATAATATAAAACTTTCCCACTGAATCAAAACCTGATTTGTGCAAACTATGGTATTTATGTGACGAATTGTGTTATATAAAACCAACGGTGTGTTGGCCAAACAGCAAACGAATTTTCCACGAAATGTTCAGCACACCAAGGTACTTGGAACCAGGCGCGTAGCCAGAAATTTTGATAGGGGGGGGGCAAACAACAACCAAGTCTCAACATTGAAATATATAATAGCACTTGTTTTTAAAGCATCATCCAAAAAATATCTCTTTCTGGTACTTCTTTTTCTGAATAGTTCTATTCAGATTTACGCCGGCAAATAGAAAGTCTGCTTTCATTGAAGTGACAAGTTTTAAAAGTTTTTAGTAAATTTTCAAGTTTTTACTTTGAATGAAAGCCACTATTTGCGCGTAAAACTTTCTTGCGAAAACGTTTGCGTAAATCTTGATGCTATAAGTGCAAGGCCTGCAGCATATTATTTTCGCTAATGGTGCAGTTGAGCAAGAAGTCATTGTGGCTGCCATGGTGATTGCGCTTTTTTATTTGCACGCTTCAGATATACACCAACACACGTTCAAGCCGAGTGCGACTTTGCGTTAGGACACCGACTCCAGAAGTAAGCCTACAAAACTTGCGCGCATGCAAGACGTGGAACTTTTCCAATTCTTGAGCGACTGGTTGACGTATGCAGCCTATAATGTAAAGGCTAGAGACCCTCAACGCGTTTGAAAATGTTTGGATTTTATGTCATTAAATGCTATGAAATGCGACTGCGACGCAGTCGCATTTCATAGCATTTAATGACATAAAATCCAAACATTTTCAAACGCGTTGAGGGAGTCTAGCTACTTGTACTAAATGCTTCCCAAAAACGATTGAGTACTTATCTATCTAGATATTCAGAATTTACAATAAAATTCACAAATATTATAACGAAAATTTTAAATTGGTGAAAAGTTATATACGCCCCCTAAACAAACCTGCATATGTTCGACACACTCAGTCTGCGCAAAGTGTGAAAACGGTTGTTTATTTGCGAAAACGAAGCCAGAATCGATTATTAGCACGGCTTAGCAATAAGTTAAGAAATACCGTAGGCCTACATGTCGCCGCAGCTTAACACAACGGTTGGTTAGTTGATCTAGCTTAGTGGTTCCCAAAGTATGGATTAAAAAACCCAAAGAAGGGTGGAGAAGGGTCAAAAACTTGGTCGCGCAGAGGCGATCCAAACCTGCGATGCATTTTTTCAACGTCACCACAGCTTGTCTGTGTCTGCCTGTAGCGTAGGTACTTGAGAAAAGAGTAGATTGCTAACTTTAGAAACGAACTAAGCAACTTGCTGCCGAAAATCATCCATACCATCATTATTTTTTCATACATTGTTTGAGGCTTGGGTTACGAGGTGTTCAACAAACTTAGAGCTGGGTCATGCTCAAAAAAGTTTGGGAACTAGGCGGTTGAAAGTCTTTCTTTAAATCCACTAGTGTTTAAATACCAAAATCCAACCAGGAAAAAATTCAATCAAGTCTGATTTCGGTCACATGCGCTTTATCGAGAAAACAGATTGCAAGCTATCTGGAAGTGAATGGCAGTGTCAACGCTTACAAAACAAAAAGCATCTTCTACTTTCGTTACATTTTTCAGCTGACTCGTCGCGTTGCAGCTGAATGCTTTGAAATTTACAGTAGGATAGGGTGGCAATTATCAGCAGGTGAAAGTTGAAACACTTTCAGACTATGAACAGGTCGGACTCTGATTACTTAACAAATTGTTTTACTCGCCGGCAAGGTCATGGGAGATCATTGATGAAACCGTTAAGACTCCACATATTTGTGACTGAACCCGAACCGTCACAGTTGGTCTAGGTTGCCATTACATCTAAATATCTAGATTTAGAACAAATGTTATTATTGCTAAACAGTGCCTGTTGCAGGGGCCACCAACGTGGTGCCCGCGGGCACCAGGTCGCCCGCAAGGACCATGTTGGTCCCCACGGGTCTGTTCTAAAAATAACATTAGCATGATCAATGTCTTCACATTAACGAGTATCAATACTAAAATAATTGAAGGTAAATTGAGCAACATGTTGATTTCAGCTGTGTGTATCAAACTAGTAGCCCTTCGCATTAATCGGTACACAAGAAGTAGCTGGCAATTTCAAAAAGGTTGGTGACCCCTGGCCTATTGCGTAACAAAAAAGACTTTTAAACTGAATTGCTTCTTAGCCAAGGCTTCAGTTTCAAGGCATACAAAATGAATATCGCCGCCGTATTCACGCGTTTAGTTGCAAAGCTGTACAAAAATCTAGGACGTTCGTTTAAAGCTACGGCTGTTGCTGCAGTCAAGGGCAAAATATACAGTATTTGTAGCATGCCAGATTTATCAGAGAGGACTTTTGGCAATGGTCTCGAAATGATGATTACATCACCATTAGGTGTGATACAGCAAGCAGAAACAGCTGCGAAAAGCGTTACTCCTTGTTTTACTTTCGGTTAGTGATTACGAGCGCGTATGTTCAAGTTTGTATCTCGTTATCACCAACTTTCACACGGAGCTTTAAATCTCAGGTGAAGGTTAACCATGGCATGAATTTTCCAGCATTTACTCAAAAGCAGGGGTCGGCAACCTACGCCCCGCGGGCTGGATCTGGCCGACCAAGCAAAATCATCCGGCCCGCAGCCCCGTTACAAATTGTAGTAACTTTATGGCCTACCTAATGGTATTATGAATATGCCTTCCTTGCAACTTCTTGCATTGCATGCTTATGAAGAACTAATTTTGAGAAACTGCACTGTGTTATAAATATACTGTAAGCTATGTCGTATTTTGGACTTTCGTTATGAACTGTAAAAATCAGGCGTTAATTTTTATTGAAATTCCATAAATTGGCAAGTTTTAACGACATCGTAACTGCAAAGAGAACGGAATTGTTGGTTGAAAAATAATATGGCCCGCCATTACTTGCAGAGTTTGTTTTGGGCCCTCGACTAGGGAAAGGTTGCCGACACCTGATCTATTCACAATGTTTGCCATGTGCAACTGGTAAAGCATACTGCTATGATCAGGTTTAACTAATTGAAGTAGAATAGTTTTTTTTAATCAGTTTGGTTGATTTGCACTGACGCATTTCTTTGGCTTTCATAACGAGAGGTTGATTACCCTGAAAATTGTTAGCGCTACTTTCAGAATTTGGGGGGTCAATTGCCCCCATTGCCCTCCCCTGGCTACGCGCCTGCTTGGAACAAACCAGACAAGAGAATGACAGCAACGACATGGCCATATCGCGGCACTATGCTTTATGGCATTTTAAATAAACCATCTATTTATGACTCTTACACTGTTGCTTTTTGCAGAGTAACCTAGTTTCGACTGTTTGGATACTTGTGAAGGATAATAAATGGCTTGATAACTTAAATACACAAATCAATATTCAAAATCTAATCCTGCCTCGTATGAAATAATTCTTGTCCAAGTTTTTTTTGTCAACTTGCGATGTTCATTGATAATTTTTGACATTCCGCTTGGCTGATTTGTTTAATGCAATTGCACTGCCGCTTTGTATTAAATCACCACAATGTTGCTCGTAGCTGTGGTTTTATTGTTTTGTAATTAGCCGCGAATGGTTTTTCAGTTTTGGTGCAAGCTATTATTTGAGGACGACATATTTTCTAGTTTTTTATAGCCGCAGCTTGTGTCACCTTGGTGAAGATTAATTACTTACTAAATTAAGTGTGAAACTGCACAGTTTTGTGAAATTCAACACTTATTTGCATCGCTTGGAGACACAAGAATTAATTCTATTATTGTTACTAATATCAGGCGTGCAAGCCAACATTATTGCAATCACTGTTCACGTCGATCACAGCTTGAAACATGATTTAGTCTGAGCCGTAGTTTTCAAATAATTATCTGGCTGATCGCACCAAAGGCTGGCCGTTATTGTACATGCCTGGTTTAGAGTACAGCATTTCGAGATATTTTAACCTCGAGGAGCTTTCCATCGTTGCTATTGTGGCATTTGATGACGTGTTTTGAAAACTGTTTGTGTGTTTGTTGAAGACGTGCCTTAAAAGATTACGGATGGGGATGCCCATTGTGGATGAATATCAACAAAGTACTGTTATCACTGAAGGTAAGGGGCAGTAACTTTAAGAACGAAAAGTTTTATCTTATTTGAATATATTGTAGGGCTGAGGATGCGTAGTGTTACGTGAAATTGATTTCTTGTTTAAGAAAAATTTGGCGACGGATTCACTTCTTTGTCATCTTCGTGGAGACTAGTGACTTGATCATTTGAGAAGTTATCAATGACCTGCACTGAGAAATAAATTTTGGAAATATGAACAATATCTACATTAATGAACTTTAAAATGGAGCACAAGCACACCTATATTTTGGTCAGCAACCCATGTTTTTATCTTGCATTGCCTCAAGAAAACAGCAGGTGTGCCATTATCTGGCAAACTAAGGCTGCTTTACTCATCACGCAATCACTGCAATGCTGAGATCTTGCTTTAGTACCATTAGATCCTTCAACAAAACAGTAAAAGTGCAGTTCTTAAATACCGTGACAATAAGAGTTTCTAAGCTGAACAAAAAATCGGTGACTTTCAAATCCAATGTTACAACAGAGCTTCGATGATATAGGGTTCCTACGGAGTCTGGAAAAGTATAGAAAAGTGTTTGTTCGTTTTCCAGCCGGAAAAGTCGAGAAAAAAATTTTTTGATCTGCTAGTATGGAAAAAGAAAATAATTTTACGGACTTGATCTTTTGACGTACATTTTCATAACATTTTGTTCAAGATTGATAATTTTACTTCCATTGCGTTAAGTATTACAGTGCCTGTATTTCACCTGGGTATGTCATTCGGAAAAGTTCAAGTTTGGAAAAAGTCTGGAAATTTATATTCAAAATTGCGTAGGAACCCTGGTGATATATTGAGTTACACTTACATTCTACCAGACACACCACTGGGCACCACACTAGCCATTTACCATAATTTTCATCCATGAATGTAGTGCTCAGCATATGAATTAATTAGTCCGACTCCGAACTCAGAAAAACATCAATAGCCAAAGTCGTGTCTTGTGAAAAACTGTTGCTACTTGCTGTTAAAACAATCAGTTTACAAAGCCGTTCTGTGCAAATAGTGAAAAAAACGAGAAATGCCTAAGAACTCGCTTATAATTAATTAGACATAATGTATTCCTCAGTTTCTATTCGAATAAGAGCTAAGGATGCCTAATCAGTAGGTGAAACAAACTATTTATCGACATCACGTAGAGTCTAATTATTTTCCTGTGAAAGGATTGTTTTTATAAGTGTGTTCCAGAATATGATTTTTTATTTAAAAAAGTTAAACGCATTGTCACTCCAACCTTTGCAACATAGGTACAATATGCCGCCTTTATGAACAATAATGAATTAACAAAACTACTTCACGTAAAAATAGAGACATGCAACCAAGCACTTTTTTCATAAATCTGTATGCTGATAAAATGTTAAGATCCAACAAAACACTAAAAATATCTCTGCCTTGTAGAAAAATTTTTGTGAAAAATATAACTCGGAAAACCAAGAGGTTGCTCATAACGTCCAAAATAATTTGAAAAGATCTTAAGAAAGTTTATGATCAATTCTCCTATTAGTGGAACGCCAAAAATGTGGTAAACGCTCTATTAAAAAGAACGCTCACCAAAGTTACGACGCTTGAGCAAATTTTCTCTGAATTTCTATAAAAAAATGACAAGATAAGCGTCGATATTTGGTTCCACATGAAAAAATCAACAACCGAAACCCTTGAAATGAAGTGGGCCAGCATTGTCTGCTCATCAGAGTTTTTTGCCCGTAGTGTTTACCTGCTGCAAAATTAGAGATAGACCGATATATCAGGTCGATATTTGGGTTTCACCGATATATCGGTGTCGGCCTCAGTAGATGTTGACAAAACGCTGTTATATTCCTCACGCATCCAAACAACTTGCGCAAGAAAGCACATCGATCCAAGTCAAGACAGCCATCTTGCAGCAACGCTAGCAGGTGCGTTTTCATAAACAAGCAGACAAGATGAACCATGAAGCAAGCGTCGGCCTTCGCAGACGAAACAAAATATCGACATCAATCAGATTAATTAAAAATTACAGCAAAGTATTATTATTGCTGTAATTCAAAAAAATTTAGCTCATCAACCCTGATTTTTTAAGTTTTTGAAAAAAGGTAAGGCATAGAATACATTATATTTTTGATAACGAAGCAGAAAACAAGATTTAAAAATTTTGGAAATATCGGCTATCAGTCCAGGAATGGCCAATATATCGGTATCGGCCCCCAAAAAGCCATATCGGTCGATCTCTATGCAAAATGTTGCTCTTTCATGTGCTGTTACAAGCACTCTAGCCTCCGTGAAAACCATGGTAAGCCGTGCTGTATATGAACTTTACTAGTTGATGTAGGCGATGACTGCCTGGTGTTTTCAGGCGTATTTTCTTCACAGTCATGCTGGATTTGTGTTAGTGAAGATGAGTTTTACGTTGCCGATGCTGGCGGCGTAGCTGCACTCCGTTTGCTGTACAACAGCGTGAGGTCTTGAACTCAAGATTTGCTTTTTGTGTGAAGATGGCCCCGCTCCGGATGCAGATTTATCTGCGAACGCAGATGATTCGGAAAATTTGTTTCCAGCTGAAAATAGCTCGTATGAAGTTAGTGCAACTGTCCACCAAGAACTTCACGAAGGTATGTTTTCGGTGCATCCCTACACTCAACCAAGTCAGGTAAAGATACAAAATGCTGCTGTATCTACTTCAATAAATCATAGCATGAGTTACTAAAGTAGATGCAGCAGTATTTTGTATTTTTACACGACTTGGTTGAATGTAGGGATGCGCGACATAGACTGCTGCAGATGTCACGGCATATTGCGCCCTGTGTGAATGTTTGGAAAATACACTTTGATTGAGATTGAACTTACGATTTTGTGGCAGTTCCAGTCTGATTTTGCCAGTGTAATCCGAAGTGCAGAAAGGTTCTATGATAGACAAGGCCGGGTGAAACGAACTTATTTCCTCTTTCAAACCTGACGAACCAGATTGCGATGAAAATGTTGCTTCCCAGAGGAATAAAGTTTCCCTTGTTTTGTAACCTTTTGCAAACTTTCCCGTAGTACTGTATTTAGTGTTTGCGTTGAATTTTTTAGTCATTTGAAGCTGCGCTTATTTTATTAAACTTTTAAATAATAGTCGTTTTTTCACACAGATCAAGCTATACACAACGACGAGTTAGTGGTGGATGATTCGGAAACACTAGCTTCATTGTCGCATCATGATTCGCCCAGAGCTCATGGTAAATGATGTTTTTCTTAACTGTGTACTTAAAATAGTGTTCATGTTACCAAAACCTTTTTCAACACTTTAGTTCCGGTTGCTCTTACGATTTGAGTTTTTCCCGGAAATTCTCTCTCATCGTCAATCTGTAATGTATTAACGTATTTTTTGTTTGCACTAAAGCTGCAGTACAAGCAGCTTATCCACAATACCGGTCACAGCAAGATGGCATTCAGTACTATTTGTCGTTTCTGCGGAAACGCCATTTATGGATTAGCGCCATCATGTACCTGCATGCTTTTATTGTGTGGCGAACATAAAACACTTCCTCTTCCAGACATCGCTTGTGTTCTCAACATAACCTCGTCGACTTTCGGAACAGGTCACGTGTACTGTGTACGTCTGAAAAACATGTTTGAATTGATAAGGGTATTTTTTACGATGTTGATTTTTTTCTTGGTCCAGTATCTGTAGATGAGCGCGCAATTATCTGCGGTTTTCCAAATTTCGCATGTAATAGCTCGCGCCCTTTTAACCTGCGTCAGCAGTCAAAATAATGCAAAATTCGGCAAGTTGTTTCGCTTCACCTTGACAATGTTGTACAGTATGAGATACTGGAGCTATGATGCGTTGTCCTGGGCAACCAGCTTACTCGCAATATCAACTTCGAAATTTCGATATGAACAAGTGGTCAAATTTACCGTCAAATCTAGGTAGCTCTGGTTGAGGCCGGTCGGGTTTAAACACACTAAAGCTATCTGGCTCACCTTGTAAAACCGAGTGTGACGCAATGGGGAGTCTCGAATGTTCTGGCAGATTCGGTTGCAAAAACCTGATTGTTTCGACCGGCACCGATTGACTGACATTGTGGGACGTTGACGAGGGTCCAGGTGTCGTCTCCATTTGCTTAATTTCCATCTGCTGAGAAGTCGTAGGAACAGATGAGTGATCGGTTGCGCGAATTTCCGTGTCACTCATTGGAATGGAACCCCCACTGTCGACTTCTTCCCATACTTGGTTCTCCAAATCGGCCTGCTGGAGCTCCCGTGTCACCTTAATAAGCAACTCTCTCTGTCGGTGTATGTCGGCTCGCGCTCCTCTTCACGTTTGTAAGAAAATGCCCTTTCTCTGCTTCGAACGCCTGTTGTTCTTTGAGCTGCTACAGCTTAAGCCGTGCAAGCTCCCTTTTAGCTAAGATACTGGTTTTACCACGGGAGGGCAAGGGTCCGGGCGAACGCGAACTTTAATCGAGATTTTGAAATTTTTGACGTTTTAGACCTCGTGGTTGGATCTTCTGGCAATGAACCGGCTTGGCCCGCGTATCCTTGCTGTTCAAACCAAACAGCGACGCCGATCAATCTCGCTTTTACGGATTCATTCCTCTTTTATCAAGTCGCTCACCAGGATCCTTTTCTCGCTTTTTGTGTAGTGGATTGTTCCGCAGCAACAAAATCAATTTCAACAAACAACCTCTTAATGGACAAAAACGCTGGTAACACGGGAGTGTCCATACTTGGGTCCAGCATCCTGACCACAACATCTAAAAACAACGTTGTTACACGCGCAGACAAGCTTTTCAGTGTTTTCTGAAAATTCACTCTTGTTTAATCGAAATGAGATAAACCAGACCAACTGTAATTGATTGGGCAATAGTGGTATTCCCATTCGGTTTTTAACATTGTGTTGCAGCAAGTAACATCAGTTGCAGGTAACGGTTTTGACGTGATCAGGTTCATCACAAAAATGCCGATGGGAAACTGCGCACTCGCGCCCAAAGAATACATGCGTACAGTACGCTCGCTCAAAAGAGGCATATTGTGCCGTCTGGAAATCATTTTAGAGATTGGTTGAAAAACGATTACGCCACTACCGAACTGGCCGCAACAATCAACGTTTCAAACATGACGCCACAATCATTTCAACGTTTACACTGTGCAAGATCCGCAGGCACGCCGCCACTTGAGTAGGGATTGCTGGTCCCTGCGGTGCGAGTTTCGTGGTCAGTAAATCAGGAAAGCATAATCTTGCCGTAACAGAACACATTGCTATTTGTTCTTCAGAGAATGTTGGAAAGGCTTTAATATCTGTCGAAGATCTACACTTCTGAAGCAATCGTAGAATCGGTCGGCACCTCGAGCATTACGGCGTAAGAGGATATGCGCTCAAACTAATACAGTCTTATCTCTCCAACAGAAAACAGTACGTTCAAGGGGGAAATATTAAATCATCTTTAAATTCAATTATTTCTGGGTCCCCCAGGGATCAATTTTAGGCCCATTGTTTTTTTTAATATTTATAAATGACTTACCAAAGTCAAATTCTATGAAAAGTATACTTTTTGCTGATGATACAGTTTTAGTTCAAAGCGACAACAATCTGGGAAAATTACAAAACTCGGTTAATCATGAAATGACAAAAGTA
>Ga0210059_1004676_pt1 | contig 22126 bp, 22 predicted proteins | sample Ectturendosymbi2_FD_188042 | JGI IMG/M metagenome (GOLD analysis project Ga0210059, IMG submission 188042) | Ecteinascidia turbinata endosymbiont from Florida, USA - Sample 2 (SPAdes) (version 2) | ecosystem: Host-associated > Tunicates > Ascidians > Unclassified | place: Key West, Florida...
GATCTAAAATAAACAAATTAATTAATTATCTAATTAGTCAAATATTTTTACTAACTAACATCACAACTTTTGAACCAGAAACCTCAGCAGGTCATCCAAAGTATCAAAAGACTTGGATTGTAGCCTAGTTTCCAGTAAAAACTTCAGCGAAATATTACCACCTAACGGTTGGCCTCCAGGGCCAGGCAAAGTGGGCCAAGGTGGCCTAAAAGTCCTCCACTTATGACGTCACTCAAAAAAAACCTGCAACCCCCAAGCAAAAAATTTTTTTTCGAGTCTAATCTACTAGATTGGCCACGTTTTTTGAGATATTTGCCAAGTCGCTAGAGCGAACAGGAGTGGAGATATTCATCCGCAAAGCCACGTTCGAATCAGCTGCTTTTTGCGAACCGCTTGAATTAACCCGGCAGCCAAAGTGTTAATATTGATTTCAAAAGTCATTATATGTATACTGTTAAATGTATCTGTGAAAAATCATGAGAAAATATTTTGTCATGAAGAGTTTTAGGGGTACATGTTCATCTGTCAAAATTCTGAAGGGGTACATCCTTATCTGTTGAAATGCTGTAGGGGTACATGCTCATTTGTCAGAATGCTGAAGGGGTACATGGTAAGAAAAACGTTGGGAACCCCTGGTATAGATCATCAGTGGTGTGTTTGTTTTTGAAAGTTCCATTTTAACATGCCTGGAAAATACAGTAATAATGCCGAGAAGGCTTGTATTCTGGCCTGGAGTTACAAAAAGTACCAATAAAAAATAATATGTAAACGTCAAAGAAGAGCAAGATCGACCACTATGCAGTTCCAAAGCATAAAATTGTAGGTGGAAGGAGAACAAAGACTTCACATGCTGCAGACACCTTTTTGAGGATAGAAATCCAGAAGAAACCTCAGTTAAAAGCACTAGATATGAAAAATCTGCATCCACAGCTGCTTCAAAACGTTTTGTTCGAAAGAATGCAGAACTTCCTCCAGAAGGACTCAGGTTTTCGTTGCCGTAAAGCTGCCAAGAAACCACTCTTAACTGAAAGTATGAAGAAGTAGCGAATTGCGATTGCCAAGCAACATGTCTACCGGACCCCTGAATAGTGGAAGAAAGTTATTTTCTGATGAAAGTAACTTTCAAGTGTTTCAGATGCGTTCCTCCATCATTCGACCCCCATCATCATCTGATTGATTTGATCCCAGGTTCAAAGTTCCAACTGTTAAACACCTGGAATCGGTCATGATATGGGGATCGTTTTCTGGTGAAATGAGTAGGCCTAAGGCTGGCTTTTACTTCCTGCCCAAAAAACAAAAAATAAATGGCAAAACTTGAAAGAAGTACTGGAGGAGCATATGCTGGCCTTGTTTCATACTCATGGCTGTGAAGTGTTTATGCAGGATAATGCTCCCTGCCATTAAGTGTAAAAAAGTGAAAAACTACCTCCATCAAAAGCAGATCAAAATGCTTGAGTGGCCTGGTAACTGTCCAGATTTAAACTGAATGGAAAATTGCAAGCAGAAAATTAAGTATCTTATGAAACAAAAGAAAATCCCAAATATAAACACCCTTAAAAATCAGTTGAAGAAAGTTTGGTGCCAGGAGGTGCATTTGGATTATTTCAGAAATTTAGTGTTTCCATGCTTAAACGCTTGCAAATGGTCATAAAAAATAAGGGCAGCATGACAAAATATTAGTGTGTGTTTTTGTTAAATAAAAGTTGCTTTTAAGACCAAACGTTTGTATTTGAAGGAAAAACAAAGCAGGTCCTAAGTCACTTTGTGCCAGCTGTAGGTCAGAATTTATCATTAGGTCAAACGTATCTTGCAGCACTGTTTTTTCTCTTTATTGATATTTTATTGAAACTACAACAACATATGTTGATATGCTCTTGCAAGTTTAGTTGCAATTTTGTAATAATAGTGGGTTTATGGTGATTTCTGACGTAATAATGTTGTTTTGCCCACTACTGGTTGATTGAATATTATGTAGGATGGGAATGATAGGCATGAACTGTGGTTTTACGGTACTTGTATTGGGAAATGCTCAATCCATTATGCATATAGTATTTCAGCTTTATGATGTTCTCAGGTTTGACTCTGTTGTAGTTATTAATTGCTTATCAATATATCATCCCCAAAGTAAGCAACCAAATTTTTTAAATTTTGAAGCTTAGAGTGCATGAATATGCTTCTGGATTAACCTCAACACCAAAGGCTGAATTATTTTTCAGTTGCAAATGCAGAAAATTTATAGGTCAAAATAAAGTCAAAATTTGTGAATTATAAAGTCAAAATTTTAATTTATGAGGTCAAAAAATTGGTTACCCTAGTTATGTGCTCCTGCAAACGTTTCAAATTTTATTTCATTATGTGGTTGCTGTTTGAAGTAAAAGAAAGTATGTTGAAACTATTACACTTAATCTGTGCTGAAGGAAAAAAATCATGAATGTATTTGGTACTTTATTAAGTTTGCATGTCAGCTATGTCTTTGTGCATGTATTTCATCGAAAAGTATTTATCAGGTTATGTAGCTTAAGTTTTTTAATACTTGTTTTTCTAGAATTCTGCTTTAAATTTAGTATTCACTTTGCATTTTTAGGTATTGATAATATAGGTAGCTTTTTTTTGGTGACATCGGTAACACACCAAAGTTTGCTGTGATTGCATAGAATGTTAGCTGCACCTCGTCGAAAACAAAAATTGTCTTCAGATCCTCGCAACCTGAACTGGGCCAATGACGAGTCAAGGTTCGGAATGAAAATGTTGAAGAGGATGGGTTGGGAAAAAGGTAAAGGCCTGGGAATGAATGAGGATGGCTCAACAAATCCAATCAAAGCATCACTTAAAAATGATAGCAAAGGTCTTGGATTTGCAAAGTCTTATGAGAACAACTGGGTAGATCATCAAGATGATTTTGCAGCACTGCTGACTCAACTGAATGGCGAAGATGATGTTGCAAAATCTGATTCAAAGAAAGCAGCTGTTTCCAACTTAGAACACACAAGCAAATCGCAGAAAGGTCTCTACTACAGGAAGTTTGCTAAAGGAAAGAATTTGTCTCTTTACAAAGCTGAAGATATGAATGCTATATTTGGAACTCCTGTGTCAAAAAGTGAGTTATGTAAAGAAATTAAAACTGAGACTGAAGACCCGCAAGAACTGAAAAGCAAAAAAAAGAGAAAAAACTCATCCAAAGAAAACACAAGAAAAAGAAAAAAACTGAAGGATGATGCTGATTTCATTGTCAAATCTCAGTACAGTGTTGATGAGTACTTTGCAATGCAAAAAGCAAAAGCACTCAGTAGGAAAACAGTTAAAATAGAAAATGGCAAAAGAAAATCAGGTGACAAACCACAACTGGTTTGCCCTGAAGCTACAAATGATCAATCATCCTGTGTACAATCTAAAAAGAAACATAAAAAGAAAAAGAAGGACAAAAGCTTAAAAAAATTAAAAGTGATTAATAATGAAACTATTGCACCAATAGAGTGTCCAGCGTGAGGCAGAAATTTGTTGATGAAAAAAACATTTTTTCTAAATGTCTGGCAACCGATTTCTTTAATTGTGTTTGAAATTTTGGCTTAGGCTTTGATTGCATTACAAGAAGTAAAAAGGTAGAACTAAAGATCACAATGTGATTTCTGGTGCAAGATAGCATGAATGAATTTGATTTTGAGATAATGCGTAACTTTTAGTAGCACTTTGATAAACAGGTAATTTTATCATTTTTGCAATGATTGAAGCTTTTTTGCTTTAACATGTATTTTTCAGTTTCTAACAAAATGGCATATATAAAAAAATTTGAATAAAAAGTGGGTGGAAATGTTTCATAGCTATATGATGTGTTGCTATCATGACACTTGAACAATACTGTGGAAAGCAAAGCTTGTTGCTGCTCAAAATCAATTCTGTCTAGTAAAACTACCCGATGCTGCTGCTTTAGAAGTGTATGTTTATATTATTGTTGCTATCTGCCCTGAAATAGATATATAATTCTAATTTCAGTTAAACTTTCGAATCCAGGTTTCTTTGTCAATGACGTTGCAGTACTTGCAATGAGCTTGTCCTTGCAATGATGAATGACAATTTTGTTACACTTCAATCTTCAGTGATTTTCTGTTTTGGAATTGTAAGACCTTGTTGAACTGCATTTCATCTTAAAGCTTGAATCAAATTGTCACATTTTTGTTATTTTTGGAAACCTAACTATCTTTACCATGTTTTTCTTACAAGCCTGATTTTATTATGGTAAAATATGCTATGAGGTAAACAGGTACCTGATGCATCATAATAGGTGGTTTAACTGTGGGTTTTTTCTATTTTTATGCAGAAACTGCTTTTGCACACAAAAATTTTTTTGGTGGATTGAGAAATAACTGTAATATTCTGCTGGTGATCGTGATTGCTATATGCCTAGCATAAACCCTTGAGTTTGCATTAAATTGGTTTTAAATGATGATTGATTGCTCTACTTTACCCCCACCACAAATACAACTGAAAATAATTTTGAGTGTAGCCAAGCAAACACACAGCTTCAATACCACAAGTGTTCAAGAAAGTTTTTGCTGTGATGAAGTTTCTACAGAGTGGTAACTATTACTGTGTTTACATGGTGCATTTCATTGTAGCTTTGCTTTGCTATTAGCTTATTTCTTGCTGAGTCATCCTCCAGATTGTGGCTTTAGCACCCCTGCTTGCGGGGTGGTCCCAAACTTGAAAGCCACAATGGATTGTGGCCAATGTGCTAGCTCAGTGTGGTCCAACTGCTTCTAACCTACCGGCCATTTCACAAAAACGTGACAGCTCGCGAGCCACTTCCAATAAAATGAGATAGAAATCAACAGATTCACAACATTTAAAACTGAAAAAAGGGTTGTAAGTGAGTGCATCATATAAATTATTACACAACAGCAAATAGCAACTTACTGCAAGTCTCTGACAGTGGAATGCCTGTGGTCGAAGCTTTTCTGACATAATGCTTTTTTTTATCAGTAACAGTGTTAGTGGTACCAAGTCAGAAATTATCTTCTATTGTTTCATCTGATATTCAATTTCTACTTTTAGATTTGACTTGCTTCATCGTAGCAAATGTACTATCACACATGCATGTTTCCAAACATCGAGTGCATTTTCAGTGTGAAATCTTTCAGTTTGGGAAATCTATCTTTGCTGACTAAATACCAGAAGCTCTCTACAGTATCTAACAGCGTTAGTGTATATTTTTATTAAAATATGTTATGCTTGTTCTAATTGAAATTACCTACTGTAAGGATGGGCAATTAATTTGGCTCGGGGGCCACTTTCAGAAGGCCGTGTTTAGCGTATAGTGAGATTTGTTTGGTAACTGAGTTCATTGTGCCAGATCTACTCTTCAAAACAATGAACATTGGGCACTGAAAAAACACATGAGTTTATCCAGACAGTTGCCTCAGTGAAGGGTTAGTGATGGGCTGTACATTCTAATATGATTGTAAAATAAGTAAAACAAAAACAATAATGGTACACAGAAAAGGTATCATTCATTGTTCTTGTGCAAATGCACTTTATCCAGTGCAAGCAATTCAGTGAGACAAATGCAACCTCACACACTTTTCAACAAATTTCAGGTTTGAATATTTTTCCTGAATGCTTCTGGCCAATGAAAATGGTGTGGCAAGCCACATGTAGCCCACCGGCCTGTAGCTGGACCACACTGCTAGGTGAATGTCATGTGGTGGCCAATGTTGTCAACATTTTTGAGATGGCCGCCATCAGAAAAGTCAATTACTACAAAGTACCATGCAAACACAGTAAATATGCTACAAGCTTGTGGGCCTTACAAAGCAGCTTCTCCACTCAGATTTTGCCTTTAGCTCACTCACCATGTGCCAATGGTTGCCCTTATTTTCAACAACAAGAAACAGATGTTGCATTGGAATTTTTGCAGTTAAATTTGCATATGAATATCTAATGACGTGAATGATGGGAGTCATGTTAAAAGATTAGTAGGTGCTTCAATTTGTGCCGTTACTATTTACCAGGTGCGTTTCATGAACACTGCCTTTTTTCCAGTGCAATTTATGATGTTCAATGTTTAAAAAGTTTGAGCAGAGTTCTTGTTTGAACTTTGCTGTTGGTTTGTGGATTTTCATTCTCTTTACAAGGTGATCAGAAAAAAGCCATACTAGTGCAATACTGCTGTTCGTAATGAGATCAACGCAAGCATAAGTCAATAAGGTACTGGTGTGCAGTTGTCAATTGCAATGGTCATGGTTTTGCTTATTATTTGACTAGTTTTATTAGAACATCTACATCTTCTTTCCAGCATTGCTTTTTGTGTATATTTTGTGCTATTGCCCGCATTGGTGATCCCAGGGAAGAAATGGGAGCTTTGTTTTATTACTTGTTCATTATTAGAATTGATCATCTAATGTAGAAAGGTAATGTTCCTCACTTGTTAAAAATCTGTATAATGCTAAAAGGATAAAAAGCAGTTCATATAATCAAAGGTCACACCTCAAATTTCTACTTTCAGTATAGTCAAGTGGGGTAAAAAAAATTCCCAATGTTGGAGTAAAAAGTAGCTACCCCCTTAAAAATGATTTATAAGAAAAAAATTCCAAATGAATTTGTACTACAGAGGCATTCTTTGAGACATTGTTTGTAACGTATTTGTTCCAACCCAAGTCATCAAATAAGGTTTGCAGATTTGTTTGAAATTTGATGTTGATATTAGATACTGTAGGATCAAAAGTTTCAAACAAATTTTATGAACTTTTATGCTGCTTCAGAAGTACTTAGCATTAACAGGCCAAAGTTGGCAACTGCATTGGTAATGTATGTCTCTGCATACCCATACCAATAAAAAATTTGAAATCTGTACATTTTGAGTTTTATGGGCTAGTTCGTTCTTACCCTAAACAGATGTATTGACTAGGGCAAAAAAACTAGTTACAAGCTTACCACTGGGAATATCTTTAACACATTCGATCCCGGTTGGTTTCCCTGAAGCAATATCCACTTTTCCCAGGTGGTTTTGGCAGGAAATTGAAATGCTCTCTGCTTCTGCAGAAAGCAGATACTGCTGGCCTGGGTTTCCCAGGTTTAGGCTGAAACGGTAAATCTAGTAAACATTTTGTTGCTTTTACACTAATCAATTGCCAACATATCAAATCAATTTCAAAACATTTTAGCCTACATACCACTGCAACAAGCCTGGATCTACCAGAGCCATTTTTGTTTGCAAAGTTTCACTTTTTTTAGACAATTAATGCCTCTTTACACTGGCGTCAAACAATTAAACTATATCAACATGCTTACAGAAAGGTTTCTAATGCGTTCCTAGGTGCTTTCCTAGCCTTTGGCAGCATTTCAAAGCACTTACATTGCCCAAAATCACATACATCGCTGCCAGACCCTGGTACCATCTAGGTCAGCGTTTCTTAACCTTTTTCTACCTCAGCACTCCTTTTGGCCTAAGCAGTCCAGCACTCCCTACCATTGGCTAACACCTGGTTACTGTAAGGATAAAGTAAAGACAAACATATTCCTTTTACCACCACAGATAGAACCTTCTCCAACACCCCCTGGACTTGATTTCAGCACCCCAGGTTAAGAAACCCTAATCTAGGTGAACCAATTCAAAAGGGCAATGCATTTGCACAGCCTCTGAGCCAAAAAGAGTTTGGATTCTCATACCTAAGCCTAAAGTTGCATAGATGCAGGCGAGGACCACGTTTTTAAACAACGTACCAATGTGAAATTTAGATAAAAATGAAGTTGCAGTAAAATCATCTGTTTGGAAAAATACTTATGAAATTGTATGTCTTGTAAACTTGTTCATTGTAATTTCAGAAAATTATGTTCCAGCATGAACTATGTTCATGAAGCAAGTTCATACCAAGAGCAGTTGGATTTGTGCAAATCATATTATTGAATTTTATTATGTGCAGATGTTAAGATGGAAGACAAAAGTTGTGCAGATCCTGGTAGAAATGTGTGGGAACATTTGGAAAACTTGGAATTGCGTTTGCTGAAACAACTTGCTCTTGCATTGAGGGAAATACATTTCGACCCCTCAGTAAGCCAGTTGAAGAGATTTTTGTGGTTGCAAACATTTATTTTTCTTTGAAATTGAAAGCAGTGTATATAACTGCCATGGAGTGTGGAACAGTACAGTGTTTTCAATGATCTGAGTTAAATGCAACAAAATATTCCCTCATGATTGTGTTTGCTTAAAAATGAATTAATTGAAAGCAGGGTTCGTATATTCATTGAAAACTGTTATCTTTGGCAGTAATTGATTTTGAGGAATTTTATTGATCGGTCATTGAATTAGAAAATTCCAAGTCTTAGTTAGATATGAACTTTCTAATAATCCTTGAATCTGTTGCATTTTTTGCATGTTTTATCCCAGTATAAAATGCATTTTTGGCTAATTTGTGGGAGACTGACTTATCTTCTTTACATCCATGAGCTATATGGTGCAATGCAATGCCTGGACGTTTGCATAAACAACTCCATTTTGTTTGCATTAACACTGAAGCAACTGCGATTGTATTACAGTAGTTGCATTGTGATTTCAACAGAAATCCCAAACAGAGATTGAATAAGGATTTTGATTGCGATCAGTGAAATTTTGCATCCATTAGAAAACTTCTGCAGCTGTGCTGCATAACATCACAGACTGTAGGCTCATGCAAGAAGCTGTACATTATATTTGAATATTGAGAAGGTTGTTGAGTGCAAGGATGCAATATATTTCATTAGGTACAACTTTTTCAGCAAATTTAAGGAACATGAATGTATATCCCCATGCAGTTTTAAAGACAATGCAGATCTTAGTGCATAAAAATTTGTTTACTCTGGCTGCAATGTTTGCAGTTGGATAATCCTCAGTTTGCCAGTTGGTTGAGGGAAGAATAAGAAAACCTTTTGTTGTGTATGCAGAATAAGAAAACCTTTTGTTGTGTATGCAGAGTTTGAACTTTCGTGCATGGGAGCTGCTAACTGTGAATTTAATATGTAAAGTAGACTGCATACAAAAACAATGAGTGTGCAGACCAAATAACCACCACAGCCTATCAAGACAGTTTTATTGATTTCAGCCGCAAGGCCCACAAGACATGGCTAGCGCACATATAAAACAAAGTAAGACACTTGCGAATTTATCATACTCAAAAAATTATACACGCCCCAACACACACGAGACGAAGCTATCGGCGACATGGATAGAAACAAGCATTTTAACGATGTAGAGTCGTACTTATTCATAAAACAAAAAACAAGTGAAACCTTGCAGCCAGGACACCAAAAAACCTTGCGGTTATTGAGTCGAAGTGCCCCAGCACAATGAAACATCTCAGTGATTGCCAAGAGCTTCTTTGTTGGCATATCAGCATAGCTCTGACAAATTGTTACCTTGTCAAGTGCAGATGTGCATCAAGATCTATTAAGACTTGTCAATGATGCTGGTCTCTAAGCAAAAGTGATATGATATTGAAAGCATAAATGATAGATATTGAAAACAGTGACAAGCCAATATTCATTTAACTCATGTCCGAATCTTTGTATGCACTGGGTGAAACATTATTTAGGTTTTGTTTCTTACGTTTACAGTATAAGTCATTAATAACCCTTAAGAAGTAATTGGGTTTTTAATTGAATCATCACAAAAAGATGAAAGCAGAGCCCAATTGGCTGATTCCTCTAACGCCTATAGAAAACCTAGAGCTTTTAATTGTGGATTTTTAATTATAACTTTGTATGAAACATGTTGATGGCAACATGGCATGAAATGTGACATGTTTCTAGGCTGACTTAACAAATTATGAACTGCTTTGTTTGTTTGTGAAAGATTAAAACAGTGTTGTCAAAATAATTTGTTTGCATCTGGTAAAAATATATTTCGGTAAACTATTTTTTTTTTATCCTTTCAGAGTAAAAATCACCAGCTTCATGACATTCAAGAATATTTTTTGAAGAACCATATTTTGAAAAGCGTGAGTTCGTCACAAAGTCAAGTTGATGGAGGTGAAAAAGGCTGTGGCTAGCAATGTGTATTCAGTAATATGATTGTTGGATTAATTTTGTCTTGTTGCCCAATCGTGTGTGTTGTATGACAAAAAGAATCGTCTTCATTTGCTCAGAGTTTTGCCGTTGATATGCAGAGTGTGGTATATATTGATATTAATTCTAGTAAAAACAGGAGGTGTTTTAGCAGAAACTCAGTCAGCAGATGTGCTTGATTCAACCAGGGCTGTGGAGCCAGGGACAAGCAATTTTGGATGGCTGGAGCCAGAGCCAAAAACTTTTAGGTGGTGGAGCTGGAGCCTGAAATTTGCGTTCCGGTTCCGCAGAGATAGTTTGTGGGGCATGTGAGTTGTACAAGTAATAATGTTTTTTTCTGATTTTTTTCGACCAAGTTGTTCAGGAGCTGGAGCCAAAAGCTTCTAGATGTTGGAACCAGAGCCAAAAAATTTAGATACCTGGAATAGGATTGCCAGATGTGTTTTATAAAAATACCGGCCGTTTTGATATGTCAACAGTGCCAGACCTAAGCTGTGTCGTATTTCGTAAGCGTCGCAGAAAACAGAGAGACAATCAGTATTGTCAAGCCACAATTAATAATTTGCCTGTATATTGGCTGGCTCATTGCATTTCGGTGTGTGTGACGTGACAATCGCACCAAGGATTGCGTCAACAGCAGCAAATAAACTTTCTTGAATGAACTGCCCTGACGAGATTCACTACTAGATTCAATATAATTTGAGAAATTCTGCGTTAGTTCTTTTTGAAGTTACGGCAAGTTATTTATTTTCAAAATCGGCTTCAGGCACTGATTTTCAAAATACCGGCCTTTTACCGACCTCTACTAAACTAGCAGTAAAATACCGGCCAGGCCGATGAAATACCGGCCATCTGGCAACCCTATACCTGGAGCCAAAGCCTGAAATTTGAATACCAGCTCCACAGCCTTGATTTCAATGCAGCAAAAATAGCCCATCTTTCAAAGCTTGATAGCGTAATCAATGCATGTTAACTTAAATCAGTTCAAGTTTATAAAGTCTGATGTTTCAGATAAGAATGGAAATCATCAAAGTGTCAGTTTGCAAGATGTGTCAACGAGGAGCAGTGAAAAAGTCCGTGATGATGTTGCCTTTCTTGAGGTAATCATTAATATATGACATGCACCCTCAAAGCAAGCAGCAGATTGCCTACGGTCTGATATTGAACATTGTACTGCCAAAATTGTTGCTCATTGAGAACTGGCTATTCGGGCTTGGTACTTCACTCAAGTCTTAAGTTGATCAACGTTCATGTCCTGATCTCAGGAGCTTTTTCGGTTGATTAACACCAGGTTTACAACATTTTTTCCCCCGCTGTTTACCGAGGTGTTGAAAACAACACCAAAGCAACAGCCGCGTAAAAGGCAAACAATGCCGAATTTACTAAATTTTACAAAAACCTATTCGTACTAGCCTGTTTTTATTTTATTGTAGTTGAAGTAAAATGCATTGCAATGCAATACTTCAATGATGGGACATATATAGGTGTCACCGACAGCCAAACAACTAATTGAATATTCATATAACTACTAGCTAGTACCGTAAGATGCTGTGAGACAGAAGCAGCTGTTCACATGATTATACTGCAATAGTAAAAATAGAGATACCATCGACATGAAGCGCATTTACTGAAATTTGGAAACAAAACATGCAAACCTTTTTTCTTATTTTCCAAACCTAAGTGCTTCAAACATGGGGGATTGAGCACCCTTTGCATTTTATGTAAGTTATTTTTGAAATGCCAGCAGAACATCTGACACAAGTTGGTTTCTTGCAAGTGATGCACATTGTTGCATCTTGCTCCGTGATATTTTCTACGTTTTCTAGGGAGACCTCAGCTGATAGAAGAGGGTTTGGCCTCAACATTTTCAAGTAAAACTTTCTTCTTCATGCGCACACCGTGCATCAGTTGAAGATGCATTGCAGAATAGAGAATGAGCAAAATGAAGAATTGAAACAACACTTTACTTGATGCCGCATTTATCGGCTTCCTTGGCATAAATGTAGTGAAAGGACAACGTTACTCCAGAAGCATCAACTGCTCGTCCACTGTCAACGAAAGATTCCACGTACATTGTCACTGACACATGGATGCTAAAGTCTGGAAAACAACACGTATTGCTGTGAGTCGCTCTGTTCCTGGCCCAGTGCATCTTCGGTTCCGTTTATCATCAAATCTCAAATACTTCAGGAAAGCAGTAAATCTACCATGTGACGTTGTTTCTGAAAATATCGGAATACCGTAAGTTTCATTGTAAAGGAAGTGACGTGGGTGATTTGTGCCGTGCAGTCCTCTGGCGTACTGGAGAGCAATAAACGACTCTAGCTCACACATGCTCATTCTCTCCTTGCTGTAAGCTTCTTCGTTGGTGTATTTGACAACTGAACGAAGAACTGCTTCAGGCGCAGAGTGCTTCCTTGCATGATAGGCACTATAGTTCCCATATTAGTGTAGCTGCACCAGTGGTAGCAGTAAAAATGTTGCGTTCTGAGCTTCCTACCACTGATGACGAAGAATAATTCCATGTTGTTTTGTTTCTGCCATAAACAATAGAGCTTGCAACCAACACACTATGGTAATGTCTTGTACATGCATCAACTTCTTCATTACTGATGTCCTCTTCTACTGAACTGCTGCTCAGCTTGTATTGACTGACCAATGGCAGGTACGACTACATCTTCACCTGATTCATGTTTTTGTTCCCCGGCATATGATATGTCATCATCCGTCAAGAGCCACATCAGCATATCCTTCGCTGTCATTGGAATGTGCGGCATGATGGTAAAAAACAAACAAATAAGTTCAGCAATAAGAAATAACTTCACTAAATGCTCTGTCTAATTGACCACTACCTGCATCACTGTACAACGGTATTTCCAATATATGCAGTAAAACCTGACACACAACATTGAAATCCAAACAAAACAGCGTGGTTGTCACCAGATTGTAAACATGAAACAGTTAACTTATTTAGGTGGGAAAAAAATCACCGCGAGAAACAAACCATTAGCTTTGGTGATCTCCAAGCATTGGGTGTCGAAAAGGACACCCTGGTAAACGGCGGGGTGCAAAAATTATAGTGATCAAATAACTGTCACAATAAATGAAACAGAATCGCACCAACCGTATTTTTGAACAGTAGTAGTTTTTTTACGAAAAGTCAGCAAACTCAAAACTCACCAGATGTGCAACTTTTGCAAAAATTGAATTTAAAAGTCACTTGGTGTTGAAAAATCTAGTGTTAAGGTTTGCATTGACTCGCTTTGTAATAGTGTCTGATGTCTATAACCCTCTGTCATCGACAGCTGGTATCCTGTAACAGGTAAGCTGCTGCCTTGAACAGTTAGATTAAAGTTGGGGATCGAACCGTCAACCTTCCCTACTGTAGTGAGTGCCTTCAGGGGAACTATGACGAACCCCACAGCTCACTTAAAAGAGTGCTCCACCAGATTTAGCTCAGTTGTGGTATCAATGCTTGGGCTGCTTCTCGACTCCTACATCCCACAACAGTGATTCCGCAATGATCCAATTCCTTGGTTGACATTCATGTTCGGTCGACCATGACGATTCTCACGTGACTTCCATGTTCTGTCAACCATGACCTTAACAAATCTACCAAAGGTGTACTTCGTTTCGTAAAAGCTGATGAAATAAAGCAATTGCATGCGATATGCTTTTCGCCCATGACGACTGCAGCTGTTTCACTTGCTTGACATTGATTTGAAAATGATGAACTTGTTGGTTGTTTTGATGTTCCATGCAGTACAAGTTGCATCACACTTTTATGGCGATTAGTTTTGCGTGACGCGCAGTTAGGGAAATGGAGAGTTGTCCATCCGACTTTCCAACTTTGTCTGTTAGAATCCATTCATCCCAAAAAACAATAGTGACTTTCAGGGTCATTCTGATGACGTGTCCTGCCCCCATTAATTATTTCATTTCACAAATTCGTTTACTCATTTTCTTACCTATATTTTTTGGTTGCGGTCCAACAGCCTGGTTGTGGAACAATAAGCCTGATGTGCTTCAAGAGTTCGCAATTTCCATCGTCATAAGTTGAAGAAAAATAGTGTTTATCGCGTCTCTGGTTTTTGTGTCGTATTGGACGTGGTTCGCTGGTTGCTACCAAAGGTGTTATTTGCTGCTCCATTGTTCGTTGTTGCTTCGCGAATCGCGAAGAATGTATCCGGTGGTTCCTTCGCTTTGTCACAAGTCATGCATTGAGTGGAAACCCTGGCTCGTCTCTCTAAGATGTTCTATTCGTTAACTTGAAAGAAAAGAGTTAATTTTTACGAAATTTTCGTGTTTGTGTTTTCGCACAAGAAATACGAAATAGCGATAATTATCAACGCAAAATATGTGCAGCTATGAATTTTTCTGGCCTGGACACCACCCTGCGTTCAGGACCGTATGTGATCGAAATATAGTGACGTGTTTGAACTACTATGGAATTTCTTGTTCGAGGTACATCTTAGTTTCGTTTCCCATGAAATGCATTTTATTTTATAGAAAATCGGCGGCTTCATCGTCGTTTTCGACGTTAAAGAACTTGAAGACTGCGTCATACGTGTGACGGTGCCTGCCTCTTCAGCCGTGACGAAGGTAAAGTTGGCGCCAGTCGGTCACGCACCACTGAGCAGCAACGTGCAAATAGTCGTTGACATTTGTTCGGCCGGTGCTCCCGCAAATCGTTCTCATGTGCGCGCCATGTGGTCCACAGGGGGTCTCCGTGGGCCAGAAGCTGTGCGACCTGGTCCATCCCGAGGACAGAGACAAGTTCAGAAGATCGATTGCAGAGAAAAGGAGTAAGTCAACGTCACGTCCGGTCGGTGCGCGACGCATTTCTTCGACGTCACGTCCGGTCGGTGCGTGACGTATTTTTTATCGTTTATACTTCGCTTCCAGGATAGACTAAGTTGAGGAAAGAATTAACGTTTTTATGAAAGGGACATTTTATATTTGTCCATTGCTATGAAACAGACAGTGAGGAGTTTTAGCGCGTGTTTTTACATTGCCCGTCACAGGTTTGTTTATTTTGTATTTAATCGCAGCGTTTGCCACAGAAAGCAAATAACCATCAGCGCTTCATTCATCGCTCCAGCCAGTCAGCATTGTTGCGAAACAAACATGAATATCAGCTGTTGCTTTGACTTTTATTTGATAGTTGCTTTTAAATATTGTCCTTGAGGTGAAATCGAAATCTACTCATATTTTTATCAAACTTAAAATCAGGAAAAAAACAGCGACAAAATTCTACGCAGCTCAAGGGCTGGATTTTCACGTTTCAATCCGTTCACGTTTGTTTCTTCTGGAAAAGTACAAACTGGTCAAGAATGCAGTTTTTCCACTTCATGCAAATGCAGCTGATGTGACAGCCGCAATAACCCCCTTATCTGATGGCCAAAGCTTTCCAGGATGCTGGTTCTTCCGCAGTACATCAATCCACACAAATTTGTTTCCATGTGAAGATCTGCTCTGCTGGTTTTCTCTCGAAGCAAATTTTTCAAAGACACTGACTCGCCAGGTTTCGTTCCTGTTGATTTCATTGTCAACCAAACTGTTTGTCTCCTCCGACAGTTCCAGGCCTGGCCATCGACCCATTTCGTGGCCCTTGTTTCTACGATTTATGAATTAGATTCCTTAACTTGTTGTTTTCTGCTGACGACCGAACTTAATGACGTGTTTTAATTGTGATTTCAAAGACTGCCTTCAGTAGTGAATATTCTTCTCAGCATAAATAAGAAAAGAATAAAGGTAAACACCAGGTAATGCCAAACGTGTTTATCCTCGACGTAAACAAAGCGTTCTGTGACGTCACTCGCTCTCGATCATTGGTGGCTGCCGTCCGGATCAAGGTCAGAGGTCATGGCCGGCGGTGACAGTGATGATTATTTTCTTAAGGGTGCTGTGCAGACAGATAAGATGGCAGTGCGCTCTGCAGATATTCACTCCATCAGTAGCTCGGTTTGGAGACAAACATTTCAGAATAATAAGCGTGGGGCTAACTTACACCGTGGGTAATAGGATTGGTTTTTCATCTTCCACATGAGCATCAATAACAACGGATCTGTGCGCGCGCGTGTGTGTGTGGCACGTGCAAATGATTGTTACGCATGTTTTGTTCATTGCTGATAAAACAGGAGGCAACGAGCACAATGTCGTATTGTGCTTCACTTTTCGTCATTCGCTCGCGCTGCCTTACATGAGATCAAAGAAAAAAAGTGCAGCAATTGTGTGCACGTGTAGCACACACGCACACACACACACTGAGTTTTATTAGCGCTTGTTACTTAACGTTGCTCGCAATCAAAGCAAAACTGATCAATCTGTAAATTTTATTTCGTCCAATAAATTATAAAGTGAATACACCAGTGTTGTTGCCTGTGGATACGCCGGTGGTGCGGTGACTGCATAGGAGCGATTTCCATGAACAACTGAGAAGGCTGTGCTGGTGCGCAACGTGCGCTGGAGTTAGAAATCCGAGAAAACAAAGTTGATGATTGTTTTGCTCTGGGGTGGTGGCGCAACATGCCTTTGGAGGAAGCGAGTGGTTTTAAAATATCTCAGCTTTTTGCCACGTCAGCATCTCCCCATAGTCTTTTCCAGGGTGTGGGGGTAAACTGCTGCGAAGATGCGGCGTCGTTTGAATGGCGGACAATGCCCTAACAATTTATTCCACTGCCTACGGTTTGGTTGTTTTTTTGTGTTTTTGTTGCGAACAATAAATCCTCTTCATCCCGGTTTCGCAGTAACGGAAAGCAAAAAGATCAATGAAAGGATCCGGTGAATTCTGGTTTCAATGCATAGATCCTGGGATACAGTGGCAAACCATTCCAAACACCGCATCCTATGGCGTAGCTTTCATGGAGTAGATCAGCTTCGACACTTCATCGGAATTTTTTACTATCAGGCGCTTGAGAAAAAAACTTTATCAAAAGAGCAAAAAACATTTCAACATTAATTGCTTCTCCTGCTTTTGCATACCAATGATGAAAAACGCATAAAGCGGATTCCACTGAGTTTTTCTTGCCGCGCAACCGCAGCCTCTTTTATTAGAAGGTGGTTGCAGTTTGGTGTGGTTGGGTTTTCCCCTTTAACTCTTAAATTTCCGTTCTGTGAATTAATTCTTGACGCTGGCAACATTGGTTATTGCTGTAAGTCGCTGTAGCGGAAAATGATGACAATATTTCACTGTGGTAAGTTATTCGTAGAAAAGTCGCTAGTGACGTGTTAGGCGGATCGGTCATTAATTCGCGCGAGTTTAATGGACATTGTTACGAAGTAGTTCATACGTGGTTTGCAGAGTCAATGGCGTGTTTGGCAGCGTTTCTATCAGAAGATACTTTACAAAGATGCGTGTTTTTAGTGAAATGAACACTCGCTAAGAAGGCGTCGCATTTCCGACGAAGCGGAAATGACTTGCGATCGAAGCGGGCGCAGTCATGCATTTCCAGGGAAATACATTGGAGCGCTAGGTTTTGCAAAGCTGCATTAACCGACCACGGGAATGAATGCATTTCTCTGTCGCGCTGGTGTCTAGTTTCAGTGAAAACATCCGGAAAGAGATTGTTTACAATAAACTTCGTGACTGGTGTCATTGAAACTGGCTGAGAACCAATCCGCAAGGCGATGCTTAAGAGCTGTTAAAGGACTTTTTTGTTTGAAACCGTTGCGGTGGTGTGCGTTGAGAAGTCGTTGTTGGGGATGAAGACAAAAGTAAAAAGTGGTTTTGCGACGTTGTTTTATGACTTGCTTGTCCGGGATCCTTCACATGACATTATGTTGATCGCTTCGTTTAATACAAGTTGGCCGTGAGTTGCTTGAGCAGTGGTGACCCACTCACTCCCCACGACCATGCACTCGGCGCATCCCCCCCAGCCTCCATCTGTGCGATGTTTCAGACAGCGTGTGTCGCTCAGTCGCACTCTTCCACCGAACCCCCCACCCCCTGGTGCACAAGGTTGGCGCACTCTGTGTAGACATCAGGTTGTCGTTGGTGGCTGCTATCCCAGTGCTTGTCACACTTTCTTGCCGTGGCACACCTTATCTTAAAAAATCTCTCACCCCAGTTCTGTATTAAATTAACAAGTCAGGCTTATCAACATTCTTGAGCAAAGTTTTTTCGATTAAAAGTTTAAATTTAATTGAAAGTTTATTCCTCATGAATTGCGATGGCTGCTAGGTTTGACCAGCAGACAATTCTAACCTCGTTTCAAGCGCCCCAGTCATGAGAATATCAACAACCTTGATTTTCTCTTTTTCGATTTAATTTTGACAAGAGGAGAAAAACGTTTTTTGCCAAGGCATTTGTTCACACGCGAAGAATGGAAGTCGCTATTCGGCTGAGATTTCGTGATCGAGAATGTTGATAAGTTACGTCCAAAATAAATGTAGTTTGTAAAAATTATAAATAGACCGCTTCTCAAAGGTTACTTCTGTCCTAGCGTAGTCCAGCAGCTAACTGCTTGGTAGGCAAGGCAGGTTATTATTTGTTACGAGACAAAAGTTGAGAAAAAAGCATAATTGTTACATTTGCTTACGCAAGAGTCGCGCAAAAGCAAACTACAAAAAATGTCAAAACAATTTTTGTAACTTATCACGATGGCACGCCCCAGAAACCATGTCTCGCACGGCAGTTTCAGTGGCGTGGTGGGGTGATAAATGTTTTGATGATTTTGTCATTTTGACCATTGCGTGTTTACGGCAAATTTTTTAAATAGGTGCAAGAAGCAGTGAATAATTTTGATGACGTCAGTTTCCAGCACTTGCCTGCGTGTTGTGACGTAAAAGCATGTTCGCCTTCAGAGCATGACGTGTACTGACGTAACAGCATCACGTCACGTCGCTCTCAGCGCAAGAGTTTCGTGCAAAGTCATGTTCGCGAAACGCAAACAATGGAGCTCGATGGTTCGTTTGTGCGCTGGGGCGATCAGAGGTGCAAACAAAAAGGGGGAGCTGCTGGAGTTCGCACTGACGTCAGGAATATTATTTTGTAATCTAAAGTTGCTGCTTGTCCTCATTTTTGAAGAAAGTAAAACCCAACCTCAGACCACTGCGCACAGCTTGCTGGGGTCGAGTACCTCCAACATGATATCAGCTGCAAAGGAATTCGCCCACAGGAGGTGAATACCCCAACATGCAACTGTGACCAAAGGCTCCGACCGGCCCGTGATTCGTCATCATTACTTCTGTCCGTCATCGTAGCCGCGACGGGCAGGGCCTTGCTCAGCGGTCCATGACCACCGTCCCACCAATCTCGCCTGCGCTTTGTTTATTTTGGAGGCCACAGCGATGATAAGCATTTGATAATATTTCGAATTCTTGCCGCCACCCCACTGCTGCTGAGAGAAGCTTTCGCTGGAGCTTCTCTATATTGTTGCAACAGTGCATCTGATGCGCGGATATTTTCAACTGACCCGCACACTTTCCACCAAAACTAGCAGCATATCATGGACTTCTCCCAACAACCTTCAGGCACCAACTGATAGACTGAGTCCATCGCGCTTATGACGTCATTTCAATCATTCAAATCAAATAGGAATTCTTTTGACTGATTTTGTAAAACAGTCAATAATTTGAAGGATAGTTTTCGATGCTCGAGCTTTCTGTGTTGTACTCTATGCGCCGTGGTGTTCTATCCGTTGAGTTGCGATAAAACTTTCATTTAATGGAAACGCGATCTCAGGCATTTACTCGGTAACTTCGTGTCAGATAAATTATTGTTTGCATCGTTTCAAGGGTGGAAGCCGCCTCTGTCGGATTATCATCTTTTTGGTGCATTTTTAGATGAGCTGAGCATTTAGCGCACATTTGCGTTACCGGTTGATTGGCAATATGTTCCGTTCAAAACGTGGTGACCGCTTTAAATTCCCAGAATCACAGACTGGTGATAAAGATCGTCCAGGTGCATTTTCTCTTAACCCAGCTGCTGGTGTTGCTTTTGTAATCTCCCTTTTTCACTGTTTCACTGTAGCATCAGTAAACAAGCCGGCAAGCAGCTTAGTATTATACGCGCTCTGCTCTTTACTCGCCTGCTGCAAGGTCCTGCCTGTTATCTTACATGGCCTCAGGCTTTCTTGTCATTGTTTCTGTGTTGAGGCAGTTCGCTCTATTCGCAGCTTGTTTTAATCTTTTAAACATCCTTGACAGAGTCTCAGCGTCAGAAACCAGTTGGTTTGATTTTCAATTAATTGAAAGGAAGTGCAAAGGTTTGCAGGTCAGTCAGTCAGTTCGGTCGGAAAGTGTGCGTTTGGTCTTGTAACGCAGCAGACGGGCAATTAACTTCCGAGCCACCACCACGGCTTGGTATGTAGACGCGCACACCAAGTGTTATTGTGCTCGCTTGGCGGTTCTACATGTATCAGCAATATCCTGTGCCTGGCCAGCCCAGTTGTGCCTTGTAGCTCCGGGCCTCATCGTCAGGTGTGGCAGTCTGGCTGCTATTTCTATAAATATTTGCAGACGACGGCGACGCGAGTTGCGCGCTCGTTTCGAAAGTGCGTTTGAAGCTTGTTAGGAGTGCTTCTGCTGCCGCTTCTGTCGACGAGGCCGCCACAGACGGCAGCCAAGACGATTTCGAATCAACAATCATTGCAATATTTCTTCTTCCTGCTGCCTATGCAAGCTCAGAAGCAGGGAAGCCCACAGGTGAGTGCCGGTGAAGAGCTGTGTGGTGATGTTGTGCCGCTGGGTTGTAGCTGCGCATTGCGATCGATGATCGATTCCGAACAACTACCGCATTTGTTCGCGTCACTCTCACAACGCCGACCACCATCAGCTGTAAAGTATGAAGCGCGTGTCTGTTACGACGTGGAGAAAAAGGTTTATAGTCGATGCGGATTATTACTCAGTTAAACCCGAACCTGTTGTCGGGTCATCTTCGTAATGAGCTTGGTATTGAGTTTCCAGAAGCGTCCATCCTGTAGTTACTAAATGGGGGTACACAAAGGCTCCCATGGGGCAAATTTTTTCATAATGAAATTTTAAGGTAAAAGTACAATAGTTACAGTAATCATATATACCTGTGCTCGCATATAAGCCGATCTCGCGTATAGGTCGACCCTTAAAAAACTGCCCCAAAATGAGGAATTTTGCAAAAACTCCCATATCAGCCGACCCCCAAAATAACCACTGTTTGCCATGATCAGGTGATAGAAGAAGCAAAATGGCGGCGCCCAGAGTAAACACAATGTGCTTAATCAGACGTGATTGTGTTGCATTTTATTTGAGGTACAGTAAAAATTAATATTAAAATTGAGTTGTAGTTAGTCGGAATTGACTTATTTTAGTGCAGTCTCAATTTTTATGGCTGTATGTACGACTGGATGGTAATATTGGTGATATTGCCTGGCCTGAGAAGTGGCGTCATGTCAGTTCGTTTGTATGAGATCAGATTTATGCGCGTATAAACCTACCCCCCTAATTTGATAAACTGTTTTTGAGTTGTAGAGTCGATTTATATGCGAGTATATGCGGTACATTTGAGTTGTTGTGCTCATGGCTGCAGTAAAGGGGTGCTTCGTAGACGGAATTTTGCGATAAGGGTACATCACTAAAAAAGTTTGAGAATTACTGATATAAAATAATTTCTTAGATCAGGATTTATCAACGGAGCCTTGTGGCCCCTCAAGTGGATCATAGGGCGTTTTTGGGGGGATCCACGAGCAGGCCTCTGCTCATAGCCTTGTTTCTTTTGGATGTTTACTTTGAAACAAACGTGTTTTTTTTATTAGTGGAGGATGGGGCCATGGGTGTTTGTGGCTGAAAGGAGCCACAAACCAGGAAAGGTTGAGAAGCACTGTCTTACTTGGGTAAGGATGACGTTTGAAGATAACCTTTTCCAACATAAACCTCTTCTGTCAAAGGCACTTGATAATGAAAGTAATTCCCTTGAACAATTTTATCCAGTGTTTAAAACGAACTAGACGCGGTGTGTGGGGGGTGACGCATGTGTTCAGAGCCGTTGTTTATCATCAACTGTTTCGCTGTTTGTTGTTTGTTATTTCTGTGTGTATTCGCCGCGAGATAATCAACATCGTTTGGAACCCGAACATCGCATCCAGTGTTTCCTCTAAGAACACTGTGCACCGAGCAA